>SDBV01010392.1_pt1 | contig 12201 bp, 1 predicted proteins | sample 2277081 | NCBI WGS metagenome assembly SDBV01 (sample SAMN10402039, study PRJNA504765) | marine sediment metagenome | isolation source: marine sediment core GS10_PC15, 223 cmbsf | place: Arctic Ocean: Southern Knipovich Ridge | collected 2010 | reverse complement strand
GTGATAGTAATTCTTCTTTATCTTCATAATCAGCTAAAATTTCTGATGCAAATGGAGAGCCATAGTCTTCAACTCCTTGAATAAATCTCTTTACCATTCCTACAATTTCGTTATCAACTATTAGCTTCTCTATACTCTGAGTTGATTCAAAATCTAACATTCCGGGACCTGAAGTCATATTGTTTCCAGCTAAAGCAGCTAATAATGCTCCCATTCCCGCTTCAAAACCTGCTTGAATATCTGGAATCTTAGAATCACTTAAACTCATGTATGCATGAGTTGGCATTTTCAAAAATTTACCCATCTCAATATCCCCTAAATTCATCATCATTGTTTCAATTGCACCCATAGGAGTAGTTCCATATTTCATATCAAAAACTGCTGGAGAACCTCCCCATATTAGTGGGGCACCTTTCTTCGCCAGTTGAACAATTACAACTCCAGCTAAACATTCAGCGCAATGTTGAGTAATTGATCCTATTAATGTAATTGGAGCACTGGCACCAGCTAAGGGCATTGACACTAACTCTGAAGGGATCATACTTTCTGCAGCATCTATTAATGATTTTGTTGTAAGGTCTGACCACTTCAATGGGGGGCTAGGACAAGCATCAAATATTGCTAAAGGTTTCCTAGCTAAATCATCTTCTGATTTTCTACATGCTAGCAAAATATCTCTCATAATAGAAAAGCTTTCTTTACGGAATGTTCCAGTTACTACCGGTTTATAGCAATTGGATAACGCTATATATAGTCTATGCCAATCTTGTGCATCCTTTGGAACATCATTATAGATTAACGCAGTGCTTTGCGCATCAATATATTTTAATTGATCAACAATTTTTGAAAATCTTATGAAATCTTTAGATACTCCTTCTCTAATCTCCCCGGATTTTTCATCAAGTATAAAAATTGCTGCTGAACCAGGATCAAAATTCACATTATCTTCTTTTAGTGAAATACTCTCATTTCCATCCCTATCATATAAGGTAATATTGTTAGGAGTCGTTTTTAAGCATTTAGTTATCAAATCTGAGGGAATAAAGAAACGTTGACCATCACGATTTATCCCTTGTTTTTCAAATAGTTCAATAGCTTCTTGATTTTCAATAAATACTCCTTGGGATTCGAGTATACCCTTAGCTTCTTCTAAAATTAATCTTTTATGTTCATCATCTAATATTTTAATTTTTGGTCTAATTATTGGCATTTTTTTTCTCTCTGCTTATTTTCTTTTATGTTCATCATCTAATATTTTAATTTTTGGTCTAATTTTGTCTTTTATTATGATAAAACACCTTTTTTGAATTTTATTAAAAACTAAATATTATGTGTGATAAATGAATTTCAAATACTGAATAAATCATGTATTTTGTCCATAATGGTAGTTAATAGATAAATAAACTTATAAAATCTTTAGGATAAAAAATTAGTTCATAATATTATGAACTTAGATAATAATTTCTAAAATCATTCTTAATTAAAATTAAAATCATGAAATTTGGAATTGAAGAAATTGTTATGATTCGATTTTTTATAAGTAAAATCAAAATGGTCTCTACAAAACCAAAATAGCGAATCGGGGCTTTGTATCAAATCTTCCATCCGATTATGGCAAACAAAACAACATATAGGGTGCCTATGAAAAGGTAGATATAAATCACGTGTTCCATTTTTTCTACATCTACTTAAAAACTCTAAAAAAATTAAAGTCCTCAACTCATATCTAATCTTTCTTAACCGAGGATTTTTTAGTTCTCGAATTTTTAAACTGCTCTTTTGGATTGCTTGTTTTTCAGTCATAGTTTTATCAATTTTGTATTTTTAGATTGTTCTTTTATCTATATAATATAATATTATAGAATTTAATAATTTAACTTAATAATTTAAAAATAAAAAAAGAATGGTAAAATTAAAGTTTAAATAAAAAATTAAATTTCAAAGATTTTCCTCATTAAGTAGACATGCCACCTATAAGCCAAATCTCTATCAGAGTAAGCTCCTGTAAATAGGTTTTGGTCCATTAGTTTTACGAACTGGCTAATAAACCTTTCTGCATTCTTTAGGAACCTTTGTTCAGCTGTAGGATATTTATCTTCCATCCAACCTCTATAGCCTTCATCTTTTACAGTTTGAATTTGTGAATTAATATCGAATAAATTCATGTCAATCGTTCCCGACTTATATCCGAAAACTTGGTCCCATAATTCACCTAAAGGTTTGGTATATGTAGTACCCTTGAAATTTACTGTAAACGTCATTGTATCTGGAAAGATTTGTTTAAAATCAGCTAAGGTGATCCATTCTCTTACTTGGGAACCAGAAATTAACGGTGCGGTCGATTTTCTAAATCCTACTTGCAGCAATCGTTCCATCCCCACTTTAAGAGTCAGTTGTTGGGTAGTACTCATAGTTTGATAAGCTAAATGGTATCCTATCTCATTGTTCCCTACTTCTAAGATTTGATTATATAACGCTAAGGATAAGATGTCTCCGTCAAGATGATGAAGAGCGTAAGTAAGTGAGTTGTCAGAACTAAATACATCATCAGAAATTAGCTTTCCCGTCAAAGGCGAAATACCAAGAAGTCCGAAAAGGTCCATTGTTACCGCAAACCCTCTATATAATGGATCAGTCCATCCAATAGGATATCCATGAGATCTACCTCTGGTACTCGGAGTAAATAAATTATCAAACCAACTTTTTGTGTCACCTGATTCTAACCATACTTCCATTGTTTCATGATCAAGCTGCATATATTCTAATAACTTATTCTTAGCTTCTATATAGGCATTTAGTTTACCGTAATTAAATGTCTGGGTAGCTGCAATTGGGTATTCTTCTAAAATAAACTCATCCAATTTATCTGCAAATTTCATAACTGCAAAATCTGACATCATACCTGAACCTGAAACATGATCGGAATAAAATTCTGTGTAAATTTCAAATGTGCTGGTAAATCCGGCATAAGTAATAAAGAAATCATTTTCTTTGAATGCAGCTGCTTTCCAAAGAGCTCTGATAGTGTTTAGTTGAAGATCTCTTAACTCTTTGGTCTCATAAGTTACTCCAACTAGGTCATAATTATTTATGTTGTGTTCTTGAATAAAATTCGAAATTACATTTTTTGTATGTTCTTTTAAGCTATCTAATTCTTCACTATTTATCTCTTGTCTTAAACCTACTTTATCAAAATCAGAAAGCTCTAAATTGAGGACCCTTTGTTCTAATCTTTCAATATAACTAAGCGATTTGAATTCTAGATCATGGAAATAATGGTTCACTATATATGTTTTAGCATCATTTCTATATTTAGGATAATCGAACAATAAGAAATCTAATTCTTTTATTGTATCAACCATTGTTAAAATATCGGTATCGGGACAATCAATTATTTGTCTCAGTAAATCCTTCTTTTCACCATCAGGGAAATAAAGGTCACCATTAGGGTTGCGGCGATCTAGCAAGTCTATACTTTTTCTCCTATTACCTATGGCATCAGTAATCTCGGTAATAATTGAGTTTATCATAGGAATATAAGAAATGAGCATGTTAGAGCTAGTTCGGATTTTATTTATTATTCTCTCTCCTAAATCTATCCATGTCTGTTTCCGAGAAATATGCCCAGTCTTCATCCGTTTTATGATTTCATCACCGAAATTAAATACTCTAACAAAACCTTCCTTACTAAATGAAGTTATAACACCTGCTTCTTTTGAAATTTTAATTAGATTATTGTAGCCTAGCTTGACTGTCGTATATAAAGAATATTTACTTGTATATCCGTAAAAATTAAATTGTCTGTTAAATAGAGAATTGATTCGATGTAAAATTCTTTCCTTAGTTTGAGGATTACTGATTTTGGTTTGTATCTCATACCATATATTGGCATACATTGTATCAATAGCAGCTTCTGTTAGCCCAAAACCTCCTTTTGCAACTCCAGTTCTAAGAGCTGTAATTTTTTTTTGATATGAAGTTGCACTGCCGCTTGGAGAGATAAGACTTCCTATAACTTTATAATCATATCTTGATATAACATCATAATCAAGTAAAACACTTGTTACTTGGTCAATAAAGAATTTATAATGAACAGCATTAGGACTTATGGTTCCCACAATAAAACTAGTTGTTTTATCGTAAAATTTATCTTGCATTTGTGAATAAAAGTTCTCTAACGTCTCTATTTCCCAAGTGTCTAATTTTCCGGGATCCATCATATTCTTTTGCTTGTCAATATTTTTAACTATTTCTAGCTCTATTTTATTCTCAATATTATGAACGATTGCCTGTAATCCAATATATGGAACAACAGCCACTCGATCTTTAGGAGATACAATTAAGTCAGTCCAAAACCGTGATTCAATTTCTTTTCCGTTTTTGTAAACATTGTACTCTAAAATCCTATCAGTTAGCTGTAAGTCCTTTGTAAGAAAGTCTCTGATATTCATCTCTTTATTTGGAATTTTAAGGAATAAAAGGTCCGAAAGATCGTAACTTACATAATCATCATACTCCTCAATACGTCTCTGGTTTCGCTCAATTTCTTCAAGATCTTCCTTTAACTCAAATATGTCATAAGGAATACCTCCCCAGAACGTTAAGTGAGTAGTATCTAACCCTCTATCGCTACCCCAAGATTGTAGACCTAACATAGGATCATTAAAACCACCGTATCCGTCTGGATATAACATTCTAAAAGTTTCTAAGGCAAAATCAATATCGCTAAATCCTTTATATAGGCTTATTTCTTTTAATTTGTTAAATAGATTGGATCTTTGAACTTGTTTTGGATTAGGGCTAATACTAGGGGCTGTCTGGATAGAGGGCATGTCAATAGTATTACCATCACCTTGTGACTTTCTAAAGAGTTTATTTAGTGCTTCCCCGTCTAAATTTCTCGGTTTTTTCATTTGGCTTTCTATATTCTCGGCAAGAGTACTGTGATCTTTTGTGATATATTGTACTAGAGCTTTTCTGTAGGCTTGAGTTTTTGTCCTTGATATTCCGAAATTTCTAATCTCTCCACTAACCATAGTCCTAATTCCGGTGAAAGCTAAAAGACCGGTAGGGGCTATAGGGGCTAAAAAGAGGGATGCGGAAACCATCATTAATCCTTTGAAGAACTTGGATTGATAAAGCTTTTTCCATTTCGATTTTTCTTGCTCTTGGTTTAAGTCAGCTTGTTGTTGTTGTTGTAGATTCTCGTTGAGGGTATTTTGCATCTCCAAATTTATATTAGCATCACCTGAATTTTGAGCCGTCGCAAGGGCAATATCTGTTTGTGAACTTTGGGAACTGGATATAGACGCGGATCTTAATGAGCCCCCTAGCTCTCTTCCAGATGTTCCTAAAGCCGATAACCAGTATCCCACATCATCACTCAAACCCACCATATCAGCAAAATTTTCTGCTAATACTTCAATAAATGCATCTTCAGTAATTTCTTGGATTATTTCCTTCATAGGAGAATAAACCATTTTGACAAGCATTGACCCTGCTGCAGCACCTAGAGAACCTACGGCTCCTGTTGCTATCGCTGAGCCGAAATATATTAATGGTACGCTGATTAAGGTCGACCAGAAGGTTAAAGTTTCAGTATAGGCAATTTCAGCGATCATATTAGCAGAAACTTGTGCGTAGGTGTACTGATTGAAATAGTCCATTATCGTGTAGAAGGTCGCTTGAGCTAATGCTAAACTGTTAGTCTCATCTGTGGTATCGGGGATAACTCTATCAAATACAATATTGATATCGTAATATATATAAGCTCCGGTAAAATCTGCTAGCCAATCATGCTCTATACCATCTTCAAATTCCTGATATGATTCAGATATGATCTCCTCAAGTGATTTTATGAAGTAGAGATTACCCTCCTCAATTGTGTAATAAGACTCGTCAACTCGGACATGCCTTAAATAATTTTTTTCACCCATATAACCTTCACTTATTACATCAATGGAAATGGTTTCAATTGGATATTCAAAACTTTTACCTTTGAGAGGGATTTTTGCCTTATAGCCTGCATGCCGTTCAAGACGTAGTAAACCATAAGCATATATTCCTTTTGTAGAAGGAAAATCTTTACATTGAGTTGTTATAGTAAGAAGTCCTGGACCAGGGGTTAATTGATTATATCTTGATTCGCTTAGCACGATTGGCTTATATAGGATCGATTGTGGTAATATTTTCTGATATAAAGTGCTATTGATAAAATTATAGCTTGGAACGCCATTTATAATAGTAGGTTGGATTGTGTCAAATTGATTATTCGAGATCCTTTTTATCTTTGACTCAAGAAAGCCTAAAGTATTAGTAGAATAGGCATCATATACGCTGGCTTTATCATTGGTATTGTAATAAGTGTAATAATCATACCGGTTATACGAAGGCAATTCACTGGTCAGTAATAAATAATTAAGGTTTGTATCGTCAAAATCAAGGGCAGTAAAGGCATCAGGGTCCGATTTACCCATATTTAAGAGGTTATCCGAAAGTAATCTCATAAATCCGCCAATATCATCAAGCAAATTAGTATTACCTAAACGATCGAAATTTGGAGGGCTTACTAATAAATTACCTTCATACATATTCCCCGGTTCTCCTCCAGTTACAGTCATATAATATCCGCCAGGATGTCCTAAAAGTGCTGCTGCCATGCTGTCTTGTAAAAACCTATCAGCGAATGATTTCTCGTTTAGAGAGGTGGGGCTTTTTACGCCATCTGAAACTGAATAGAATATACCGGAACGGGATATCGCTTTTGATTCGTGAAGTTTTGCATCAATCGAGAATTTAGTCATCAAGGTATAGACGGCAAAATAAACTAAAACACTTGCCGCTTTAGCCGCTAACCAACCGAACCCCCACGTACTTGCAGTGATGGTAACCTCCACGAATGCGGAAAGAACTCCTGCTGTAACGGACATGAACACCTGCTCAGCAATATCTTTTCCTAATTGCTTTTCGTATTGTTCCCAAGCGTTTGAGTACGTCTCATGTCTAATTTCATAAAATAATTTGGAAAATTTACTATTTTGTTCGCTTGCCTCTACAAGTTTATAAATCTCAAAGATATTATCTTTTGGTTTTAATCCGTATTTCTCTAAGGCGGATTCTTGGTCCCATAATATTCCAACTTTACTAAGTTTATCGAAGTTATATACCCAATCAGTTCCGAACCTTGCAGATTCCATTGCTAAGTTGTCAAAATTAGTCACACTTATCTCTTTTTTATTTAATCTTTCGTAAGGAGCAAAATCATGAATGCCGTCATTATTTTGTCCTATCGACATTACGTTATATTTTGGTGTTCCATCTCTTGCTGTAGCATGAGTGTAGCTTAAAATGTAGACTGTCTCATAGAAATTATTTAAGTCTGAATCAACATAGAAATAATGCCCGTCGGTTTTGGCTGAGCCATCAATAAAGGATTCCACGTCGGCAGTATAATATACCTGCCCGTCTTGCGGAGTTATGAGTACACCTTTAACTTTAAATTCAACCCATCCATCATCTTCTCTTTGGGATTTTGATGTCTCTCCATAATCGTTATATAGGGAAAACCGATTTGGAATTCTGATGATAATTGTCTTTTCAAACTTATTAGTTCTATAATAGGATTCAATTACTTGTAAAGAATCGTATTCGATTACTTGTAAAGAGTCATATTTAACAGGAATATTATCAGAGCTCCATGTCTCGCTTTGCCATGTGAGGTTTGCGGCATGTGTGAACGGTAAATTAGGATCAAAGTCAACAGTAATTTGTTGTCCTGTATCAATATTGGTAACCGAATGCTGCGTAGATAAACCTGAGAAAAATTCGCTTAATTCTTCAATTTCACCCGTTTTAAAACTATCTGTATAGATTCTTTGTTCAGCAATATCTCCTTCTTCCCAGTCGAATACTGTTATTGTTGATTCCTCAAAGGTATCAATATAAGTAGTAGTGATTTCTTCAGTAAATTTTCTATATGTTGATCGTAATACGGGGGCATTTGCTTGAACATATTTATTGCATGAGCTGAAATCTCCCGTTTCAAGATTATTTTCTGTTAAAGCTTCATCAAATACGGCGTCATCACCAGAACCTCCGAATAAAGAGCCTATGCTCCTTGTAACATATTCGCCTATAAATGAGAAAACATTTTGAGTTTTTGCAGCAAGTATTGTCTTTTTATATTCAGTTATTTCATAATAAATATCTACATCCTTAGTCTCGTAATTTATTTGAGTATCAGCAAATCCATCTCGATCATTATCGACTTTTATGCTGTAAAAGGTTGATTTTACATACTCTTCCTTATCAATTAACGTCTGAGTCGATTTTTGTGCCCAATAATCTACATCGGGAAGCATCATCTTAGAAATATGATAGGGTAATAGTGGTAAGGTAAGTGCAATAATCAATAATTTGGCAACATTAAAATCATAATGAGCAAATTTCCGATCATTTATGTCAAACCATTCTGTTCTTCTCTCATCTTCCAAACTTCGGTCTACATTGATTTCTTCATTTTCAAAATCTTGGATGATAGTATGCCAATAGATCTCACCTGAGCCTTGAGGATCGTCGATTCCGTATTTAACAATATCTATTTTAGAGTCTCTGTTTATATCAATTGTATGCTTATAATCGGGTTCAGTATCCATATCTATGTCTGCGACATAAATTATAGAGCTTTCATCTTTATAGATCTCAAAATTATCGAATAATTCTGAACCATAACCAATCAATCTATCTCCAATGCTCATTTCAAGGTTTCGGCAATAATCTATTGATTTAAATAAAGTAGTATCGCTAGTAATAGTGGTAGAACTTTCTGCAAGTAGTGCTTTACCAGATTTTGCTGAGTGGCTATAATCTATATCTACAGAGCTATAGAATGTCTCTTCCAAATCAGATAGATAAGTCTGATTAAATTCATCTGATAGAAAAATTTCAGAATAGCTCGAAATGGGACCGTATGAATAATTTAAAATCGCTAATAATTGGTCAAAGCTATCCAAAAACTCAATATCTGAGGTAATGGTTAATTCTTTTGTGGCTTTATCAAAATCATAAGAATAATCAGCGTCATCAGTTAAAATTACAGACTCTAAAGTTGGAGTTAGTCCAATTAATTTATAAACTTCTACATTTATGAAGTCATCTTCAAAAGAAAGATCGTCAATATCAAAGGTATGTGTATAAGCTTTAGTATTCTCGTATACAATAAAATCCTCATAATAATACTGAACGACTTCATATTCAGGCTCATCTTTAAAGGAATATGCAATACTTTCATAGGAATGTTTCACACCAAATTGTTGAGAGTACCAATCATAATACTCTGGTTTTAGGAGATAATTATAGTCATATATCATCCGAATAGAGCTGAGATCAACATTCTCAATATCGATTCGAATAGGCTCTGTCCAAGAAGTGGCGGTAGTATATGTGAAATATAATTTCTTCTCTGGTTCAATTACTAGAGGTTCTTCAAACTCCATACCAAAATATTCGGGGAATTGGTTAAATGCGGGGTTCCATGTAAATGTATCAGTTGATGGTTCATAATGTAGTTGATGATCATTTCCAGTTACTCCTGCGGTATAATAATTACCATCCTCATCAAAAATATTGAGGTAGTCTAACCATTTTATGTCAGGGTAGAATGATGGGGCATCTTCTAACACTAATTGGTATGAATCGGTCTCAGGGGTTGCACTTGCAGTAAAGATCTCAACCTCAGAATACTGCCATATACGACTATCAGTATTGAAGTGTTCTATTGTAGGTTCATAAGCTTCCTCTAAGATAAGAACTTCACTAACAGTTAATTCATAAGAAGGATTAGGTACTGAAAAGATAAGATAGCTGAAATTTAACATGTCGCTACCTGTCGAGGCATATAAAGAAGTTAAATCTAAGTCGATTTTAACTGTCTTGTATCTACCATTATATTCGGTATCAAATGGAGTTAAGTTTAAGGGGGCTTGATAGTAATAATCGGCGATAAATTCTGAGTAGAGTTTGGCAAAATCATCATTTGACATCAAGTTATATTCCTTTTCATTCTCAGCATCCACTAATAAGAATTCTGCTTTAGGGAGATCTGGATGATCTATATAATTATATCCTTTACTTTCAAAATACATTTTTCCTATACCGATGGCTATTCCTTTCTTAACAGGAGTATTATATCGGATCGTTATTATTTGTTCTTCTTGAAAGTCTGTTGGCTGACCTGTCTCGGGGTGTAGGTATGTCTTAGGAATATGTAACATATAAGTGTCTATACCTGTGCCGTAATCATCAACGGTGGAAGAAAGATTAGTATCTTCGGGGAAGGTTAGATATTGTAATTCATCATCATAGATATATGCTAATTCAAATCCTTCGATTTCAGACTTAAGATCATACTCTAATTCAACTTGCATATACTCTTTATCATCATCCATGAATGACACGTAATTGGAGTCCCATTGAATAGTTTGCATTTGACTAATACCGTGAGTATTATCGTCGCTATATTCTTTATTGGTTGTGAAAGTTGGAATGAATCTTATCGTTTTTAATGTATTTATACTTGTTGGCAAGGCGATTCTAATGGTATTATCTTGCATTATTAACTCATCTCGGGTTATTATCTGAGTAGACATTACTCCTGAATTATCGTAGAGTTTAATTGTAATATAATCTAAACTCTCAATATTTTTTATATTTGTCTCAATATACATTGCAAGGTAATCACCATCATTAATTTGACCAACTATTTCTGGATTTTCTCCTGCAATATTAAACTCTAATTCTTCTCCATTGTTAATGTAAGTAGCAATTTGAGAAGCATAGCATACGGTATTTTGCAAGGTAGATTGTCCTTCATCAAGATAGTAGAAAGCGTCTAGGTTTGGAATTACGCCTAATTCTCCTAAATTTAAAACTTCCCAATAATTCATATTCATGGTTTTTGTAATGGTGTCAGTAGGATCGAAAGAGAAGCGATAACTAGTCAATTCTCTATCATTACTTAGAGGGATAAAAGATGCATAAAATTCTTTAATTGGACTAGCTCTATTTGCTAATTCGTTTGCATCATTTTTAATAATAATTTCTCTTGAACTGAGATCAACTTCAAAGTGAGAAGAGTCTAAGAAGGTCATTTGATTTTGAGCGTTGAAGTAGTATATGTTGATCGAGTTCTCTCCATCATATTCAAGAACATCTATATAATTATCAAGTTGTTGAGACATGAATTCGTATACATATCCGCCTTTTTCGCTGTCAAAATTCTCATTTTTTATTTCAAATTGCTCTTCATAATAATCTTTTTGATTTAGACGATAAGTTAAGTAGAGACTGTATTTATTCTCAATAGAAAGACTATATTCAAAGGGAGTGATAATAGAACCTCCGCTGAGTTTCCTATATTCTTCTCTATATGTCGATTGGGCGGAATCTACCGGATTAAGAGAATCTAAAATAGTATTAAAAGAATTCGTCCATGGATATGTTATGATCATGAAATGTTTCCTGTCAATTAAACCGGGCTGAAGTTTAAATTTATATGTGAGTTTGATCGTACTCTGTGGGGATATATATCCTGCCTCACCGTCTGCTTTATCATTAAAGTAGATAAGCCCGTCCTCAATTTTTGAAACATAGTCATCGAAGGTGGACTGATATGAATACGCGGTAATTATATCATCAATGTAGAGAGCGACGTGATATGCGTCATGAACCCCTCCTAAACCTTCTAAATATTCATAATTGAATGGTGTATGTCCCATCTGGTAGCTAAGTGAAATTGAATCGTATTCGGCTAAAACATATATATAGGAATCCATGACAAGTTCATAATTAGGATCATAGGTAGTTTGAAGGTAAACTTCAATCGCATCAAAATCAATTGTGTAATTATAGGAGTCCGTTGCTTCCTGAGTTATGAAACTCTGTAATTCCTCATTAGTAAGTTCAAACACTCTAATAGACTCATCATCACCAGTTAATTGAGCAAGAACGTAAATCGAAGGGAAAAGTAAATAATCTATTTTATATTGACCTTCCGGAACTATATATTGTATGCTGAAGGTTTCTGAGGTAGTGTATCCTGTATATAATACAGAAACGTTGTAATATTCGATTGGTTGGAATGTAAATATATCTTCTCCGTCTTTAATATAGTTTTCATCGAATTCTTTCCATTCCAAGGCGGAA
>SDBV01010391.1_pt1 | contig 12203 bp, 12 predicted proteins | sample 2277081 | NCBI WGS metagenome assembly SDBV01 (sample SAMN10402039, study PRJNA504765) | marine sediment metagenome | isolation source: marine sediment core GS10_PC15, 223 cmbsf | place: Arctic Ocean: Southern Knipovich Ridge | collected 2010 | reverse complement strand
AAGAAGTGTATCTGACCGACCCGCACTGTCACTCAATCTTGACGGTCGGTTAAAGAACACCGCCGTAGCGCGTACAACTCTATCCTGATGAGCAGATTCTATCTTCCCTCAATCGAAAAGCATCTGCTATCAATCAGATTCCGTCTCTTCATAAAGCTGCCTGTGCAAAATCATGCGAGTGAAAGGGGGAACTTATCTAAGCACAGAGGGGGGAATTTAAGTGAGCGCCAACGTATCTGCTTTCAGACTCTCTGCTATAAACAAACATATATCCCCTTTATCCTCAGCATAGGTTCCAGAATATATCTGAATAGGCTGTTCCTGCTTTATCTGTTTGTGAACACTTCTAGCCAGCCTAGAAAAACCTTTTTTATCTATTGTTGGATTCTCATATAACATCAAATCTGTACTACCAGTTTTAAACATTAACACCATAGAAATATTTGTAGGTATCTCAAATAAACAAGAATCCCTATTATCTGTAAAAGTGAAAAGTCTATTCTGGGATTCAAGGTCTAATTTCTCAATAGCGTCTAACATACTAAATCCTTAACCATCATAGCCATCAATAAAATCTTCCTCAGACCTATAGTCGATTATCAATTGTTTAGCCTCTAAAAGTACCTCAATACACGTATCTATTTTTTCTAAAACATCTTCCTGAATATTCATAGTATCTCCTTTTAATTTTAGTAGTGTTCCCACAGAATTAACAAAACTGTGGCAACCGACATCCCTATAGGTTGAAATATAGAGCGTCATAAAACATTGTCTATTATTTGGTTTACACCTTTTCTTTGTCGAACTTATCTATCACTTTTCTCAACCCTTTATCCTCTTTATGTAATTCCTCTTTTGTCCACGGATAATTAGACACCTTTACTATGAACTTATTATTAGAATAATCCGCTAATAGATATAGAAAACCACCCATTCTCTTAAAACGTAAAAGGTCATACAAGTCTGGAAAGTCTTGATTGCTTCTTTGAAAATCAAAGGTCTTTTCTACAACACTTTTTGTGTCATCATCACTCTTTATCATTTCAAAAATCTCATCAGCGCCTATTCTATGTCTTAGCAAACGACTAGCTTTATTGGCTATGTTTTTCAACATTCTAGTTTTGTTTACTTTGCTCATATTAAACTCCTAAAACTAATTAAAATTAAGTTTTTAAAAACTGTGCCAACCCTATAATCAACGAAAATAGGGTCAACACATATAAATACTTATAGGTCAAACTGGATAAGAAAAACCTACAAATTTCTAAAACCTATCTGAATAAAAAGCCTTTTTAGCTAGGTAGAAAAATACCTTTTTACTTTTTACCTAGCATTACCTAGCTACCTAGCACCTCTACAGTCATTCTCTTAAAAACTCCTCTAATATAAAAACAATTATATAAGGTGTGGTCCAACAGAATTAACAAAACTGTGGGAACACACTGAAGCGATATCTTGCGTTCTGGGTTAAAAAACGCAAAAATTAAAAACCACAATTACCTTTTTCCAAGGGTTTTCTAAGTAAAAGAAATATAAAATGTTCCCTTAAAAGCGGAATAGTCTTTATAGTAACCAATAACACTTTTGGTGGGACAATTCACTTTTTAGCCCTTTTTCGGTGAAATTCCCCACTTTGCCAGTGGGTTTTTTGACCTGATAAAATACCTATGAACCAAGTCATCACCTCTTCTACAACGTCTTCTTTCTATATCATAGAACCATCTTAGTTTCTTTATAATGTTCTTATCTGTACCTATCTCTGTAACCCTTGGATCAACGCCATCTGAAAGTTCCTTTAAAACTGGTAAAGTAAGATAAGCTACCGTAAACATATTATGAATTTCTTCAGACTGAAGCCCCTTTTCAGCATTATCCTCTATAACCTTATCAAAAATTTCATATGCTTTATCCTTAAACATAAAGTTGTTCTGAATATCAGTAATCTTTAATATCTCATTAAAAGCACTTTCTTTCCTGCCTATATCTTTTAGAACCGTTCTAGCATCCTCTCTACTGTTTAGTCTTTTTGTTAAAACCTCTTCTTTTCTATAGGCTTCTGTTGGCTTATGTGGCACGCTCTTAATATTAGGATTATTAGCTAGGTCTTTTTGAAACTGATCCTCTTTTTTTTCTTTTAAGTCTTTTGTGTAATTAGCCAAAGACTCTTTTATCCTTTCTATGTCAGCTAGAACTGCTGGCTTAACATCTTTAGGTTTTACTATACAAGTCTCTATGTTTAACTTAAAGCCATAGCCCCTCAAGTCTTTTAATAAGATGGTGGGGTTCTTACGTATGTCTAAACACTTTTGTTGATAAACTAAAAACTCTATATACTCTTTATCAATAATATAAGCCTCTGTTGTATCATCAAACTTTACAAGTTTGCTGACTCTAGCATCTCCAATACACTTGCTTAAGTATCTTAAACCCTCAGCCTCTCGGATAAACTCATTGTTATCTTTTAGATACTGTTTAATATCAAAGTTGTTCAAGGTATATGCGGTATGTTTGGCACTGTCGATTAGCATATTATAAAACTTTTTTTCACGTTCACTGTTATCCTTAAAACTATAATAGTCTATGCCCTCATAGACATAGTTAATTACAATCTGTTTAGGTGGCTTGTTTCTGAACCTTGATAATAGTTGACCCATGCTAGCTGGGGCAACATCTCTAGGGTTAGGATATAGGATAAAACCAATTGCTTTTTTAGGATATATGTTTATCGCATCCTCTCCGAAGGAAGTCATAAACAGGTAGTCTAAGTCTGAAGATACTGTCTGGTCTTTTATAATCTGTTTACGTATCATACCTTTACTTTCACTGTGAAACACCCCTGCCTTAAAGTCCTCTGCTTCTACAGTCTGTGCCATAGCATCACAACCATCTTTGTCATTCAAAAAAACTATGTTTAGATTATCTTTAATCTGATTATCTAAAACAAAGTTAATCTGACTTTCCTTTTCACAATGATACTTAAAAACTATGTTTATCTCTCTTGCTATCCTCTTTCTAATTACAATTCTTTTGAACCCTTCTGGTATACAGATAGGTGAACCACTTGACCTTATCTCTTTATTAAAAAGATACCTTTGACTTTCTACATCATCCATAGCCTTTTTTCTGTAGTTTTGTGACATCACTGTGCTATGTTCTTCATCTATGACTAGAATTAACTTTTTGTTAGGATGGTCTTTTTTAAACTTTGTAGTATACTTTTTAATCCCATCAAAAGTTGATACCTGTACACGATCATCATTAGGATAGTACCCTTCTGATATACCGTTAAGGTCAAACTCTTTTTTAATCTGTTCTACAGCGGCAATGTGTGGAACAATTATTAAGATATAATAGTTTGTATGTTTTTTTAATGTTTCAATAAAAAAACGTGTCTTGCCTGTTCCTGTCTCAGCATCTATATAAAGTTTATCTGACTTTTTAAACTCTTCAACTATCTCTTTTTCTATCTCTGTAATATAGTTGTCTATGTAATAATCAACGTGTGGACTATATCTTTTGTTGAAGTTATTACACCCTCTCTCCATTAGGACTTTATCTTTATCTAATGAAAGTGTGCTTAGGGCATACTCTCTGTCAACACCAAACTCATCACCTATCCTATCATAGACGGCGTTAAACCTATAATTAAGATTATAATTTTTTAGGTCTATGTTATGTTTTTTAGCATAATAGTGTTTCGCTTCTTTTAAAGGAATGCCACATCTAAGCGCAACGCAGGCAAACTTAACTTCACCATCTCCGTCTTTCTTAAAACTTGTGCTAGCTTGTTCTAATATCTTTTCATTGAAATAACCCATATTAATATCGCTCCTTTCTTTTTTAATATATATAATCCCTGCCTCCTAGGGACCAACGTTATTACTCTAAAGTAACTTATAAGTTAAAGTCTTTTTTTCATCATCCCAAACAATACTGAAGATATTGTTCAAGTTTATATCCTCAAACTCTAGAAATAGATGTTTAGGAACTGTAAAAAAATAATAACTTTTTTTATTAACTTTTGCTTCTCTCAGTTTTACAAAGTTTGTTTTTCTGCTCATTATAAAAACTCCTATAATATAATTACCTCTTTTTATCTTAGTGACGTTTTAAAGTGAGTATAAGAATATAAAGTTAGATGTTAAAAACTAGTAAGTTTGGAAGTTTTTTCTTTTTAATGTCCTGACATCATATTCGGTGTGACAAAAAAACATTTAACTACTCACTCAGCCGACTCTCCATAAAAAACCACCAGCCGTTTTCCGAACACCTCTACAACACTTGGAAGGGTCAATTCCAGTTTTTCTAATAGCATCGGATATAGAATCGAACCTAGCTACAACTTGACCTGTTTTTGGGTCTGTCTGGATTACAGATTTTTTTCTAGTTTCCTGTACGGTGTTTTTTTCAATAAACTCTTCTACATCTTCTATGCTTAGATCAAAATCTTTTCCTAATATTATGCTATCATCTTTTAATATCTGGTATCCACCATAAGTAGCACCATAGTCATCATACTTCACTCTACCCTTTATCAGAGTGTAATCTGACTTTCTGAGTTTTGCCCCCGCTCGACGTGCTCTGTTAGTATCTTTGTTTGCTACCCTTGCTTCGATCTCTGCTCTTTCTTTTTGTTCTTCTTCAGCCTGTTCTTTTAGCAGATCAGCAATGTTGAAATCATACTCTATTACCGTGGGTTTAGAGCATCGAGTTGCCATTCTTTTACGATACCTTATCATCTTAAATTCCTTTTTCTCCTCAAATAATATACTGACAGCCTAACAGACTGCTACTGCTTGAACCTGTTCATCGATCCAAGACTCAAGCAAACATCTTTTGAACAGCAGTTTCCTGCCAATTTTGATATGAGGAATTCTGTGAGTCTCAGCGTATTTGTAGAGAGTTGATGTTGATAGTCTCAGAAATTGTGCGGCTTCAGATATGGTCAATATCTCCATATAGTTTTCTCCCACACCTTCCGTACCGGGCATATAATCCGGTGAGGGAGTTTCCTATATGGAAAGGCTTATATTTTGTTTTGCTTACTATTAATATACCAAAAAAAAGCCTAAAAGTAAAATGAGATTACAAAAAATATCTAACCAAAAAACAAGGTTTCTAAATCTTTTTTATATTTATTAAAATCGAAGTTTCGATATATTGTGTATCTTGATTGTATATTGCTTTTGTCACTCCATCCCAAAATATAGCGTACCATAAAATTGGGCAAAATTTCTTCAAAATGTGTGTTACAAAAATGTCTGTGAGTAGCAAAAAACAGTTTTCTTTCTAACCGCCTTTGCTCTGTTATGCCAATTTGATTTACTGCAAAATTATAGTGCTTTGAAATTGCTCTATGACTGATCGGCCTATCTCTTTTTTCCTGATAAAAAAGAAAATCTTCAGGATCTTTATATACCCTGTAAGAAAGAAGTTCTTTTAATGTCTCAATAACCCTATCAAACAAAAGAGGTACAGTTCTAGGTACTTCCGACTTTGTAGATTTTAATCCATACCTACGGCTCCATGCCTGATCAACAGTTAATTCCTTCTTCTCAAAATCAATCTTTCCTACCTTAAGTCCTTTCAACTCACCCTGTCTCAGTCCCGTTGTACTAGCTAACAGGTTCAAGGTGTAATTAAGTAGGTCTTTTTTCCATATAGTTTCAAAAGTATTTCGGTCAAATAATATCCTATACTCATCTAAAGTTAATATGTCTCGGTTTACAGGTTTCTCTTTAAACTTCTTAATTCCATCCGTAACATTTTTATTTAATAGCCCACCATCTATGGCTATATTAAGCATGTTCTTTAACGTCAAAAAAATCTTGTTAATAGTAGTGTTCTCTATGCTCTTATTATCCCTTAGAGAAATCATCCACTCTTGAATATCAGATCTGTTTATTCCCAAAAGCTTCTTATCTTTAAAATAGGGTAGTATGTGATTTTTCAAATACGAATTGTATATATCAATTGTATCTTGTCTTAGCGTCCCGGCTTCAACTCGCATTCTAACAGTAAGGTTATCTAAACTCCAAAAATTATCTGCAAATTCTGAGAATAACGTGTTAGAGGCATTTGCTGATAAAACTATCTCGCCCCTTTGTACTTTTTTTCTTACAACTTCTTTTGATCGACCCCGATTATTTGTCTTTGTAGAGAATCCTTTTCTCTTTCCGGCTTCATCCCTGTATCTACAATAGATAATCCCATTTCGATACACATAAAAAGTGAATTTGATACCATCAATCCATATGGGCGCTATAGGCATAATCTAAATGTAGCACAATTTAAGTTAATTTAAAAGCAAATTGGCGTTAAATTTGGCATGAAAGGGGAGTTTGGAAAAGCAATATTAACTAATTTGTTGTGGTATAGTAAGTTATATTACTATTTATTTAAGTCTACTAGGCTAGGAAGAGAGGAACCCGCATCTCATCGGCGCTGAGTCCACTGTGGAAGCCGAGATAATCGATGGGCTCTCGGTTGGGGGGGCAGTAGATCAGTACGGTAGGTGAGAGGGCGATCCCGATGTAGTCGCCCAGGCGCGATTTAGTGAGCGGAGAGAGGGGATCGGGACCAAAGAGCCGGAGCTGTTCGGCCGTGGGTTTGCTTATGAGAGTGAAGCTCTCCGATAGGGTCGATTCGAAGGTTCGAAGGAAGGTCTTTTCCTTTCCCGGACGTATGTGAAAGAGAGGAAACCGCAGATCCCCCGAAGGCGGAACCTCGAGGGTCTCTATGAGGGCGTCCGCATTTGTAAGAAAGATCTGTCTCTCCTTTGGCACGTTGATGTGCCCGTGGTCTGAAGTCACAATGATGCGAACATCCCTCGCTAGATCGGCCCTGAGGCCAAGCAAATGTCGATCGATGGATTGCATGGCTTCACGTACACTTTGATCCTTCCAGCCGTGTTTGTGGCTCAGATAGTCGATTTCCGCCAGATAGAGATACGTGTAGCTGAAAGGCCGGGCCTGGTTTAAATGGATGGTAAGCTTCTCGAACGCATGCTCGAGGTTGCTGAATCCGATCGCCGTTGTTTCTGATCTCGACCACTTGCCGAAACTGCTATCGATGTATTCTTCGTTCATGAAACTGTGACATGTTCGGTCAAATCGGCTCAGCACATTGGGACATGGGAAGACCTGTTCGGGGCCAACCCCCAACTGCTCTAGTGGAGTCTCATCGTCTCTTCTTTGAAAGAGAAGGGGTATGGATGTGTATCCCTGATCGGGTAGATGAGTAAACCATCCAACAATAGCGTGTTGGCACGGCCACTGCAGGGTGACGAGGGAGGTTAGAACCGTAGATGTCGTAGAGGGAAAGAGTGCCCGGAGCTCTGTGGTGAAATACGTATCGAAGAAACCCGAAGGGGCAAAAAAGTTCTCCTGGTTCATGCCCAGGCCGTCTATGATAACAAAGAGGTAGTGATCGGACTGGCCGATCTGCTGCTTTAGTCGGGTAACGTTCTCAGAATCTGCGATATGTTGAACGCCGCACAGCGACGCCACAGCCCGGAAAAGATCCATGCTCCCCGCATGCCGATTGTCCAGGGGATGGGAAAGCGTGCCATTGCTGAACCATCCTTCGAGTTGTTTGTCGGTGGTAATGGGATCAGTCAACGGTGACCGCCGGATCGTGGGGAGGAAGAAAAATGGGGGACGAATCCGTGGGAACGGTATGATTTTGCCAGAACGGATTCGGTCCGTCGGAACGGATTCGTCTCCCGCATTTGTCTACCTTCCCTTATGGAGCGGCTTCCTTGTGGATCTTGTTCGCCTCTTCGTCCAGCTCCCTGGCGGTCTGGTCGATATCGGCTCCGTCCAGTATGGCGTTGAAAGCTGCACTTGCCGCATCGCGAACCTCATCGTACCCCGAAAAGGGCGGTTCCGCCTTCAGTGTGGCCGTATTCAGCAAATCGAAGGCATCTTTGTACTTCGGATTCTTTGCGAAGAAGGCGCCCAGGTTGTCTGCCGTGGATTTCCGTACGGGAAAGTAGTTGGAAATCTCGACCCACCTCGCCTGCTGCTCGGGTTGGGTGAGCCATTTGACAAAGAGCCAGGCGGCGAGCTGCTGCTCGGGTGTTGTCTTGGGAATGCTCACCGAGGCGCCGTAAACGTCCAGCACCGCCTTGGCGGTTGTGTGGGGGATTGCCGCTACGTTCCAATTGAACTCTCCCTTCTCACTTCCCTTTACGGCCCGGCCATAGTAGAGAAGTCCCGATGTCGAGGCCATGGTAAAGAGCACGGTGCGGTTGGCAAAGTCCGTCTGCTCCCCATAGCGCTCCGCGATCTTCTTTCCATAGCCGTCGTCATAGATCTTTTTCATGAACCTCATCGAGTCTTTGAATTCCCGAGTGTTGAAGTTGTAACCCGACCCGTCCTTCTTGGCGATCTCACCCCCACGGCCGATGATCATGGCGTATACATTAGAAGCGTCGGTTCGAATGGCGTAGCCGTACTTCCCGGCTCCCGGATTCGTGGCTTTCTTCACCGCCTCGTAGAACTGGTCCCAGTTTTTCGGGGCTTTAGAGATTCCAACCTGGTTCAGCCAGTCAGCATTGTAATACATGACCTCCAGTGAGCGGTTCGGCGGAAATCCCAACCGCATGCCACCGAACTGGGAGCTTACATCCTGGCTGAGGAAACCTTCGAAATAGTCATCGAGCTCGTCACCCAATCCCCACTTCGGGTCCTTGACGTAGGGCGCCATGTCGGCAAGGGCATCGCTGACCTGGTATGCCGCCGCCTGGTTCTGATAAGCCACAACGAGGTTGGGCAGGACTCCACCGGCTATGGCTGTGATCATTTTGTTGTAGACATCGTTGTAGCGGCCCTGGTACTCTCCGTTGACAGTGATTCCCCATTCGTTGGTCTCGTTGAAGTCCTTGATCATCGCCTGGAGGGCTTCCTCTCGCTTTCCTGAGTGCTGAAACCAGTAGGTCACCACGGCTCCACTGGGATCCACTTCCTTTTCGACTTCTTTTGTCGCTGTGGCTTCTGCGGTACCGCTGGCATAACCGAATCCGACAAAAAGAACAAGGATCAGTAATACGGAAAGAATGATTTTCTGTGCTCTCATTCTCCTCTCCTCATCTTGTATGATTCTATTTGATATATGCTAATCGGGCATCACGGTCCGATTATGCATTCTACCCTTTTAATCCCGTGCGTGTAATCGCCTCCGTAATCTGTTTCTGTGCGAGGAAGTAGATGAGCATTATCGGCACGAGGGCGATAATAGCTCCCGCAAGGCGGAGTTGGGTTTCCGGTCCGGCTTCGGTGATGAACTTTACCAGGCCCACCGAGATGGGACGCCACCGCGGTGTCTGGGTTACGACCAGAGGCCACTGCAGGGAGTTCCATGCATGGAGAAACGCCAGAAATCCCACCGTAAAGAGCGGGGCCCTCGAGAGGGGAACGACGATGCTCACGAGGATGCGCGGGTGAGAGCAACCGTCAAGGCGGGCTGATTCAATGAGGGCGTTGGGGATCTGGTTGAAGAACTGCCTCAGCAGAAAAATGTGAAAGGCCCCGGCAATAAAGGGGACCGTAAGAGCCGGAAGCTTATCGATCCATTTGAGACTAGCTACAATGATGAAGTTGGGTATCAGGAGAACCGTCTCGGGAATCATGAGCGTAGCCAGCATGACTGAGAAGATAACGTTTTTGCCAACGAAGTAGAGCTTGGCAAAGGCATAGGCGGCGAGGGTGGATGTGATATAAACCCCTGCGAGGGTAACCAGACTTATAACGAGGCTGTTGGTAAAGTAACGACCCAGAGACTCCCGCTGCCAGGCGATCCGGAAGTTCTCCCACTGGGGAACCCTGGGCCAGAACTTGGGATCGAAGGGCAGGGCGCTGACACGGGTGATCGTTTCCGCGTAGGTTTTCAGAGCATTGGCGATCATAAAGAGGAAAGGAAGAATGGCAAATGACGCTCCCAGGACGAGCACGCCGTAGAGAAGGGAGGTCCCGGCGAGTTTGCTGAAATCGACCCGGGGAGCGAGATGTGTGGAAGGGCTCGCCGAACGGCTACTCGCCATAGTGAATCCGTTTCTCGAAAAGCCGACGCTGAAGGATAGTCAGGCCCAACACGATGACCAGAAGCAGAAGTGACATCGCAGCGGCGTATCCGAACCGTGACTTTCGGAAAAATGTAAAAAAGATGTAGATGCTCATCGGATCCGCCGCACCGCGCACCGATGGATCCCTTAGCACATAGATGTGATTGAACGCCTTGAAGGTGCCTATCACTCCGAGAAGAGTCAGAAAGTATGTCGCTGGTGAGAGCAGGGGCAACGTTATATGGAAAAAGGTCGTCACCTTGGTGGCTCCGTCCACCTCCGCGGCTTCGTAGAGCTGACGGGGTATATTGGAGAGCCCATTGGCAAAGATCAGAGCGTAATACCCGACATAGACCCAGTAGTTGAAGAACATGATCGAAACCAGTGCCAGGCTCGGACCCTGGGCCCATGTCTGCCAGTAGGCGCCTACCGTAGTAGCCGCTTTGCCCGTGCCCCAGCCTGCGATCAAAGTAAAAATTCCCCGGGTCTCCCTGAGCCACTGCAGGGGCTCAGCGCCGAAGAGAAGCAGTACCTGATTGGCGAAAGACTCGGGACGGAGGGAGAAGAGGCGTTCGAAGACCGCTGCCGCCGCGACAGAAGGAACGATATACGGCAGAAGAAAGATGACTCGGAAGATCTGCTTTCCCTTGAACTTCTGATCCAGAAGAACAGCGAGGAGCAATCCCAGGGCGAGCTGCACCGGCACGCTTCCAAGGGAGTACCAGATCGTCACACGGAGCGATTGGAGCATGCGATCGTCACCCAGATCCCACAGTTGCGGGATCGAGATCACGATTGCAGCAGCGGAAAGAATCAATACCAGTACACCGGATACGGGCAGCAGAAGAGACACCCCGTAAGATATAGCTCGGCGTCGGGCCTCTACGAGCCTGAAACCGATGTAGAGTCCGGCTATCCCGAAAATCAGTACTGCGAGATAGGCGAATGATCCAAAGGCCTCGAGGAAATTCTCTATGCCCAGGAACCGTCCCTGTTTGATACGCCACTTGTGAAGGCTGACAAAGAGGGTGAAAAAGACAGGGAACAATCCGAACACACCGAGGATCACCACGGAGGGCAGAATGAAAAGGTAGCCTTCGAGGGATTCGTGCAATTTTGTTTTGAGGGGTTTTTCGCCCTTTGAAGTTATGGCCGATTTGAAGATCTGTGTTCCCATCTACTCGCCACAATAATGCGGCATGGTTTGCAGAGTCAAGTCCGAAAGCCCAAGATTCCGAAGGAATCAGGATTCGAAGGATTCAGAGACGCAAAAATTTAGCGCCTGCGACGCGTCAGTAGTGAGCTCGGGTGTTCCTCACCGCTCGGCTGTTCCTCAGCACTCGGGTGTTCCTCACCAGGAATCGGTGTACGATTGAGTTTCTCATGCGCGATGTATCGATGGAGAAGATCAATCCGATAACCCCTCCGAGGAAAGTCAATCCAAGGAAGAAGAAAAAAATGTGGCTGAAAAAGTGGTGGATGGAGAGAAGCAGGGATTTAACCAGTGGGGATACTCCAAATACGGAGAGAATTGCGAGGTTGGCCAATGTAAAGATTAGCCAGAATGTGGCGGCCCGGCGTTGATGCTCCAGATATTCGATTTTTTCCATGACCCTGTCTGTAAAGCAAATTTTCTGCAGAGCGCCATCGAGCTCCTTGGCGTCTGATCCGGGAAACTCGAGTGTTCTCAGCGCCTCGTCGAGGGAGTGAAACGTTTTCATATTCTTATCCGGTGATTCCCTATCGTAGTTCACTGTACGTCTCCTTACAGACATAGTATTTCTGTGGTTCTAATTTTTTCTTTATAAGACGTTTGGCACGGTGGATATGCGATTTGATTGTATTAATGGGATAGCCGGTCAACTCTGCTATCTCCTGGTAGGCAAGTCCATCGAAGTAGTGCATTTTCAATACCAGGTTGTACCTGTCCGGTATCTCTTTTAGCACTCTTTGAACCTCCGCCATCTCTTCGGCTCTAATGAGATAGAAGTCGGGAGTGGGGCTCTCATCGTCAAGATCGCCCCTCTCGATTTCGATCTCCACCAGCTGCCGTTTTAATACCCGGTATTCGTTTATCGCCAGGTTGAATGCCAGGCGGTACAGCCAGCTTCCAAAGGACGCCTCACCTTTGAACATTCCT
>SDBV01010390.1_pt1 | contig 12203 bp, 11 predicted proteins | sample 2277081 | NCBI WGS metagenome assembly SDBV01 (sample SAMN10402039, study PRJNA504765) | marine sediment metagenome | isolation source: marine sediment core GS10_PC15, 223 cmbsf | place: Arctic Ocean: Southern Knipovich Ridge | collected 2010 | reverse complement strand
ATTACAATGCAAAGATTAAAGGAGAAAAAGAATATTAAGATACACTATGAAAGTGTTCCAATAAAAATTCTTGGAAAAGACAAAGTAAAAGGTTTGGAAATTGAAGAAAAAGGGAAAAATAAAACTTATGATTTAGATGGCATATTTGTTGAAGTTGGAGCAGTTCCAATTACAGAACTCTTGAAGAAGTTGAAAATTAAATTAGATGAAACAAAACACATTATTGTTGATGAAGATATGAAAACTTCTGTTAGGGGGGTTTTTGCAGCAGGAGATGTTACAAACCAAAAACTTAAACAAGTTATTGTGGCAGCAGGACAGGGAGCAATTGCAGCAAAGGCTGCTTATGATTATTTGGCTAAATCTGGAAAAGTTTAAAGATAACTTTTATTAACGCCATTATACTAGTTTTCATATGAAAAATGAACCTTTTGAAAAGGTTCCCAACCAGAACAATGATAAAAAGAGGGGTTATAATTGGTATTTTTTTAGTATTATTCTTAGGTTTAATTTCAGCTACACCTTATATTTTGTTTGTTAATCCAACTCCTTCAAACAATTCTCAGACAACTGGTTCATCACTTACAATAAATTCAACAATTACAGGTGTTTCAAACTTACTAAAATTTGTATTTAATTGGCAATCAACAAATTACAGTTTATATGATGAAGATTTAATTTTAATGTTGAATTTGAATAATAATTCACAGTTAGGAGAAAATGATACGCATGTCTATGATTCTTCGAGGGGAAGGCATAATGGGAGTGTTGTTGGAACCGCAGAGTTTACAAGTCAGGGAAAGTATGAAGGGGGGTTTAGTTTTGATGCAGATGATGAATATATTAATATGTCTGATGATGCAGACTTCAGGGGGGAAAACTTTACAATTTCTTTGTGGTATAATAAGACTAAAACCCAGATAAAACAATTTGAAACTCATGGGTATCAATCCTATTTTCTACTTCACAATGGAGACCTTTATGGGGTTGGATACAATAGTGCAGGAGGTTTAGGGGATGGGACTTATAAAAATAGATTTATTCCTGTAAAAGTCTTAGGAGGTCATAATTTCAGCAAAATTCCAGAGACCACTGGATTTGGAGGAACAGGTTATTTTTGTGGATTATTGGAAAATGGAACTGCTTACTGTTGGGGATATAATTTAAGAGGGCATTTAGGAAATGGTAATGCAACTGGAGATGAAACGTATATGAATACTCCAGCACTTGTTTTAGGAGGATATAGTTTTAATCAACTTCATTTGGGAGGATATAGTACTTGTGGAACTTTACATAATGGTTCTGCATTATGTTGGGGGTATAATCCGTATGGTATGTTAGGTTTAGGAGGAGCAAATAGTACTCAAATGAACGCCCCTTATTATGTTTCAGGAGGATACAATTTTTCTTATATTAGTGTTGGGAGATTTACAATTTGTGGTTTGTTGCATAATGGCTCTGCATTGTGTTGGGGAGGAAATCAAGAAGGACAAGTTGGAATAGGAAATAATACAAATATGAATGTTCCAACTTTTGTTACTGGAGGTTATAACTTCAAAGTTCTTAGATCAGGATATTATATGGCATGTGGGATATTACATGATGGTTCCGCATTATGCTGGGGGAGCAATGACTATGGGCAATTAGGAATAGGGAATACAACAGATATGAATGCTCCAACTTATATTCCTGGAGGATATAATTTTTCAGATATAGAGACTACTTATTATGGCGTATGCGGATTATTATCCAATGGTTCTGCTCTTTGTTGGGGATTGAATAGTTATGGGCAATTAGGAATTGGAAATACTACAACAATGCACTCTCCAACTTATGTTTCAGGAGGTAATTCTTTCAAAAAGATTCATGCAGCATATCTTCATGTTTGTGGAATTGATTTTTCTGATGAAATTTATTGTTGGGGATCAAATTCCCAGGGACAATTAGGAAAAGGATTTAATTTTAATGGGTTTAATAAACCTAGCAAGTTTAAACATGGAAATTTTTCTTCTCAAGGTTATTCTCAATTGTCCCCCGGAACCGCTTATAGTTGTGTAAGATTACATAATGGTTCCGCATTATGCTGGGGGTGGAATAACTTTGGTCAATTAGGAATTGGAAATATTACAAATATGTATTCCCCTACTTATGTTTCTGGGGGATATAATTTTTCTAATGTCTCTTCTGGAAATCTTGGAACTTGTGGATTATTACATAATGGTTCCGCATTATGTTGGGGAAGAAACAATTTTGGACAATTAGGCTTGGGAAGTGGAAATACTACAACAATGTACTCTCCAACTTATGTTTCAGGAGGAAATAATTTCAGTTCAATTTCTGTAGGAATTACCCATACTTGCGGATTAAATAAAAATAATTCCATTCTCTGTTGGGGAAGAAACAATTTTGGACAATTAGGAATTGGAAATACTACAACAATGTATTTTCCAATCCTTGTTTCTGGAGGATATAATTTTTCAGAAATTCTTATGGGAAATTACTTTTCATGCGGGTTGTTACAAAATAATTCCATACTGTGCTGGGGATCTAATTCTTATGGACAATTAGGAAATGGGAATATCACTAATATGAATTCTCCAACGTATGTTTCAGGAGGATATAATTTTAAATCACTTTCTTTAGGTTCCACACATGTATGTGGAATATTACATAATGGAAGTCTTTTATGTCTAGGTTCTAATCTTAAAGGAGAATTAGGGATTGGAGAGGGAAATAATACGGATATGTATTCTTTTCAAAGTGTTTTAGGAGGTCATAATTTTTCCTCGGTTAAATTAGGTTCTTTATATTCTTGCGGTTTATTACAAAATGGTTCGATGTTTTGTTGGGGACAAAATAGTTACGGTCAATTAGGAATTGGAAACGATGTAGACTCTGGTGTCCCAAAGTTTGTGAAACTTAGTGAAGAATTCGCAGATTTAGAGATTGGAAGATTCAATTCTTTTGGAATCTTACAGGATGGAACCCTTCTTGGATGGGGTAGAAATAATTATGGTCAATTAGGGTTTGTTTTAGATTTTGATAGCAAAATTCCTTCAAAGGGATTTTACAAAGGCTCTTTAATAAGTAAAAGCAGTTCTTCATTTAATATTGCTTCTACTTATGAAGGGGATTTAAAGTTCTTTGTAAATGAATATATTGAAGAAATGGGATTAAATCAAGGATATAATCATCTTTCTATAACCTACAATGGAACACATGCAAAATATTATCTCGATGGGGAACTAAATGGAAGTTTTGAATCCCCTTCTTTTGAGTATTATCCAGATTTAAATGATTTATTAATTGGGGAGGGTGCCCGTGGAATAATAGACGAAATCTTAATGTGGAATAGAACCTTAACAGCTTCTGAAATTGAAAAAGTATATTGGTCGTCATTGGAACAGAAGAATCATACAACTTGGGAATTTTATTCTACTCAAACATTATCTAATGTTGGAACTTATAGTTATAGTTTGTTTGCTTTAGATGGGACAGGAAGTTTTAGTGTTTTAAGGAGGATAATAAAATATATTACAACAAGTTCTGATGAAAGTGAAAGTGTTGGTGGAAGTCCCTCAATTACTGTTAAGGGGGCTAAGTTACAAGAAGGGCAAGTTAGGCAATTACGTGCAGGAACAAAGGTTAAATTAGAGTTTAGCAGCCAAGGAAGTAAAGTTCTTGAGGTTATTAGTGTTGATAAAGAAAATAATGTGGTGAAAGTGAATGTTAATGGTGTTGAAGTTGAGATTATTAATGGAACTACTGAAAAGATTGATGTGAATAATGATGGGTTTTATGATTTAGAGGTTAGTGTTCAAGATATTAGTTCTACTGGTAGTGCGAGATTAATGTTTAAGGAGATTTATGAAGCGATTGAATCTGACACAGAAGAAGAAGTTGTTGAAAAAGCAAAGGAAGAATTGTCTGAAGAAGAATTGTTGGAGATAATAAAAGAAGAAGAATTAGATAGGATGTCTAGAGCTGCAATTATATCAATATTTATTGTAGCTGGATTGTTGTCAATAATTTCATCATACTTTGTATTGAAAGAGAAGTGGGGATTTAAGAGGAAGTAATATTTATTAAGACTATTTAACATATTATTTCATGAGAAATGAACCTTTTGAAAAGGTTCCCAACCAGAACAATGAAAAATAGGGGTGTTATATTTGTGATATTATTTATTTCATTAATTAGTTTTACATCTGCAACACCTTACATTCTTTTTGTTAATCCAACTCCTGTAAATGGGGCACAAACAACTGGTTCTTCTTTAGTGATTAATTCAACAATTGAAAACATGACAAACATGCAAGAGTTTGTATTTAATTGGGCTGGGACTAATTATAGTTTATATGATGAAAGCTTGATTTAGAATATAGAAGAAGAGTTGAACTTTTATATGAATTATATAAAAGAAGAATATTCAAATTCGAAGATGTTCAAAGAATAGTAAATGAATATTATAAAAGGCCAGAGAAAATTCTGAAAGAATTTGGAATTAAGTGATAAATAAAAAGATTTAATCTTCTTGAATCAAAGTTCTGTATTCATTTATTTCTTTTTTAGATAAGTTGGAAATAATTTCATCGAACATAGATACAAATCTTTTAGCTTCTTGAATCATTACTTTTATTTTAGGCTCTTGATCAGTTTTCATATAATACTGGGCATCAATTCTTTTTTCTTTATGCTCATTTATTGTTTTTGTTTTATCTTTTCCAAGAAGAAATTCTATGACTAATATAGAACAAGAATGATTTTCGCATTTAATACCTATTTTCTGAAGAAAAGAATAAAGAGCATAATATTCTGCATAATAAATTGCAACTGTTGACCAAAGGAGATCCTTTTCATTTAAATCCCTCTCTGCTTTGAGCAATGAAGATTTTGCCTGCTCGAGATAGGATTTTGATAATCTTTCATTAGGTTCTACTATCCTTAATCCCTCCTTTATCTTAAAACACCAATCAAGTTTTTTATTTACCATAATATTTCCACATTATATTTACATAAGAAGAATGATTATTTAATATCACATGTTTGTTTTCAATTTCTTTAATAAGGGGCTCTTTTGCAATAATCGCTTTTCTGAATGAACTCTCTTTAAGTAAATTTTTGTGAATTTTATAGGCCAACAAATGAGAAGGTAATTTTTCTTCTTTATCTGAAACAAGAAATAAATCCAAATCTGAATTTTTATCTGCTTTAAAATTTGCAAAACTTCCAAACACAATAATTATTGCATTTGTATCTATTGATTTTAAGAACGTTTTAAGCTCTGGATATTTATTTAAAAAAACTCTTGTTTTATAAGTCTCAGCATCTAAAATAGAAAATTTGGTATTGATATTATCTAAATTTAAACTAAAGTATTTGTTTTTTCCTTCTATACTGCTCTTTAATATCTTTTCTTTTTCAAGTTTAGCTAGTGTGTCTTGACATGTCTTAAGTGGGAGTTTTGTAAGTTTACTTATTTCTCTTAAATAAAATCTTTCATTATAATCTCCCCTATACAAAGAGATTACTTCAAGTTCTTTGTTTCTGTTTTGATACATATGTATGCTTTATGATACAGTACTATTTAAATGTTTCCTTTTATTAAGTGATAATTGAATAACAAATAATTTTATTAAGTATATTTCACACGTTATCTCATGAGAAATAATCTTTTTGAAAAAGATTAGACAAAACCAGAACTATGATAAATAAGAGAGGCGTTATATCTGGAATTTTTATTATATTATTAATAGGAATTGTTTCTGCAACACCTTACATTTTGTTTGTGAGTCCAACTCCTGCAAATGAAGCTCAAACAACTGGTTCATCACTTACAATAAACTCAACAATTGAGAACATTGCCACCCTTAACGAATTTATTTTCAATTGGCAAGGCACCAATTATTCTTTATATGATGAAGATTTAATCTTAATGCTTAATTTGAATAATAATTCTGCTTTGGGAGAAAATAATAGTCATGTTTATGATAGTTCTAGAGGGGGGCATAATGGGAGTGTTCTTGGGGGAGCTGAATATATTACAAGTGGAAAATATGCTGGGGCTTATAATTTTACAGGTGGAAGTGGAATTAATATTTCTGCTTCAAGTGATTTTGGTATAAATGAGTATACTACTTCTTTATGGATAAAAACAAAAAAGAAAAATATAATTAATTTCTCAATTGGATCAAGTCATACTTGTTATGTTGATGAAAGCTATACAGGATATTGTGTGGGGGATAATACTTATGGGCAATTAGGAACATCCTCAACAATGTCTAAAAGCGAAGTTCCTATTAAAATCGAAAATTATAATTTCAAGCAAATAGCTGCTTCTATGTATAGTTCTTGTGGACTTTTATTAAATGGAAGCGTAATGTGTTGGGGAGATAATGGTTATGGACAATTAGGTTTAGGAGGATCAAATAGCACTGATATGCATTTTCCAGTATATCTTACTGGAGGTTGGAATTTCTCAAGATTAATAGGGAGTCATAAAAGGACTTGTGGATATTTATACAATGATTCTTTAATGTGTTGGGGCGATGGAAATCATGGAGAATATGGGGATGGTGTTTCAGGCAACAGATATACTCCAACACTTGTTACACCAAGTTATAACTTCTCAAAAATAAGCGTGGCTGAAGACCACATGTGTGGATTATATGAAAATGGAACTCTCCTTTGTTGGGGAGGAAATTATGAATATCAACTAGGAGATAATACTTCAATTAATAGGAATGTTCCTGGACCAGTTTTTGGAAATTATCTTTTTCAAGATGTTGGTGGAGGGGAAGATCAAACCTGTGCAGTTTTAACAAATGGTTCAATGACTTGTTGGGGAGAGAATCAAGAAGGTCAAATAGGAGATGGTACATTGGGTTCCCCTGGAAAAATAGTCCCTACTTTTTCAGATACTCCTTTTCTATTTAAAGAAATTTACCCCAGTAAACATATCCAATGTGGAAAATTAATTAATGATAGTTATGCTTGTTGGGGAATTCCAGGATTTAGTATTTCAACTTATGGGGATGGAACAAATGATGTGTCTAGAACTCCAAAACTTGTTAATTGGGATTTTGAATTTGAAAGAATTGAACTGGGAAATTGGAATGATGATACTATTTGTGGACAATACAACAAATCTATTTACTGTTGGGGATATTCTAGTAAAGGAGGAAAAGGACTTGGATATTCTGAAATTATTGCGACTTTTCCTATCAAGCTAAATCTTGGAGAAATCTTGGATGGAGAAGATTATGTTCCTTATTTTACTATGGAATCTAGTTGTGTGTTAAAATCTACAGGTGAATTATTTTGTATGGGAATTAATAAAAATGGAATTTTAGGAGACAACACAACAAACAATAGATTTTCTTCTTCCTCTATATATGGGGATTACAATTTTAGTGCAATCTATCCTGGATATTATAATATATGTGGAAAATTACAAAATGGTTCAACTCTTTGTTGGGGAAAGAATAATTATGGTCAATTAGGAGACAACACCAGCACCCAAAGAAATAAACCTATTTTTGTTTATGGAAATTATAATTTTTCCTCGGTTTCTCCTTCCAATACTCATGCTTGCGGATTACTTCAAAATGGGAGTGTTCTTTGTTGGGGAAACAACAATTATGGTCAACTAGGAAATGGTTCATTAGGTGGACAAGGTAATATTCCAATATATGTTTCTGGAGGACACAACTTTTCATCAGTTTATTCTGGAAATGTTCATGCCTGTGGACTTTTATATAATGGTTCTGCATTATGTTGGGGAAGGAATAATTATAATCAATTAGGAAATGGGTCTTCTGGAGGACAAAGTAATATTCCAATATATGTTTCTGGAGGGTACAACTTTTCATCAATTATATCTAGAAGCCTAATTAATTGCGGACTTTTATATAATGGTTCAGGTCTTTGTTGGGGATTTAATTTATATGGGGGTTTAGGAATTGGAAACACAACTCAAATGATGATCCCTATTTATGTTTCTGGAGGGCATAATTTTAGCTCGATTAAACTTGGACTGTATACTCCTTGTGGAGTTTTAGAAAATGGAAGTCTTCTTTGTTGGGGATGGAATCTTTATGGGCAATTAGCTGATGGAACCACAACAAATTCCTTAACTCCTAAAATAGTTTTAGGCAATTATGATTTCACTGAATTTTTAGCATATAATTATAACTCTTGCGTTAAAAAAGATGGGGGATATTATTGTTGGGGTTCTAATACAAATGGTCAATTAGGAACATCTCTTCCTATCATTAATGTCCCTCAAAATTTTTATCAAGGGGAATTATTCTCCCAATCTTCAAATTCATTTAAAATAGGATTGACATTAAATAATACCCTTAGAATTATATTTTATAATAAATATTTTGACTACCCCTTGGGAGAAGAAGATTACTCCAACATTATTTTATCTTCTAATGGTACTCAAATGAATTTATATTTAAATGGAAATAATATAGTTAGTGAAAATTTCTTTGCTCTTTCTAATACTCTTTTAGAAGACATTATCATAGGAAAAAGCTCCTCTGGTGAAATAGATGAAATACTCATGTGGAACAGAACCCTAACAGCATCGGAGATTGAACAAGTTTATCTTTCATCATTAAAACAAAAAAACCACACTGCATGGGAATTTTATAGCACTCAAACACTTAGCAGTGTTGGGACTTATTCATATACATTGTTTGCATTAGATAGCACAGGAAGTTTTAGTGTTTTAAGAAGAATAATAAAATATGTTGTTGAAGTTGTTCAAGAGAGTTTTACCGGAAGCCCCTCAATTACTGTTACAGAAACCAAACTTCAAGAGGGACAAACCCGTCAGTTAAGGCAAGGAGCAAAAGTTAAGTTAGAGTTTAGTGGTCAGGGAAGTAAAGTTCTTGAGATTATTAGTGTTGATAAAGAAAATAATGTGGTGAAAGTGGATGTTAATGGTGTTGAAGTAGAAATTATTAATGGGACTACTGAAAAGATTGATGTTAATAGTGATGGGTTTTATGATTTAGAGGTTAGTGTTCAAGATATTAGTTCTACTGGAAGTGCTAGGTTGAAGTTTAAGGAGATTTATGAAGCTGTTGAGAGTGATGTTGAAGAAGGTGTTGAGGAAGAAGTGAAGGAGGAAGGAGAAAGCACTGAATTGGATGAAGAAGGTGAAAGAAGAGTTTGGGTTTATTTTGTAATTGGAGGAATTGTTTTAATTGGGTTTATCGTGTTCTTTTCTTTGTGGAGGAAGAAGAAGTAAAAAGGTTTAAAAGTAAACCTTCTAATATTCTAGTAATGGTTCACGAACTGTTTGGGAATTGTATTAAAGGGTATGGCTCTGAATACTATTCTGCATTAATAGAGAGGATGTCTATGAGGGTTGAATTTCCTTTGTACCTTATAAAAATTCAAAAAGCAACAAAATAGTTAAAATATTCAAAGAAAGTAAACTAATCAAAAGAACACAAAACAAATAATGGCAAAAATAAACGACAAAAATCTTGAAAAAGCACTTACATCTAGTAAGCCTGATACAGAGAAATCTTCAGAACCTCAAGGACAAGAAATGTCTAAGGAAATGGAAGTTGGTTTTCATCAAGGAGCTTTGAATACTTTGATTAACGAAAGAAATGAGTTAGTTAAAATGATTCAACAAGTTGAAGCAGTAATGCAAGCTCACTTGAAAAGGCTAGATGAAATGGGTGTGAAAGTAAAAACTGGAAAAGAATACCCAATTTAAATAAATTTAAACTGGGATGCTCGTCAACGCAGTTACTTCGCATAAAGACATAAATGAACAAGAAAAATAGACTTAAAGAAACATGGTTTTAAATTATAATAATTCTTAAATATCTTACCTGCTTCTAATTTGAATGGAAAATAATGACCCAAAGTGGAAAATAAAAGTATTAATTTTAATTAGCATTATGCTGTTCATCTTAGTCTTAATTGGGGTTTATGTACTAGAACCAATTACCTCATGTTGGGAATGGGTGATTCCTCTTATTCCTTTTATTGTTCTTGTGGGATTTTTTGTGTTTCTTGTTTCAGTAGTCTTATTTGCATATGCAATATATTTGTTGTTGAAGAATTAAGTTTTAAATTATAAGGGAAGTTTACAAAAGAAACCATGGGTGTCTTTTGAATGCGAAGCTCAAATAAATTTGGCATCTCATTTATTTCATAAATGCGAGGGACACAAGTCCAACGAGAAGTTAAATGCGTTCTATTTAATCTTAATTAACTAGGAGTTTGAAGTTTTTAAACGTTGCTAGAAGAGTTTTATATAACTGAATACTTTTCAAGTATTTTTCTTTCTTTATTTGTTAAATCGGCTTCTGTTCTAATTATTTTTAGTTCTTCTCCTTCAAATTCAACTTGCAATGTTTCCCAACCAATTTCTGTATCAACCTCTTTGTATACATGAAAATGTAAGTGGGGAGCACTTGTATGCCCTGTATTTCCACTGTAGCCAATAACTTCTCCTGCTTTTACTTTATCTCCCTCCTTTACACAAACTCCATTAAATTTTAAATGTGCATATTGAGAAAATTCCCCTTTTTCATGCTCAATAGTTATAAAATTAAGATATTTATTTCCAATATATTTTTCTTCAAATCCTCCTTCATTGGAATCTACTTTTACATCAACAACCTTTCCCTTTCTTGCTGCAAGAATTTCTGTTCCAATAGGGACTAGAAAATCAATTCCATGTTCTAAAAAATCCTTGTGAGCTTTTGGGTCAGAAATTATTAATTTAATGTCCTTCTTTCTAACTGGAAGAATATATTTGTTTTTTGTTTTACCCATATTTAGGCCAATAGAATATCTCTTATAAAATTAACTCACTGTTTGGGCGTTGAAGAATAAATAATCGTCTAATTGTTTACTTAAGTTTTAATCTAAAAAATCTTTCTTGATCTATTTTTTAATGATTCTTTCATTTTACTAAGATTATGTTTGGATGGAATAACTATTAAACCATCAATTTGATGTTTGTTACCCTCATATTCAAAATATCCTAAATTATATAAATCAAACCATGATTTTTCAACATTAGTAAATTTCCAATTTTTTGGAATATTCATTGGTTCTTTCATTACAATAACCAAATCTATATCAGAACCTATTTGATTTTTATACGGTTTTTCATAAATCCCAAATTTGCCTTCAGAAAGAGATGCCCAAACATAGGCTTCTTTTACACTATTACAATTAGATAATAATCTCTTTAAACTAACTTCTGCTTTATTCCAAACATCTTCTTGATTTTCATAAAGTATTTTGGGTGGTTTCATTTCAACTTACCCCAATATTTATCTAGGTTCTTTTCTGTTAAATTTTCATCTAGTTGTTTCATAAAATAATTGTGCAATTTTTCTGAAATATTTTTTTCAAATCTCTCTGGTTTATTCCACGGACTTTTTTTAATTTGTTTTAAAACTTTTTCTTTGTCAGAAGTTAATTCAAAAATATCAATTAAAACAACTCTTTTTCCATCCCAACCAAGATTTGAGAAAAACTTAAAAGTTTTCTCATGTATATTATATTCCCACAACTTCAACCAAAATTTTATAATTTTGTCTAATAACTCTTTTACTTCTTCACTATTTGAGTTCTTTATTTTTTCATTTAAATCAATAACTCTCTTTTGTCTCACTTTATTATCTTCAATAAATTCCAAATCTGCTAATAATCTCATTGGAATTTTTGACTTCTTAATTATCTTTGTGGAATCTTTAATATCAGAAACCATTTTATTTGTTCTTTTTTCTAATTCTTCTAATTTACCTTTCCATGTTAAAAATTTTCTTACCTCATGCTCTATTTCTTCTCTATTCTTTGGAGTTTTTATTACATAATTCTTATAGACCTCAACCCAACATTGCCATCCACCTAACCTTTTTATTTTTTCCATTTATTTCATATTGAATTAGAAGTATATAAATTTTAACTCGCTGTTTGAGTATCCAATAAAAATGGTAACGCCCACCGAACGCCCCCGCCAGGCGTGAGATAGAAGTGGTAACGCCCTTGTTTTACTTAGAATATTAAGATAATTATATTATATAAATTTAATTATCTTTTCAATTTAATCTTCTTATAACTCTCAAACCTAGGAAATTTTGTTTTATACCAGTGAGCAAATACAAAATCAAAATCCTTTATTTCTGTTTCACCAAATTTTGTATCTCTCAACT
>SDBV01010389.1_pt1 | contig 12204 bp, 10 predicted proteins | sample 2277081 | NCBI WGS metagenome assembly SDBV01 (sample SAMN10402039, study PRJNA504765) | marine sediment metagenome | isolation source: marine sediment core GS10_PC15, 223 cmbsf | place: Arctic Ocean: Southern Knipovich Ridge | collected 2010 | reverse complement strand
TTGGCGCTGCAACTGCCTGATTAATCATGGCAAATATTGGCAATTTGTGTGAAATTTGATGAGACGAAAAATTTGATAGATCTTGGTATCAACTATATTCACGCAGTTCAGGAGTTCTGAACTTTGGAACTATCTTGAAATTCATCCACCAAGATATGTTGAAACCGGCTCTGATAATACTCCAGTATTCCTTTACCTTCTCTAAACAATTGATAGGGGAGATACAGGAGGTCATCAAAATCGAGTAACCTTTTTCGCCTTTTCAATAGTTCATAACAGTGATACACCTTGGATAGTTTCCTATCTTCCGGCTCATTGGATTGTTCAAGATCAGATGGAGAGATCAAATCATTCTTAGCAAGGGATATGCGACTAAGCAGCAATGATGGTTCCTCTTTCACAGCTGCCTTATCCATGGCCTGGCGAAATAGATTCAGCTGCGGTCCATCGTGGACCAGACGGAATCCACTAATGGGATACCCTTCCACTTTTAAGATGCGATAACCAAGAGAATGGAAGGTACAGACCATAGCCTTGTCCCCGGTTCCATTCAACCTCTTTTCCAGCCTTGATTGGATTTCCAACACCGCTTTCTTTGCGAATGTGATCGCCAGAAGGTTATTAGGGTTAATGCCATATTCCTCAATCAGATGGATAATACGCTCTGTGAGTACCATTGTTTTTCCACTACCAACGACTGATAGAACAACCATTGGGCCATCTCTATGATAAACTGCCTCTAATTGTTGTGGATTTAATTGTATCTCTTTCAAGGTTACACCTCCTTCCCAAGATAGAAGAGCGGCCAGTATATGACCGCTCATCTGATGGTTTATGTTTATATGGATTTATTTACGCCAGTATGGCCTATGTTCTGAGAGTTTCACCTCCTTTCTGCGGGTTGGTTTATGTTTGGTGTTAGATAGACCTATCCTGTGTGGAATCATTCCACGGTTTTGTTGTGGTTTGTTGATACTGTCAATTCAGGGAATTAGGGATTGATAAGGGGATTAATGGTGGGAATGGTAGGGATAGGGGGGCTATAATAATTGAGGGGAATGGTTTAGGTCATACATGCTTAAGGACCCGGTGCCGATAATTTTATCCAGCCCTAGCTTTCCACCACGGTGATCGCAATGGAATTGGTTGTTGTGGGATACCTGTGAAATTATATTGGGGGGATTGATAGGTCTAATGACCATGATGGAAAGACGAAAAGAGGGAAATATGGGGGAAGGTTTCAATCCTTGTTTTAGTGGATGCGCCTCTCTAAGGAATGGGGCGGACTGCAGGGAGGGATATTAAATGAGTTTCAATCCTTGTTTTAGTGGATGCGCCTCTCTAAGAAAGGTGACACCCTGAGCGGCATAGCCCAGCAAGAACGTTTCAATCCTTGTTTTAGTGGATGCGCCTCTCTAAGTCTCCAACACCTTCGCCCGTACCAACAAATGAACATGAGTTTCAATCCTTGTTTTAGTGGATGCGCCTCTCTAAGTGTGGAAATGAGAGGGCCAAACGCCTACCCGCTCTGTTTCAATCCTTGTTTTAGTGGATGCGCCTCTCTAAGCTCCGGGGGGTAGGTATGAGGGCTAAATGATAACCTGTTTCAATCCTTGTTTTAGTGGATGCGCCTCTCTAAGTTTGCCGTTCATTATTTAGAAAGCAATCCATCTTTTAGTTTCAATCCTTGTTTTAGTGGATGCGCCTCTCTAAGCCTGCCACGGCTGCCCTTTGTGCTATTCCTCCAGGGGTTTCAATCCTTGTTTTAGTGGATGCGCCTCTCTAAGCAATGCGGGATGATCCGATGGACAAACCCATACCAGAGTTTCAATCCTTGTTTTAGTGGATGCGCCTCTCTAAGCTGCGAGATAGTCCTTTTATCACCCGGTGCGATCACTGGTTTCAATCCTTGTTTTAGTGGATGCGCCTCTCTAAGCCTGATGCACCAAGCGGTTTGACGATAACGATTATTATGTTTCAATCCTTGTTTTAGTGGATGCGCCTCTCTAAGTCGGATAATAATATTTCACGGGCCCGCCGCGGTGTTCCTTGTTTCAATCCTTGTTTTAGTGGATGCGCCCCTCTAAGACCTTTTTGGCAAAATATTTTTTGAAAACAGGTAATTACACTTTTTTTCATGCCCCTTAAATAGAGTTGAAAATATCTTTATCGACCCTAAAACGGCCAATTTTGTGCTCACCAGAGTAAAGTTAACTTTCCGATATCTCATCATTTTTTCCTCTAAATCACCTTTTCGCAAATATTTCGATAGCAGCAATCAGGACATCTCGCTTTGTATTTGGTAGCTTCCGGATACACTCCCTTTTGTATGATATTCAAAAGGGCACTGATAATTTCATCCAACTCAGCATACATTTGTTCGGTGATTGAGACTTCAATTAATTTATTCCGACTCCTTGTGTAAACAATAAATCCTCGATTAACAGGTACTTCGAAATGCTCCCTAATTAACTGGCCATAAAATGCCAGCTGATATTTATGATTATTGAAGGTTACATCCTTATACTCTGCATATTTGTAATCCAGAGGAGCAGCAGTGCTGTCATCCAGAAAGAGTATTTCATCAATAATACCCCTTATTCCCCTTATGGTAGATGAGAGGTACACCGATCTTCTCCGCTCTAAACATCCCAGCTTCTTTCTCAAATATTGCGGATTCACCCGTATTTCATTCTCATGGACCGTGCGACCTCTCTGAACCTTAAAGCGCCTTTCTTCGTGCTGAGGGATATCCAGATAATTCTCAAAATAAATGAACCTCGGGCAAAACAGGTATTCAAGGATATCAGATGCCGTGATGGAAAATCCATCTCTATATTCCTCTACATAAGAAGTGTCCCTATTTTCTGTTATTTCTAACATTTAATTACTTACCCTAGTTGATGATCAAGCAATCCGCTTAATAGTCCCAAACCCCCTTGAAACCGACTTACCAATACCCAAATAGTCAGGAATATGAAAATTCACAAAAAAGTTTCCATAAAAAGTTATCATAGAGTTGTTTTTAAAATTGGCTTTTGATTTTGTTAGTTTAAGTTTGGCGTGAATACGATTTTCGATTTTGTAGGCCAATGATTTTGATAGTGAGAGGATATTTCCAATCAAGATTGATTTCAAAAGTTTATCGCTGCTTTCTTTGTTAACAGATACAAAGAGTTCATAATTCTTCTGGTTAAGTGCCATCCATGGCGTGGTAAATCGATATTCAATTAGATCTTCTGAATCTCCGAAAACTTGGTCAACAACTTTGATTTCTATCTCTGAGTGCACTTTTGATTCAAAAGAGTTTAGTTGCAGTTCTCCCATTTCGCTATATACGTTTTTTAATACATCGATACCCTCCTTGATACCTATAATCATGGGAGATCCATTAATTGTTTTGTATTGGATTTTTGGGTACATGTATAGCAATCGGTTTTTTTCTATGTGGTGATGGAGCAAGGAATAGCCGGGAAATTTTGAGGCTATGGCCCCTCTCAGTTTAGGAGTATCACGCACCTTAAGATCAAGATCACTGAAAATAATTTTCATAATTTTCATTTTCATCACACTAAACCATTGTCAAGGCTTGAGCCTCAATCATATCAGCTTTTGTAAACTTAGAAGATATGCTGTTCCGGATCTTTTCTGATAAATCCGGTATCTTCGTCATAGATAGATTCTACCTGTTCTTTGTTGATAAACACTATGGCGGTATCCTCAATTGCTCTGCCTGGCAGGCTCTTAGCCGGGACAGAGATTATGTAATGATAAAAATGTTTCTTCAAGCGATTAATTTCTGATTTTTTATCAAAAGGATCTTTTATCTGGCGGGCCTCTATATATTTTTCCCACACATCTGACGCATCCCCATCTACTTCGATGAACAAGTCCCTTGTTGGATATTCTGAATCAATCAATCTAAACCTTTCCTTTTTATCATCGCAAACTGTGTGGAAGTTGAGCTTACCTATCTGGTTCATCATATATTCAGCATCGTCACTGGATTGGTCCTCTCGCAATTTTCTAAAATAATCATTACCTAAATCCAGAAAATGCTCCTCTGAAAGTATTGATTTGTCTCTTAAAACATCCTTAGTCTTTGAAATAGAAATATCTCCTTTTCCATAAATATATCGGTAAAAAGGCTTACTATCTATAAGTGAATAGACAGTCACGACTCCCATTTTACCCGAGGTGAAATTGCGATTGCAGCGTCCTGCAATCTGGTTAAGGGAATCAAGTGGAGCGAAATCACGGTAGACCCTGTCTACATCGATATCGACACCTGCTTCCACAAGTTGAGTGGAAACTACGATTTTTCGATTAACTGATTTCTTGATGCATTCGATCCGTTGAAGCCTGTGCTTCGGAATAATGTTGGTTGAGAGGTAATAAAGCTCGACACCAGTGAGGCCTTGTTCGTTCATGTATGTCTTCAGGTCCTTGAAGATCTCAATAGAACAGTTGATAGTGTTCAGGACAATAAGGAAATCATCGCTAGAATGCTTAGCAATGTCCTCCCGAAGTATGAGCTTAAACTCGTCTAAAGTCAGCTTCTCATCAGATCGGTTAATAAAAGTTATTCGGTTTAGTTGCTTAATGTATTTTTCTTTGTTTTTATGGGAAACGAGTTCAATGACTTCATTTTTGTTGAAGATCAAGGGTTGCGTGGCGGTCATTAGGACAAACCGGGTATTGAAGATGCTTGAGAAACGGAGAAAGAGTTCCTTGATCAGCTGCCAGTACTTGTATGGTATAGTTTGAATTTCATCAAGAATGATAATCGAATTGGCCATGGCGTTGAATTTGCGAATCATTCGATTCCTATTAGATATAAGAGTGTGAAAAAGCTGCATGAAGGTCGTAACAACAATTTCAGATTCCCAGCCCTCAATGAAAAATAGGCTTTCATCTATCGGTAGTTCCTCATCATCTATAAATCTATAAGCTATTTCTGCAAGGTGATGATGCTTCAACAAAATACGACTATCTGGGCTTTCATTTTTTACGACCTTAAAAACCTTTTCAAACTCGCCGAAATTTTGCTCAATGATACTCAGAAACGGAAGGCAGTAAATGATCCTGGGAGCGAACTCTTCCAGGGCCATGATTTTTTCTCTTAACTTGAGTGCAAAGGAAAAACCAGTTAATGTTTTTCCCGTGCCTGTAGGTACATTAATGGAAAAAATCCTGTTCCGACGATCTAAGCTATCTATTGAAGACACTACTTCATCATAGATTTCATTTCTCATAGGATCAATTTGATTTTTTCTGTCCGGCTCTGGGAATTCAATAGCCCGGTAACGATCTACCAATTCGCTAGCAAGTGCGGGTCTCGCCCCCATTGCTCTGACCCCAATGGCATCGCTTTTATCAGCAGACAGGAGGGCAGAATAGAGAAACTGAAACAGGAAGTACATGTCCAGACTGCTTTTTCTGCAATACTCACGCCATTTCTTTTTTTCTTCTTTACTAATGGTTTCGTTGACAAGATGCTCTACGCCACTATTAAAAACATCAAGGTCGAATTGTATATGGGGGTAATTTTCCAGGATTCGATTAAATTCATTAGCCGGGATACTCCCTAACTGATTTTTTATAATAGATAAGTCATTTGAACTGTTTCTAAATGATTTGATTTCGTCTTTAAGGTCAACAGGGTTGCTATGATGCCTCTTGACAATAACGAAGGCCAGGATAGGCAAGTAACCAAAGAGCTTATGTCTTGAGAGATTTTTCTGGGCAATATAATCTGAAATAGCTTTGTAGGTAAAAAGAGATGACAGCAGGCTATGATGCGTTTCATCTTTGTTTTTTAATAATGCCTTCCTTTCCTCATCATCCTCTTTTAGATATTCTTGAAAATAGCGAGTAGCTTTCCCAAGATCATGAGTGAATCCTATTAGCCAGGCCACCTCTGAAATAAAATCCGTGTCATTTTCCAAGCCAAAGGAAAAATTTATCTCTCTGATTTTTGAACAAGTTTGGGCTGTATTCGTGAGATGGTCAACGAGTAATTGTCCTGGTCGTGATTCAAGTTTATAGGAAAAGGATTCTTTCACCATTTTCGACGTTGTAATAATACTCCGCTTTTGCAAGCAACGGCTTTCCGTTTCGTTCATAAAGTACTGTTCCGAATTGAGTGACAACCCTTTTACTGTTCATCTCAAGAGGAATATTGGCGGAAAAATATTCTTTGCCCTCTTCAAACAAAATTTCTGTTTCCTTATCAGGGACAATGCTATGAATCGTAACAGGTTCCGGCTTGGTTTCCTGCTCTAAAGTATATTCGCCGATGTATTGATAATTTGCCAGAAGTTCACTTAGACCTAATGAAATTGTGTAAACACATTCGTGAATTTCCAGGAGATTCTTTAGGCGCTCAAAAAGCTCAGTATCCGTATGTTGAAAATAGATTCTGTATCTTGGGTCCTTGACATATTCAATCCGAATCTGCGTTCTCTGTTTAATCCTTGAAAATAGTTTCGCTGTTTTGGTGTCTATAAGGTTCTGGCTTATCCGGATCTTCTTAACCGGTTTTAGAATTCTCAGACCGATACTCGCATCCTTCTTCATAAAGGAGGCAGCATATTCGCTCTTGCCAAGGCCGATAATAGCCGAAATAATACCGGCTAAGGTGGGGCGTGGTGGGAAAGCAAAGCTCAATGGGGAGGTGGTGGTGTAAGGCTTTTTGAAATGACCCAGATCTCCCCAGAGATCAAAAACCAGAACGTTTTTCATGTTCGGCCTCCATTAGCCAATAGTAATTTTATTGCATGTAATTTCTTGGCTCAAATTTTTTATTGTTATTGGTGCATCATCGGCAACCAAATTGAGTCGCTCATCCAAAACATATTCAACGGAGGCTATTTTTTCTTTATTTTTCTTTAAGGATTCTTTTAAGGGGCTCACATCAAGCTGAAGTTCACTGATGTCTCTGAGTTTTTCAAAAGGGATATCCATCTTTATTGATACTTTCCGGTCAAGATCTCCAATAAAAAATCGCGGTGAATTATAATTGATTTTAAGTAAAAGACGGGGCATTTGCCCGAATTTTGACCGCGAAATGAGATTTTTCGTTCCTTCCCACATCCCTTCTACAAGCAACTTGATGTCATTCTCAGTAGCCTGGCTGTCTTTTGCAGCAGTGGGGTTAATAATACCGTGAAAGGCAATCAAAGAATAGTACAGTATATCCTCTTCACGGAAAGTAGCCTGCTTTGCACCTTCCTGTGCGGCAAATGCACCAGTGCCTTGAATGTGTTTCATGACTACTGGATGTAAAGAACGTCCCATCTTGAACTGAACTGGTCCGGTCAAGGTGATCGAATCTTTTGGTAAAGGAATTGTCCCGCCAAACAGCCTTATGTCAATGCAACGCCCTAAGATATCTTCCTTCTGCCCATTGAAATCTCTGGCGCGGGCTTTGCCATCCTGGATTTTTCCAGGTTCAACCTCAATTTCCCTTACGAAAATATCGTCTTCTTTCTCTCCATCGAACCCTTTGTAAGCAAAAAGGTAATCCCTGATGGTTCTTTTAAGGCGCACATCTGTAACGATATTAATCCCTGTTTCCTCATCAATGCGGGGCTTGTTTTCATCCAAAGGATCTCCGTTAGGATTGGCATCCTTTACATCATACAAAAAAAGCAGTTCTGATTTATTCTTCAGGTCGGTCATTGTTATCTCCCTCCTTCTTAGACTTGAAAAGATCTGCCAGATTCATTCCCATGGTAAAATAGAAACTTATTTCATCATTGGTTAAAGACCACCCCGATCCACCAACCACCATATACTGGGCAATAACATTTTCAAGTTCGCGGTAGTAGTTTTTCTTGTATTGTTCCAATTTGTCTTGAGCTTCATAGGATATTTTTTTCAATAAAGGTTCAGTAAGGCGCAATCCATATAATTTGGCTCGAAACGGGGTGGCGTTCTTCTCTTGCCATTGGATATTCATAAGTTTTTGAATCAAAATACCAACCAAAAAACTGGCCTTCTTTTCAGCGTTGTCAAAAAAGCCTTCATGTGCATCAAAAAACAGTTCAATTTTATCTGAAACGCTTGTGTCTTCAGAACCAAAACTCTCCTTGAGATCTTCAATCGGCTTAACTTCCATACGTTCACCTCCTTTGCTTAAAATGCCCAAGCCTGCCAGGTAATTCAAAAGCAAATAACCGGCAAGACAGTCTATTTTTGTGTATTCATCATTTACAAACCTTGAACGGAGCTTTGTTACGATTGCTTTTATGATCAAATGATAATCAACCGGCTTCAAAGAAAAGATTTTACCTACCAGTTCTAAGAAGTGTTTGTCATAGGATCTGGTCTTGCTTACATACGGGAAAAAGTTTCTTAATACCCTGAAATTAAAAACCAAAAGCCTTTTACCTTCCTTCTTTGAAATTTCTCTCTTAAATATGTCGATGGTATCAAGCCTGGCTTTAAGTTCAAAAAGCATTTTGAAGCGTGATGGGAGGATATCTTCCACATGGAGAAGGATATTAAAAGCTGACTGTTTTTCACGGTAGAACAAAAGATCAAAACTAACATAATCTTTTTCCTGACTGATGAGGTTAAGGATTTCATCTTCAGCATCTGTGAGCCGGTTTATATAAGTTTGATCAAATCCTGTCTGAATCATTTCAGTAGCCCGATGATCAGACATATCTTCAAGGACATCTAATGAGTCTTCCATTATTCTGTCAGTGAAGAATCTGGGTATGAGGAGATACCGGAATCCATAGAAATTAAATCGGAGGTTTTCATTCAGATATTTTTTTCCCAACTCAAGGTTGCCTGCGCATTCAAAACATACAGGATAATTCTTCCACGCGTCTTGCTGTTTAAATCCACCTGTTACAAAACCCGGTTTATCAACAGTATAGAAGTTATATGTATTAACGAATCCATAAACTTCTGCCCGTTCTTTAAGGCAGACAGAACACATTTGATTATTCCCTAATGCTTCTTTGCCATATTGTTTGAAGTATTTTTCTCTTGCTTTACTCGAGAGAACCTTTTGAAAAAGATCTATGTCTCCAATATACTTCTTTTTTCCATTTTCCAGAAAAACCAGTGTAATAATGGCGCCTTCACCCTTTTCAATTTCCTCTGACCTTTCTATTAATCTTTTCGTGATGGCGTATTCTGCGGAAGAAATGGCATCGTAAATCATTTGAACGCGTTCCTGCTCGTCAGAATCAAGTCCCAGGTTTTTTCCCTCTTTTGTGATGTCCTGTATACTGCGGACAATCTTCTTCTTAAATGTCTTTTTCATGTCTCCAGCATATTTTGACGTGGGAGTTACATCGGCACCACTCGAGCTGCCCCGTCTGTAGAGGTATTTCAGAAGGTATTTTTGCCTGAACTCCTCCATATCCACATCTTTAAAGATCAGGCTGTCATCCCGTTTACTCAGGGTAATTGTGAGTACTTTCTTTATGTTGCCTTTCTCATTGGGATTTTGGACAAAGTTTTCAATAGAACCTATGGCCCCATCCCTTTCTCCTGCCCATTTTCCGATTTTCATAATAGCTTGAATCATGGCGGTTTCACCTCTGCCATATTGAAAATTAGTTTATTATGATTTTCAATACCCCGCCGCAAGCGGACGGGGTTGCCGCTTGAAACAGGGTCCAGGGCTTGCTCTAGGGTTTAATACCCTTTATTTTAATGAGAAGTTGAAATCTTTATCATATTGAGCATTGCCCTAAACTTATTGAGTTCCCGGAAAGTTAAGCACAATACACTCTCTCCAGGGGTTTCTGCTCTGCTTCCTATTCTTAATACACGTGACACCACTCCGTTCTCGCTACCTTTTGGCTTACCAAATGGTTATCTTGGAAACTAAAGATGTGTATTTCTGCATACTACCCTTTTTGACAGAAAGGTCAAAAATAAGGAAATTATTTTAAAAAAACTTTGACAATATCTCCTCATTTATCATCTTCTTATCAAACCCCTGACCCAGGACCTTAATCCGTTTGAAATCATCCTGGCAGAAAGGGAAAAGGTACAAGCTGTCTTCCTCCTCATCAATAAGACTGAGACACTTTTCTGCCAGTTCATCGAACCGGTTGGTCTTGAGTTTGCCCAGGAAGGCGCTCTTTTGAACCCTTTCCAAACCGTATTTCTTGCATTCCTTGGCCACCTTGGTACGAACCCTGTCATCTACAATATCATAGATAATCCAGACCAAAACAGACATGGTTAATCTCCATATATTAGAATTCCTTTATCTCCAACCACTCCGGTTTCTTTGCTGATTCGTCAGATAGAAGTATATTGGCAAGTCTGTGGGCCTCGTGTTGGAGGATATATCTCCGTTTAACATTTTTTCTCCGGTATCTCACAGTATCATCCAGATGCCTGTTCATTGCTTCAACTACTACTGGTTTACCGGTCTGATTCAAAGAAACTGCTTCCTCTTTGGTGTCAAAATATTCATCTTTTATCTTTTTACCTGTAAAGAGATAGACAACAACCTGCTCGGCATAGATTCGAAAAGGCTCAATGAGATCAAATACCAGGGACTTTTTGTTGTAGTTGTCGGTGTGTAAAAATCCGACATACGGGTCGAGGCCAGATAGGATACAGGCCTTTTCAACAAGAGAGTATAGTATTCCATAACAGTAATTGAGGCACGCATTGGATGGGTCTTTCGCCGGTCTTCGAGATCGCCCATCGAATTGATATTTATCAGGAACCAGGCCAGATAAGCATTCGAAATAGCTCCTCCCCGCGGTTCCTTCAAAACCCATAAGCCGGTTTCTGGCGGATTCAAGGTCGGTTTCAGAGAATGGAAGATCAGCCTTGGCCTTCTCAATTGTCTGGATAGGTGTATTTTAAGTAGTCTGCTTTACCAAGCCGGGCATGCATCAGTTTTTTCAGGAAATGGATCTGGTTATCGAGTTTCTGGGCCACCATATCAATGACAAGGTTAAGACCCAATGGGCTGACCATGGCCTCAAGTTGCTTTCTGCGGATAAGTGCAGTGCTTCCCATCTTGGAGAACCAGATTCGCCCCACAGGATCGCCATAGGTATCCAAAAAAACAGTGTCTATATTGTGCTCAAGGGCCAGGACAATTGCCTGCGTGGAGATCATGGCCTGGTTGGAGATGACAATGCTTTCAACCTTCAATGGAGATATATCGAAGACCTTATCTTTCTGCTTTAGCCGAAAGCATTCATCTTTCTGGGTTATGAAGGTACCGGGGGTATTAATGACAAGCTGCATAGTTTCCTAATCTCTTATTCGAAAAAGGGGAACCTTTACAAAAAAACTTCATATCACCCTCGTCATATGGTCATTTTGAAAAAAATTCCTCTCATCTGAGATAGATATAGCCCAAACCCACCCAAAGATCAAGGCCCACAAATCCTACATGCTCTTCTCCCGCTCTTTATCGCTTCCTCCCTACTCTTAAATCCTATCAAATTACCAGGTCTTATCTTTTTCGCCCACTTACAATCAGGTCTATGAAAGACACTTGAATTCTTGCTTGCCACATATTTCCACTCTTTTGTCTGAATGGTAGCAGGGGGAGAACTAACCTTTGACCTATATTGACCCCATTTTGACTTTAATTTCAAGTATTTTTGTGTAAGTCCAGGATCTCCCCAGATATTCAGTTCATGTTTCCTTGCATATCTTTCTGCCTCTCTGAATTCCTGGTCATATTTCTCACTCAATCCGTATTTGGTGTAATAGGGACTTAGACCCCCTCTAACCAGCTCCAGATTGAAATTGACTCCATTAACAAAGACATAGGCAAGGAGACGACCATAACGCCCTCTTATAGGTCCCTCAAACTCAAGATCAACACATTTTCCCTTTGAGTCTCTTCTTGGTGTAATCAGAGGCGACCTTTCCCATTGGGATGTTTTGTTTTTTATCCGGGTGGACTAACTCAGGGGTGTTGACACATAACAGTTTGACCTTTTCTGGTTTTTTCTGGTAGTTGACTATAATAGTGTCGCCATCGACTACTTTGATTACTCTGTATTGTACAGCCAAGGATAGGGTTGGGAGGATTAAAAGAAAGGTGATCAGGAAGGGGATTATTCTATAGGCTCTTTTCATACAGAAACATCAATGTTTTGTTGGTTCAGGCTCATGTTCCTGCGTATAGAGCTCTTCACTTTTTGAGACCAGTTCCTTTAATGAATCGATTATGGACTGGCGTTTTTCCGGAGA
>SDBV01010387.1_pt1 | contig 12205 bp, 15 predicted proteins | sample 2277081 | NCBI WGS metagenome assembly SDBV01 (sample SAMN10402039, study PRJNA504765) | marine sediment metagenome | isolation source: marine sediment core GS10_PC15, 223 cmbsf | place: Arctic Ocean: Southern Knipovich Ridge | collected 2010 | reverse complement strand
GAGGACGTCAAGGCCTGGTCCTTGGCCCGAGTCCTCACCGAGATGAAAACCCGCCTCGAGGACGTGCAGGCGATCAAGGACCGCAGCGACGACAACGCCCTGGCGAACGCCGAAGGCGAGGACGCTGACAAGGCCGGCATCCTGCTCCGCGACCTCAACACGATCGGTGTCCGCCATGACGAGGTTCAGGCCCTGGCCGGCGCCGACGAGAAAACCGCCAAGCTGGCGGACTGGTTGGAGAAGCCGGTCGGAGATCCGCCGCCGCAGCCGGTCACCGGAGACCCGGTGACCCCGACCTTCAAGCTGGCAGCGCAGCACCTCGCAGCCGACGACGGCTACAAGGCCGCGGGTGAGAAGGGCGGCAATCGGAACTTCACGGTCGAGGTTCCGACGTCGAGCCTGATGAGCCCGCTCGCGAAGGTGCTCGGAACCGACGACGCCCTCGCCGGCGTGGATGACGAATTCCCGCCGCAAAGCATCCGGCTCCCCGGCGTTTCGGCGCCGGTCCTGTTCCAGCAGAACAACATCGCGGACATGTTCCTTCGGGGAACCACGACCCAGAACGCGGTCCTGTTCATGCGGGAAACCGTCACCAGCGAAGGCGCAGTGGAGGTCCTCGAGGGCGGGGCGAAGGCCGAAGCGGACATCAGCTTCGCGGAGGACTCGGCACCCGTCGAGAACATCGCAGTCACCCTCCCGGTGACGGCGCAGCTTCTCGAGGACGTCGGGTTCATGCGGGCATGGGTCGGAGGGCGCCTACGGCTGTTCGTCCTCAACCGCGAGGACTCCCAGTTGATCAGCGGCGACGGAGTCGCCCCGAACATCGAAGGGGTCCTGACGGTCGCCGGTGTCGGCACCCAGTCCTACTCGATCGCCGCCGCGGTAACCGACGCCACCGTGGCATTCGACGCCCTCTACGCCGGGGTCACCGACGTGCGGCAGGCCTTCCTGCCACCTTCGGGGATCGCGATGGCAGCAGGGACGTGGGAACGGTTCCGCTTGGGGAAGGACGGAAACAACCAGTACCTGATGGGGCCCGTCAACGACGAAGCCGCACCGCGTATCTGGGGCCTGCCCGTCACCGTCAACGAGGGGATGCCAGCCGAGGCGGCCGCCAATGAACCCATTTTCGTGGCGGCCCGCGAGGCCGCGATGGTGCTCCGGCGCAACACCCTGACGCTGGCGGTCACCGATAGCCACGCCTCGGAATTCACCAGCAACGTGCTGAGGTTCCGGGCCGAGCTACGGACGGCGTTTCCGATATTCCGCCCGGCGGGTATCAGCGTCATCACCTCAGCGGCCTGACCTAAGGAACGGTCGAGCCCGCCGGCCCGCTTTATGGCCGGGTCGGCGGCCGGCCGATAGAAGGAGGACACAGAGATGGCGGAACAACTCAAGGACGGATGGGTGTCGATCACCTACCCCGGCAAGAAAGCCAAGGTCGTGAAGCAAGCCTCGAAGGCCCACGTCGACGCGATGGGTGTCGGCCGGCTCGACGGCGTCGGCCGACCACAAGTCAAGAAACTCGCCTCGAGGGGCGCCCCCTTCACTAAGGCTGTGAAGGCCCGCGGCGTCCCGGACAACGCTCCCACCTTCAAGGCGCAAGCCAAGGGGGAGGACAAGGCGCAAGCCAAGGAGGGCGACAAGTGACAACCGCAGCCAGCAAGATGGGGGTCGCAGACTCCGTCGACGTCGCCCTCAGCCGCCACCGCGAGGCGGACAGCAAGATCAGGATCGTCGCCAACGTCGAGGTGCTACTCACCGGCCCAGACGGCGAGGTCAAGTACCACGAGATCGGTGAGAACCTGGTCACCGACTATGGCGATGACCAAATGGCGAACCGGCTGTTGGACGACACGTGCGACATCGTCACCGGGAGGCGACTCGGCACCGGCGTCACCGCCGCGGCGAAGTCCGGCGCCGGCGCGGCGATTGTCACCTACGAGACCGGCAGCAACGAGGACCTCGACGCCGCCGCCACTGTGTCCGACTTGGGCGGCGGATCCGGGCACCGGACGATCCACGTCTGTACCTGGATCGCAGGGGACGTCACCGAAGCGGCGCTGGCAGAAGTGGTGCTCAGCGACGAGACCGCGCTCACCGACGTAGCCGGCGTCGTCGGAGACACGGTCGCCCGGTTCGTGTTCGCCGCGACGATCGACAAGCAGGCCGGCGACCAACTGGTCGTCACTTGGAACATCGACTTCTTGGGCGCCTAACCCGGCGCTGCCGACGCCGGAAGGAGGCCCCGATGACGAAGCTCGATGAGGGGGAACGGACAGACGCCTGGGCCCGATTCATGCAAGATAATACCGAGGACACCCCGTTCACGAAACCGGAGCTCCGGGACGCCGTCGACGCCACCGACGACTGGATCGAAGATAACCAGGCCAGCTACGTCGCTGCGCTCCCTGCTCCGTTCCGCACACAATCCACCCTGGCGCAGAAGGTGCAACTATTCACCTACGTGACCGCCAAACGATTCGGGGTCTGATATGGCCACCGTCACCCACCAATTCGACATCCAGGCCGGGAAGTTCCGCACCACCGCGTTCCCCGCCCTCGTCCAGGCCAACGGTTCCAACTACCCGGTGCCCGGCTTGGCGTTCGACGCCGCCGCCGACGAGGCAGTGTTCTTCCAATTCCGGGCCACCGGGTACGGCTCCGGGAACCTGACGCTCCTGATCCTGTGGTACGCCGACACCGCCACCGCCAACGACGTGGTGTGGGGCGCGCAGATCGCCGCCATCACTCCGAACACCGACACCCAGGACATTGAGACAGACGGACTCGCTACCGCCCAAACCGTCACCGACACCCACCTCGGCACCACCGGCCAGCGGCTCCACGAAGCCAGCCTCACCATCACCAACCTGGACAGCCTCGCCGTCGACGACTGGGTGACGTTGCGCCTATACCGCGACGCCGACAACGCCGCCGACGATATGGCCGGGGACGCCATCGTGGTCGGGGTCATCCTCGAATACTCCGACACGTAAGAGGCGGGTGACCCATGCCCGCACTATTCGACACAAACGGCGACGAACTCCGCTCATCGTTCACCCAAGAGGATCTCAGCAGCGGCGCTACCCTTATGGGTTGGGCGCGTGTCGACCCCGGCACTAAGGACCACGACTGGCAAACCCCGTTTGGGTTTATGCAGGCGGGCGGGACGGTCCATTTTTGGAACATCATCTACCAGGATGAGGACCCCCCGGACTTCACAATGACCGTCAAGTCGGCCAGCGGGGAGACCACCAGTGGGGTGGCCCACGCGTACGATCCGGGCGTCTGGTACTTCTACGCGATGGTCAGCGCAGTGACCGGCGATGTTTACACCCTCTACTACCGCACCGAGACAGAAGCCAGCCTCTCCACGGTGACCCTCACCCAGGCCGGGGCCGTCGACATGGACGGAGTGCTGGTCGCTGAAAACGAGTTCGAGAACGAGTGGTGGCCCGGCGCCATAGCCGCCATGAAATGGTGGGACGCCGAACTCACCACCGACGAGGTCCTCCGCGAGAGCCGATTCTACGTCCCGCAGCGGCTCGCCAGCCTCCGCAGCTTCTGGCCGCTCCTAGACGGCGCCGGCCCCTACACCGACTACATCGGCGGCGACGACTTCACCGAAGGCGGGACCGTCACCGACGAACCTGACGGCCCGCCGATTCCGTGGACGCCGGCTAGCCAACGGCTGCTGCTCCCTTCTGGAGCTGCTGCTGTGCAGTTTCTACGACCGGATAGTGATATCACAGTGGGGGGATGGACCCCGACACCATCCTCACCAACCACGCTTTTCGACAAGGTCGATGAGGTAACAGCCTCCGATACCGACTACATCTCGGAGACATAACATGGCGCAGTTCATACGCCCCATCGCAGACGTAGACGCCGGCTCCTGGGACGACTCCGTCGAGGGCGACAACGACGGCGCTCAGTGGGACGAGCTGGTCACCGACGACGACAGCAAAACCGAATCCGATGCGGTAGGTAACAACACCAACACCACCGACCTCGACGTCGAAGGGACCAACTCAGGGATCACCGACCCGGCAGTGTCGACCGGCCACATTATCCGAGTCGTCTGGAATAGCAGCGCCAGCAATGACATGACCGGCCACGCTGAACTGTGGCAAGGCGTCCCCGACGTCGGGACGCTGATCGCAGAAGCCACCGTCGAACTAGTCGACACCACCGAGGTCACCACCACCGCCACCCTGACCGGCACCGAAGCCGACAACATCACCGACTACAACGACCTCCACTTCGCGCTGTGGGGCCGCGGTACCGGAGGCGGACCAGCCCGGACGTTGCAAGTCGACCTGCTCGAACTGGAAATCCCTGACGCCTCCGGGACGGAGCACACCGCAACCCCAACCGACGATGTGGGAGTCACCGACTCCACTACCGCCGCCAAGGACAGCCCCCGCACCGCCACGGACCCGGTCGGAGTAACCGACACTCCAGTATCTCAGCATCTAACAAGCGTCACGGAGCTCGCACTTTCCGACCCGACAAGTGCCGATCCCGCAGTCGACACAGGCCACATAGTTCGCTTCCGGGCCCGGTCAGTAACGGATGGAGACCTGCGACTTGCCATCTACCAGGGTGGCTCGTTGATAGAGGAATGGGACCAGACCCTCACCGCGACCTTCACTGATTACAGCCGCACCCTCACCGAAGCCAACGTCGCCAACATCACCGACTACGACGACCTGCGAGTCCGGCTGCAGGGCGTCAGCGTCCTGGGCGAAGTCCCGCATGTCTCGTGGCTCGAGCTTGAGATCCCGATCGGGGAGGGCCTCAGCGAGACCATCACCGAGACCCTCGGAGTCACCGACAGCACCACCCATGTCCTCGATATCGTCCGGCCGGTCACGGACCCGGTCGGAGTCACCGACACGACGACCACCGCGAAGGAATCGCCCCGCACCGCGACTGATCCGGTCGGGGTCACCGACACGGTCACCGCGGCGAAGGACAGCCCGCGGACTGCGACTGACCCGGTGGGAGTAACCGACACCACCGACCCCGCGAAGGAATCGCCCCGGACCGTCACCGACCCGGTAGGAGTCACGGACACGACGGAAAGGGTCCACGACGCCGCCCGGCCGATCACCGACCCGGTCGGAGTAACCGACGAGGCCACGCCGGCCAAGTCGATCAACGTCGAGATCACGGACTCGGTCGGAGTAGCCGACGACACCACCCCGGCGCTCAGCATCACCGTCGAGGTCACAGACCCAGTCGGAGTGGTGGACGACACCAGCAGAGTCGCTGACGCCAACCGGACCGTCACCGACCCGGTCGGGGTCACTGATAGCACCGTCAAGGACGAGGACAACGCCGAACAGTCCATCGAGAAGGTCGGGGTCACCGACGACGTCACCCGAGCAGTCGACGCCGCCCGCAGCCAGGACGACCCGGTCGGAGTAGGCGACTCGGTCAACGCGGCGCTCACTATCGCCGTCGAGATCACCGACCCGGTCGGAGTAGCCGACACCACCGCGGCAGCGAAGGAGATCGACGCCACGGTCACCGACCCAGTCGGCGTCACCGATACGACGGAGCCGGCGAAAGAGATCGCCGCGGAGGTCACCGACCCGGTCGGGGTCACCGACACGGTCACCGACGACCTGAGCGGCGGCGACACCGCCGTCGAGATCACCGATCCGGTAGGCGTAGCCGACACCGTCGACAGGGTCGCTGACGCCAACCGGAGTCAGGACGACCCGGTCGGGGTCACCGATGAGGTCGTCGCCGGGAAGATCATCAACGTCGAGATCACCGACACCGTGGGAGTCGCGGACGACACGGCCCCGACCAAGAACACCGCCGTCACGATCACCGACCCGGTCGGAGTCACCGACGACACGGTCCGGGTCCAGGACCACGGCCAGACAATCAACGAGTCCGTGGGAGTCACCGACACCACCATCCGGGTCGCCCAGTACGGGCGGACCATCACCGAACCTGTCACCGTCACCGACACGACCACCGACGACCTCACCGGGCCGCCGCCAGTCGAATGGTGGGTCAAAGACCCCGAAGGGTTCACCAAGAACCCGGAGGCCGCCACCAAGGACCCCGTCGCTTTCACTAAGGTGCCCGGTGACGCGACACCGCCGCCAGGATGGTGAGGACCTGATGACACTCGCACTACAAGCCGACGTCGAGAAGTTTCTACAAGTCGACGTCACCAGCGAGCCGTCCGCGCCGGTGACGATGCTGCTCGAGAACGCCAGCGGCCTCGTGGAATCGTTCGTCGGCCGAGACCTCGAGGAAGCCACCCGAACCGAGGACTACGACCTGCCGGACGGGTCCGTCCTGGTGCTCCGTAACGCCCCGGTGACGGCTATCACCACCGTCACCCTCAACACCCCCGCCACGGTCCTGGTCGAAGATACCGACTTTGTGCTCAAGGCCAAGGCCGGGCAACTCATCCGCACCGGCGCCGACCGGCGACCGGTCCGGTGGAACCGCAGCGGAGGCCTGGTGATGAACGAGGTCGAGGTCGTCTACGACGCCGGCTACGACTTCACCGCCGACCCGCTGCTCGAGCGGAACGCCCGAGTCGCCAGGGACACCACGACCCGGATCGTCGTCCGAGCCTTCCAAGCGGCCGCCGCCTACGCCGCCCTGCCAGCCGGAGCCGACGCTATCAAGAAGATCACCCTCATCGGCTCCGATTCGGTCGAGTACCGCAGCGAGCTAACCAACGTCGCCGGCGCCGCCATTCAACTCACCGACGCCGACAAGACAAGCCTCCGAGGGATCCGCAGAAAGGCCTTTGCATGATCTACGTCATCACAGCCACCTACACCGTGGCCGGGTTCATCATCGCCTACCCGACGGGGATGGCGGCCCTAACCGCCTGGGAACGAGGGAAGGCCATTGTCGATTCCGAGTGACCACGTCGCCTTCTTCCGGGACCAGCGGGCCGACCGGTACGTCGACACCGTCACCATCCGCGACCAAGACGCCGGCACCTGGAACCGGGCAACGAAACAGTACGACGGAGGAACCCCCTCGATCATCTACACCGGCGGGGCCCTGATCCGACCGGCCGGAGCCGCCTCCGGGTCGCCACGTCGTCCTGCGGCCAGGGACCGCGGCGAACAGGGCGAGATCCTCCACGACTACGACGTGCTGCTCCCATTCGACGCCGGCGGCCTAGACACCTTCCGGCCGAACCACGAGATCACCGTCGACGCCTCAGTCAACGAAGCGGACCTGGTCGGGCAGGTACTCGTCATCCAGTCGATCACCGACGACAGCTACGCCACCTTCCGGCTGCTCCGCTGCATCATCAGCGAAGGACGAGGCGACCGTGGCTAAGTTCGATATCAACACCGACGCGCTGACCAAGTACGCCCGCCACCTCGACGGGATAGCCGCCGAGGGGGCCCGCAGCTTCATCCCGATCGCCGTCACCTACCGCGACCTGACCCGCGAAACCGCCAAGGAACTCGTCCCGAAAGACACCTGGGAACTGCACGACAGCATCCAGAACACCCCCGGCGAAGCCAGCCGGATGGGCCTGTCCGCAGACTGGCACGTCACCGCCCGCCACGCCAGCCCGATCGAATACGGATTCATCCACTGGCTCAGCGGCGAATTCATCGGCCCGCAACCCTACGTCCGGCCGGCGCTCGACCAGCACCGCCGCGGATACGTCAACGCCCTCGCCAACGCCGCGAAGGAACGCGGCCTCACCAAAGGGCGGGTCCGGGCCGGAGCCGGATCGATATGACACACCCAGACCCCGAGCACCTCACCACCATATTCGTCGCCGCCCTCGAGGGGAACAGCGAAGGTCTCGACGTCGGCCGCGGAGAAGCACCCGACCAGCCGACCCCCGCCTACCCGTACCTGGTCGTCAGCCGGCTCGGCGCCTTCTCCATCGAAGGCGACCTCAAGGCCCCGAACCGGGATCAGAATGTCCAGTGGCAAGTCACGTCGGTGGGTCTCACCAGCCAGCAGGCCGAAGGCGGACTCGGCGCCGCGAGGGATACGCTCCTGGGGACCTTCATCGACTTTACCGCGGCGAGCTACGCCCAGTCAGGCGGTATCAAACTCCAGCCGGGGCCGGCCAACGGCCGAGACTCGTCGGAGGAACCCACGCTGTTCCTCGAGCGAGACACCTTCCGGGTCCCCGTCTCACCCGCCTAGAGCCGGCCGGTCGATTCCGCCCACGACCGGATCGTCGCCCACCACCACGCCGGCCCCATCGCGAGATCCCAGTCCGCCGGCGGGAGGACACCGCGGTGGCGCCACTGCCTGACCGTTTCCGGTTGCACACCGAGGCGGCCGGCGACCTCAGCTATCCCTACAACCTCGGACGCCCGGCTCGAGCGGAATGCGCTTGTCACAGATTCACTACACGATACCGGGCCAACCCGCTGACCGCGTGTTAGCCTCCGCGGGTTTACGGCAGACGGAAGGAGCCCCTCGATGCCGAAGCTGCAGCACGCGAAGACTGGGCACGTCGCGGAGGTCACCGAGGCGCAAGCCAAGGTCATCCAACGCGACCCCGACTGGAAAACGGCGCCCAAGGACGCCGAGGTCGGGCCCGCCAAAACCAAGCCCGGAGGTAGCAAGTGACCACGAGAATCAACCCCCCCGAGATAGTCGAGGTCCACTTCGGGACCACGGTGGCGGACCCGACCGCCCCGCTGGCCGCGGAACTCATCGCCTTCACCGACATCACCGGCGACTGCCGAGGGGTCCCCAACATCCCGGACACCGGGAACACGGCACCGACCGACGACCTGTCCTCGAAGTTCAACAAGCGGCAGGCCGCCAGCCACGGCGGCGACAACTTCACCCTCGAGCTATACCGCGACACCGGTACCGACGCCGCCTACGACCTGCTGGTCGCTCTGACCGCCGGGTTCTTCGCGGTCGCCTGGGACGGGCTCGCCGCGGCAGGTACCTGGGCCATCGCAGACAACGTGTGGCTCTACGAAGGGACCATCATCAGCCGAGGAATGGGTCAGCCCGGCCGCGACGAGGTGGAATTCTTCACCTGCGAATTCGCGATCACCGAGCCGCCCCTCGAGAAGTTCGCCATCGCCGCATGACCGCGGAGGAACCCACGCCGATCGTCACGTCGGTGGTCGATGACATCATCGCCGCCCGGACGATCAAATATCAGGACGCCGAAGTGTTCATGGACGGGGAAGCCTGGTCCGAAGCCGAGGCGCTCCGGCTGCAGGCCCTCGAGGCCCGCCGAACGGAGAAGGGCGAAGCCGGCGGGGACGACACCGCCTACTCGTTGAAGTCGCCGGTGCCGGGCATCGAAGCGGAACTGGCTGAGGCGCTCGAGCGGCTCAAAGCGTCAAAGGTGACGTTCCGGTTCCTGTCGCTCCCGGCCAACGACTACGACGACCTGGTCGACGCCCACCAGTCCGACGACGACGAATACGCTTGGGACATAGACACGTTCCCGCCGGCGCTCATCGCCTCATCGTGCGGGAAGGTGTGGGGCCCCGGCGTCGCGGCGGACCACCTGACGCTCGAGGAAGCGGAGCGGCTCGAGAAGGAACTCGACAAGGCCCAATTCGGGGCGCTGTTCCAGGCGGCCAGCCAGGCGCAGACGAGGGCGGCGGAACCTTTTACGTACGCCGCTACCGGATCGATCTCAAGTTCCGGCTCGAGGTCGACTATTGCGGCGAACAGGGAATCCCGCACTCCTGGCTCTTAGGCGGCGAGTACCGGTGGACGGCTAACGACCGGGCGAAGTGGCTCGCCTGGAAGGCTGAGCAGAGGCACCGCTGCCCGCGGTGCGGGACGTTCACCTGGGAGTGGCAGGACCCGGACACCGGCGAGCCGGTGAGGACCTGGGAGGCCGACGTGGATACATGCCAGGGTTGCTTCGGCATCGACACGGTCGCGGCACGTATGCGGGAGGGTAGAGGGACCAGCCACGGCCAGCGGCCCCGGCTGTTCTACATCAAGCGAGGCGACCTGAATGGCTGAAGAAAACATAATCGTCCGGTTGGCGCTCCAAGCCAGGGACTACGTCGCCGGCGCCGCCAAAGCATCGAAGGCGACCCGCGGCCTCGCCAGGGAGGCCGCCGCTGTCGAGAAGAAAGGCAACAAGGCGGCCAAGGCGCTAGACGGGATGGCCAAAAAGTTCATCGCCCTACTCGCCGCGAGGAAGGCCATCGCATTCGTGAAGGACACGGTGCGGGCATTCTCAGACCTGACCGAGTCGACCAACGCCGTCGCCGTCCAATTCGCGGAGGGCGCCCAGATCATCACAGACTTCGGAGAGACCGCCGCCCGCGCGGTCGGGCTCGCCCAGTCGACGTTTCAGCAGCTATCGATCGCCACCGGCGCCCTGGTAAGCAACTTTATCTCAGACAACCGGGCCGCCGCCCGCGCGACCGTCGAATTCACCCAGCGAGCCGCCGACGTCGCCTCCGTATTCAACGTCGACGTCACCGTGGCGCTACGGGCATTCCAGTCCGCTGTCCAGGGACAGAGCCGCCCGATCCGCCAATTCGGTGTCCTGCTGGACGACTTCTCGGTGAGGGCGAAGGCGGTCGCATTGGGCCTGGCGGAAACCACCGGCGAGGTGACGCAGCAGGAGAAGGCGCAAGCCCGGCTGGCGCTCATCTACGAACAGACCGAAAAAACGGTGGGCGACTTCGCAGCCACCTCCGAGGACCTGGCGAACAAGACCCGGATCGTCGGGGAGGAAATGGAGGACGCCAAGGCGAAGATCGGGGAAGCCCTCGAGCCGGCCATGCAGGACCTACTCGACTTGGTACGGGACGGGCTCATCCCGGTCCTGACCGACCTGGTACCGGTCATCGAAGCCGTCACCGGGGCGCTCGGATTCTTGACCACCGAGTCGGAACCGTTCTTCGCTTTCGTCGGCCGAGCCGTCCGCGACCTCGGCGCCCTAACCGACGCGTTCATCAGCGACGACATCGCCATCCTGACCGTCAACAAGGCGCTCAACAACATCATCGTCACCCAACGCAAAGGCGGGTCCGGGGCGGCGGCGTTCGCTAACGGCATCTCGACTCTGACCGACCTGCTCATCCTCGACAAGGACGCCCTCGACAAGCTGTCCGAGGCGACCAACTTCTACGGCGACCAGGAAGCCGTCGCCCTCGAACTGGCGCTCGAGGACGCCCGAGCCCGCGGCGTCGTGGCCGAACAAGTCGCCATCCTCGAGGATGCGCTGCTCGCCCAAGTCGACACGATGACCCTGGACGTCGAAGCCCGCGAGGAACTAATCACCCAACTGGGTCTGGAGGAAGCCCAAGAGCGTCAGACCGCCGACGCCACCGAGGGCCTCAGCGCCTCCCTGCAAGCCCAACGCGATGCCGTCATCGGGGCCAGCACCGCGATGGCCACAGCGTGGCAAGAGGCGCAGACGCTCGAGGGCCGGTTACTAGCAACCGAAACCGCCAACAAGAGGGCCCGCGACGCCGCCGAAGGCGCCCGCGATCGGTTCCAGGCGGAAGCCGACGCCATCCGCGACGTTTCGCGAGCCCAAGCGGAAGCCGCCAACCCGCTCCTGAAACTGCTCGGCGCCCAGGGCCGGGTCCGGGATGCTCAGCAGAGGATCATCGACGTGCAGGAGGACGACGAAGCCTCGACCCAGGATCTGTTTGACGCCAAGGTGGATCTGCTCGAGGCGCAACTCGACCTCGAGGGCGCTACCGCCGAGGCCGCCGACAAGATCCAAGCCGGCGAAACCGCCTTCTTCGAACTAGGGAAAGAGGCCGGTCTCACCGAGGCCTTCATCCGCGAGGTGATCGCCTCGCTGGACGACATGCCGACGCTGACCGAGATCAACATCCACACCCGGTTCACGTCGTCCGGGGAGGAAATCCGCGGCCCTGCCCGCGGCCGGCAGGGGCTACCAGGCGACCGGCCGTCGCCTAACCAGTTCGCTGGTGAATTCGGTGCGCTCGAGCCGATCAGGGTCGGGGAAGGCGGACCCGAAACTCTCATCCCGTCGCTGCCAGGCAGGATCGAATCCGGGCCCGCCGGCAACACCGGAGGCGAAACCAACATCACCCTGGTGATGGAAGGGACCGGCGACGGCTTCGAGGACGTACAACTCGGCCTGGCCATGATCGGGATCACCGAGTCGATAGAATTCGGCGGCGACTCCACGCTGAGGGGATAACGCGATGGCGCACGACTACGCATACGGGATCCGGCTCGACTCGGAAGGGAG
>SDBV01010386.1_pt1 | contig 12207 bp, 11 predicted proteins | sample 2277081 | NCBI WGS metagenome assembly SDBV01 (sample SAMN10402039, study PRJNA504765) | marine sediment metagenome | isolation source: marine sediment core GS10_PC15, 223 cmbsf | place: Arctic Ocean: Southern Knipovich Ridge | collected 2010 | reverse complement strand
ATCGATCCTGCGTTTCGCATGTACCGGCAGTGATGCTCGGCGCCTGCCAAAACCTTTACCGCATTTACATAGTTTTGTTTCGTCGGATCGTTTTTTATCTTACGCCTTGCGATCTCGAAACTTACAACGTCTGCAAAGTATCCTTCTGACCCGGCCAATCGTTCAAGCTGCTTTGCTGCTTTATCTTCACCAAGACATGCGTCAAGCGTCTTAAAATAAAGGGTGGCCGTCTCGGCATCCGCATCGGCACCCGCAGCGCGACAGTAAAACAAAAGTGCCCTGCCGGCAATACCGCAATATTTCTTGTCTCGGCCATAAAGCTCAGACGCTATCGATGCGCCCTTTTGGGCCAGTTCGATCTTTGTAATACTCAACGTCTTATCGATATTCCGCCTCGTCGCAGCGGCGATATAGTGTTCGACCGCAAGGACAGGTTCGTCATTTACATACGCCTGGGCCAGCGCATAGCTAAGCAGCGAACACCGAAACTTCTCGGTTCTTTCAAGCCTCTCCAAAAGCCGGATGTAATCGGCTGCCGACTTTTCAATCGCTGCATTAATGGCAAGGACGATCTCACTGAAACTTTGCCTGGCTAAAAGATCGTCGCTAAGCTTTCCGTTTTTTTCAAGATAGGCAAGTCTGTCAAGTATTATCTCTGCGATAAGCTTTTCCCCGCCGGGCCATTTAGCCATAACCTCGTCGAGATATTTCGTATTCCCAACCTTCAGTCCCGCAAACGCGACCCTTACATTAAGCTCGAAATCATCACTATACTCGCTTTTTGCGATTTCCTCCGCCATCTCCGTCAGCAGCGTCCTGTTAACATCGCCCACAATGTCAAACCTTAGCAGTACCGCCCGAAAGTAAACCTCGTCATGATCGGTTGTCTTAACCAACTCGCCAACAATATTGGTCGCCTGTTGCTTGTAGCCCTTGCTGGTTTCCCCAATAATCGCGGATGCCTTTGCTTTTAAAAGTTTTGTTTGAGCATTCTTAAAACGGTTCTTGTCCGACTCGCACCAGCCAATTATACTATCGGCTATCTTCAGTCGCTTCTGTTCCGGCAAAGCAAGCGCGATGTAATAGGCAACCTCTATTTTTAACCGCTGCGTTTCAAACTCGCTTGCGTAAACGCTTTTCCACAACCCTGTAACCCCATACAGCTTGTCCCAATCGTCGCTGTCGTAGGCTTCAATGTCCGCTCGCAAATGCCTTTGCTTGTTGTAAACCTCTTTCAACTTCGAGTCGGCATCATTGCCAAGGGTTAAAAGCTTACTCTTATGTTCGTCGCTTACGAAAGTGCCTGCATGATCGTATTTCAATCTTAACGAAAGGCTTTGCTCGTGAAAATCTTCAACGGTTTGGTATGCTTCCTGCCACAAAGCATCTACGTCATATGCTGTGGGTTTATCCGCAGCGAACGCCAACGCACAAACTGCGCATAGTATGAAAAAAAATATTCTCGGGATTATTTTAGAAATAAAAGTTCGCATAACTCATACCATTAACACTTAAAAACTCGTTCTACATCAGGGTGGCACGGTCAAGCTATGCTTGGCCGTGATGTAAAAAGTCCCAGCCGACAGGCTGGTTCCACAACTCCGAACCATGAACTCCGAACTCCAAACTATGAATAACACCAATGGTGTTATTCATTCAAGCCGAAGGTAATATCACTGACACCCAAACCGTAAAGAACATTGTAGATCTTGACGATCACATCCCACTTGACCGTATCGTCGCATTGTATCTGAACCGGATCGGCGGCGGTTCTGTTTTGGCTGATCAATACATCACGAAAACTATTGGCAAAAGTCGCCAGCGACGCTTCTACTGCTTCAGGGTTTAGCTGGACACTTTGAAACCTATCGCCGGCGCCAAACCGAACATCGCATCCATGTCCAAGATCGGTTATATCTATCAAAAGCGGCTCAACGATCTCTAGCCGAACCGTTTGGGCGACTGCCTGGGGCATCAATATCGGCAAAAACTGCTCCGGGCTGCGAAACTTCGCGGTAAGGACAAAGAACGTAAGCAGCAGAAAGATAACATCGATCATCGGCGTCATACGCAGGTTATACCGCCGTCGTTTGTGTTTTTTAAACAGCAGTGCGCTTCCAGATCGAACACTTAAAGAGTTGTCGTGTGGTTTATCCATAAACCTAAGCAAACTAAAAATTATATCGCTTTTTCATAGCCGGCATTGAAAGCATTGGTGTTTATCTCGATAAACGCGGGCTTCTTGCTTGAGAACAATTCGTCGATCGCCCTGACAATGCTTCGCGGCTGTAAGATGCCGGTCTTTTTTATGAACGCCCCGAGTATGACGATGTTAGCGACCCTTGCGTTACCAAGCGAGTTAGCGATCTCCGAAGCACCCACGCTAACGCGGTCTATATCCGTCCGCAGCCCTACGTCTTCGACCATCGTAGAGTTTATCACAGCCAGGCCGCCGCTTGCGATATCGGGCTCGAACTTATCCAGCGAAGGCTGATTCATAATGATCGCAACATCCGGAACCTCAACGAACGGGCTCGCTATCTTTTCGTCCGAGATAACTACCGTAGCATTCGCCGTCCCTCCCCGCATCTCTGCTCCGTACGAGATCATACCGGTAACGTTTTTATTCTCGATAACCGCAGCCCGTGCCAAGATGTTGCCTGCAAGAACAACTCCCTGCCCGCCAAAGCCTGCGATTATTATCCTTGTCTGGTTATTTGCCATCAGACGTCCTTGTAAACTCCCAGCGGGAAAACCGTTTTCATTTCGTTATTTACAAACTCCACCCCCTGCTTCGGCGTCACCTTCCAGTCGGTCGGGCACATCGAAAGCACCTCGACAAGCGAATACCCCTTGCCGTCAAGCTGGTTCTGGAAAGCTTTTTTGATAGCTTTTTTCGCCTTGATAGTATCCTTGGCGGTGCTTACCGCAACCCGCTCGAGATATACAACCCCGTCAAGGCTTGCCAGCAACTCACACACTTTCAGCGGCGGCCCCTGCTCCTTAAGGTCACGTCCGTTTTGCGTGGTCGTCGTCTTTTGCCCTATCAGCGTCGTCGGCGCCATCTGCCCGCCGGTCATTCCATAAATAGCGTTGTTGACAAATATCGCAGTGATGTTCTCGCCGCGGTTGGCAGCATGTATAAGCTCTGCGGTCCCGATCGCGGCGATGTCCCCGTCGCCCTGATACGTAAAGCCGATCTTGTCCGGCTGACACCGTTTGATCGCCGTAGCTACCGCATGAGGCCGCCCATGCGCCCATTCGATGATGTCGCAATCGAAATAATTATATAACAACACCGAACACCCGACAGGAGCGGTGCCGATGGTCTTTTCACGCAAACCAAGCTCGTCTATCGCCTCTGCGACAAGTCGATGCACAATACCGTGCCCGCATCCGGGACAGTAATGAGTCTGAGTATCCTTTATTGTTTTGGGTCTTTTAAACTGCATTAAACCATTCCACTTAAAAACTTGTCCTACGCCAGGGTGGCACGGTCAAGCTATGCTTGGCCGTGTTGTCACGTCAACAACCTGTCATCCCAGCGAAGGCTGGGATCCATTTCTTACAATTTAAACTTGTTCCACGCCCGGGTGGACAACACAACAACCAACCGTAGGGTGGCACGGTCAAGCTATGCTTGGCCGTGTTGTCACGTCAACATCTTGGCATTCCTGCGAAACCAGGAATCCTTTTTTTTTAAAAAATCTGTGTAATCCGCGAAATCCGCGGTTTCTTTTCTTAATGCTCTATTCGTATACACTTTCGATCTTTTCCAGGACCTTTTCCGATGTCGGATACCACCCGCCGCCGGTTCCATAAAACTCAACCGGCTTGCTGCATTCTATCGAAAGCTTAACATCTTCGATGAACTGCCCGTTGGACATCTCGACAACAAGAAGCTTTTTTGCCTGCTCTGCCACCGCCCTAAAATCCTCATCCGGGAACGGCCACAAGGTGATCGGCCGGATCAGCCCGACCTTTAAACCCTTATCCCTCGCCATATCAACGGCGCCCTCTACAATACGTGCGGCTATCCCGTAAGCAGCGACAACAAGATCAGCATCGTCGCATCTGTACCTTTCGCAAAGCTTTAGTTCGTTTTCGATCTCGGCATATTTCTTTTTCAAATATTCATTGAATTTGATGAGAGCCTCCGGCGGCTGCAGCAGCAGCGTCTTGATAACTCGCGGCTCCCTTCCCTTGCACCCGTCCAGAACAAAATCCTTCTCCGGAAGATCGACTATCGGCGTATACTTCGTAAGCTCGACCGGCTCTGCCATCTGTCCCAACATCCCGTCGCCAAGAATAAGCACCGGATTACGATAGTGATCGGCATAATCGAACGCGTTCATTGTTAATTCGTATATCTCCTGCAGCGTCGAAGGGGCAAGGACGATAAGATGATAGTCGCCGTGCCCGCCGCCTTTGACCGACTGGAAGTAGTCCCCCTGCGCAGCCCTGATGTTACCTAAACCAGGCCCGCCTCTTTGTATATTAACGATAACACACGGAAGCTCGGCAGCAGCGATATAGCTTATCCCCTCCTGCTTTAGGCTAATGCCCGGCGACGACGATGACGTCATGCACCGAACCCCCGACGCCGACGCACCGAAGATCATATTGATCGCTGCGATCTCGCTCTCAGCCTGAATAAATATTCCGCCGGCTTCCGGGAGTGCTTTGGACAGGTACTCGGGCACCTCGTTTTGAGGCGTGATGGGGTAACCGGCAAAAAAGCTGCAACCGGCATTTATCGCGGCCTGGCTCAACACTTCGTTACCTTTAAGCAAGATCTTCTTAGAGGGCTTACTCAAGTTTCGTTATTAACTCCTTGTTGGTCCTGCGCTGCGGTATCTCCCTGACCGGAACCTTCGCCTTTTCCTTGCCATCGATCTCGATCGCCATATCCGGACATATCTGGCAGCACAACGCACATCCTGTGCAATTCTCTATATCGGTAACCTCTGCGAACGAGTTCCCGCTTTTGTTAAATATCTCGCTCATGCGGATAAACCCGCGCGGACACTCCGAAACACAAAGGCAACAGCCTTTACACCTTTCGGCATCAACTTTTATATTCGCCATAAACCGCGACCTGACTCTATTAGAAAATCCGTTATGCCATAATACTAAGTATTGGGCAGAAAATAGTCAACCATAATTTATATTATCGTATATTGCGGAATATGTTCGTTTTTTTCGGCTCGAATAATCTTCTTTTTTAGCAATACAAACCCTTGTCATTACAGCCTTAACGGATATAATATCATTTCAAAGGAACGAACTATGAGTCAGGAAACTCACCTGAAAAAAACGCTTGGCACCGCAGACGTCTTCTGCGTCGCCGCAGGTTCTATGATCAGCTCCGGGCTGTTCGTACTCCCTGCGATCGCATTTTCCAAGGCAGGGCCCGCGATGATCCTTGCTTATGCCATCGCATCGCTGCTTATCCTCCCAAGCGCACTTAGCAAAGCAGAGCTAACAACCGCAATGCCCAAAGCAGGCGGAACATACTTCTACGTCGAAAGGAGCCTCGGACCCATAGGCGGCCTCTTTAGCGGAGCCGCAAGCTGGTTTTCGCTCGCACTTAAAAGCGCCTTCGCAATCATCGGCATGGCAATAATCTTCGGAATACTGATCGAAAGCCACACCGGATACAAGCTAAACAACTTTCAGTTCAAAGCCATCGCCGCCGCGTGCTGCGCATTTTTCACCATCCTAAACATTGTAAGCGTAAAGCACACCACAAAACTACAGGTATGGCTCGTTGCTGTCCTGATGCTGATACTCGGAGCCTTTATTTTCATGGGCGCAAAAATAGTCCAACCGATACGCTTTAGCGGATTTATGGACAAAGGTTTTACGACGGTACTGGCAACATCGGGACTTGTCTTCGTAAGTTTCGGCGGACTTACAAAAGTCGCAAGCATCGCAGAAGAAGTAAAACACCCCGAAAGATCCCTGCCGAGGGGGCTGCTCCTTTCATGGTTTTTCGTCTCGCTGCTCTACCTGGGCGTTACCATCGTGACAACCGGCGTGCTGACTGCCGAAGAACTTTCAAACAGCTACGCACCGATCTCACTAGCGGCACAAAAAATAGCAGGCACATTCGGATTTACCGCCCTGACCGTCGCTGCGATGATAGCTTTCATAACCACCGCCAACGGCGGAATACTCGCCGCCTCACGGGCACCCCTTGCAATGAGCAGGGACGGGCTCATCCCGAAGAAACTCTCTGTCGTCAGCAAAAAGTTCCACACGCCCCACCTCAGCATAATGCTCACCGGCGGATTCATGATCGCTGCAATAATCTTTCTCGACATCGTATCACTCGTCAAGATCGCATCGACGCTGATGATAATCCTCTTCATCCTCGTAAACGCAAGCGTCATAATAATGCGAGAAAGCAAAATACAAAGCTACCGCCCGCGCTTCAAGTCGCCCCTATACCCATACATGCACATCGTCACGATCCTCGTCTACACCGTGTTGCTCGTCGACATGGGAAAGCTAACACTGCTGGCCACCGCAGCCTTCATCCTGCTAAGCGCCGCATGGTTCCTGCTATATTCGTTTAGAAAAACAAATCGCGCCTCAGCCATAATGCACATCGTCCAGCGAGTCACCGCCAAGGACCTGAAAACCGTTACCCTTGAAAACGAACTACGCGACATCCTCATAGAACGCGACGAAATAATCGCAGACAGATTCGACGAACTGGTAAAGAACTGCCAAGTAATCGACCTAAAGGAAAAGACGGACTCCGAGACCGTTTTCAAGGACATCTCACGCACCCTTTCGCATCGCCTGGACGAAGACGAGTTTGTCCTTCTCGAAAAATTCCTTTATCGAGAAGCCGAAAGCTCCACCGTCATAGAGCCCGGACTTGCGATACCGCACATCATCGTAGAAGGTGAAAACAAATTCGACATAGTGATGGTAAGAGCCGCAGACGGCATCGTCTTCGGCGACAACCCCGTGCCCGTAAAAACCATGTTCGTACTCGCCGGCTCAAAGGACCAACGAAACTACCACCTAAGGGCACTTATGGCCATCGCACAGATAACGCAGGAAAAACACTTCAAGCACCAGTGGCTAACTGCAAGGGGAATAGAAGAACTGCGAAATATCGTGCTGCTGTCGACAAGAAAAAGGGACGAAAAACAATAGTTTAGAACGTGAGCACTTCATAATCATCGGCTTTAAGCATCTGCGTCAACGGCTGACCCATATACTTGACCTCTATGCCAAGCTTGCGGAGAATGTCTGATACCCCGTACGAATCCGCACACGCCTGACAAGCCTGGACGACGACCTTGTCTTTCTGCATCTTTTTAACTTCCGCCTGGATAGCTTTATCCGTTGCCAGAAGCCTCGACGATGGCCCCCAAATGATCAGCCTAACCTCTTTAAACCACCCCTGTTTCTTAGCATTATGCGTGTACATAAAGCAAACCTTATGCGCAACATCCGCGTCGCCGCTGGTCCACAGTACTGCCAGCTTATCACTTTCCACAGGTAACGGCGTTGGAACTGCCTTCGTACTGAAAAAATAAAAACCAACAGTCAAGATCGCTCCGAACAATATAACCGCAAGCACAATGTTTAGCTTCTTCATTATTACCTCTCAAATTATCTTCGCCCAATCGACTAAGAGCGATAGCCAAGCCGCTTCAGGATCACCTGCGACCATTTCCGCGTACTCATCTGTGCAAGAACTAAAAGAACAACAACGATCACCCACAAACCGCTAAACCGGAAATAGTAACAGACTAACTCCATAACGGAAGGTGCCTCAGCGAGACCGGCTGCATCGAAAAGCTCCGACGGCGTATAGATCGCGCCCGCGATAACGCCGTCAAAACACACCTGCCACGGCAACACAAAAACAAATGCAAACAGCGAACGAAAGAAACCGCGAGAGATATGGCTTATTCCCCCAAGCCGACCGGCAAGCGATATCTTTACGCTCATAAGCAACGCAAGCGTATACGCACACGAAGCGACTATAAGAATAAAGTTGCAAACCTTAATAACCATAACCGTCTGCTCTTTATTGGGTATCACAAGATCGAACACTTCTTTTGCCAGTTCTCTTTTCGGCTTGGCAGTTTCCTCTTCCGTTGCCTCTGCCGGCTCCGCCGATGTTCCTTCGGTTGCGATCTCGGCAAGCTTTTTAATTTCCTTACGCTCGTCGCTTTCCTCTACAACCACCGGCGACGGAGAATCTGTCGTTTCGACAACCTCAGCCGACGCAGCAACCTTTTCGTTAATATACCCGCAATGGTCCAGCCAGAAAACACCCTGCAAAAGCAATAAACAGACAAAACAAACAAAGAAAAGAAAATTCTTCATCGACTTAAAAACGCTGATCGCCTCAAGACTGTCCGTCGCATCAACCATATCCGGTTTGGTTGCCGTATTATCCATATCGAGACTCCCTGATTTAAATTCTTCCATATCCATTTCCATAAATATATTTTGCGCTACTTACACGCCTTTTGCAATATCTTCTTCCCTAAACCGCGAAATATTTAAAACCAAAGCCACGAACCACGAACCATAACCTCTTATCATTGCTAGAAATAAATTTGTTTTTTCTTGCAAAAGGCCGATATATTAATATACTCTTGAAGCTTATAAATAACGTCAATAATAGGGATTTTGTGCTAATAAAGGTGAAAATATGAATTTTGTTAAGTGGATACGGAAAAATCAGCGAAAACTTATAACCGTTTTTGTCGTTGTTATCATGATCGCATTTGTCGGCGGTCAGGCTTTCACGACTTTGTTGAAAAACTTCGGCCAAGGCAGAAACTCCGCGGTATACCTGTACTACGACAACGAAAAAATAAGCGGAAGCAACATAATGCAGGCACAGAAAGAGCTTAATATACTAGCTGATCTTGGCGCACCGACGATTTTGAATAATTTTTTCAGTTCGCCGCTGCTTACACATACCCTGTTCCCAAACGCTGTATCAAGCGTACAACTTAGCGATTCGCTAAAACAAGCCGTAATGCAGGGACAGCTTAATTGCAGCTTCGAAGACATCGACACGTTCTTCAAACAATCCTCCGGAAGAAGCGAACTCTTCTGGATATTACTCGACGCAGAAGCAAAAAAAGCAGGATGTGTCATCTCAAACGAACAGGCAAAAGAAATGCTGAAAATATTCCTCCCCCAGCTTAGCCAGGGACGCGCCGATGCAAAAATGATCATCGACAGCATAATAAGCAGACACGCCGCACCGGAAGAAAAAATATTCAGGGTCTTTGGCGATCTCATCGGAATAACAACTTACGCGCAAATGATAACCGGAAGCGAAAATGTTACAACCGATCAGATCAAAGCTTTCATCGCACGCAGCAGCCGGCAGCTTAGCGGACAATTCGTTAAAATATCCGCTGCCAATTTTGCAAAAACACAGGCTCCGCCAACAGAAGAACAACTCTATCAACAGTTCGCAAAATTCAAAAAGTTCTCCCCGGACCGGATCAGCACGGATAACCCCTATGGATTCGGATACACCTTCCCGCATCGAGCTCAACTCGAATACCTGTTCATTAAACGCAACGATGTAGAAAACACCGTAGAAGAACCGACATATCAGCAAATGGAAAATTATTACCGGCTCAATTCCAGCAACTACACATACGAGGAAAAGATCGATCAAAACGACCCGGAATCAGAATCTGTAACACATACCAGAAGCTATGCCGAAGTATCGGAAACCATCAAGAGAACCATCAAATACGAAAAAACGCAGGTCAAAGCGAACATGATCATCAACGAAGCTATCGAAATAATAGATGCAGGCATGGCTTCCCTCGACTTTGAAAACGCCACAGACGAGCAGATCGCTGCTGCTGCCGGAAGCTATGCAGAAGCTTCCAGTAAAACAAACTCAAAGTACAAGATTCCAGTATACTCGAACAAAACAGGCTTGCTTGGTGCCGCAGACATTGCAAATGACACAAACCTCAAAAGGCTTTCGCTTCAGGGGCAAAGCGGCATCCCGGTATCCATCGGTAAAGTCATATTCGCAGTAGATGGAACGACCACGCTTAGTCGATTTGAAATACCGACTCCAAGAATGTTCGAAAACATCGGACCGATAAGGGATTCGTACGGATCGATCATCGGGATCGTTCGTGTTATCAAAACCGAAAAAGAATTCGAGCCTTCAGACTTTAGCCTGACATACGACAACACCGGCGTAGAACTGAAAGAAAGCCCGGCAAGGACAACTTACTCGATCAGGGAACAAACCACAGAAGACATCAAGACACAAAAAGCCATGGAAACCGCCGAAGAAAAAGCGGAAGAATTTTCAAAAATCGTCGCACAAAAAGGATGGGATGATGCGATCGGCGAATACAATCGTAACAACCCGACATCAACCGTAAGGATCGAAAACATCTCAAACAAAAGAGAAATATCTCAAAATGAATTGAATATTTTTGATATGCTTCTCAAAAACGACCCATCGTTAAACGCAAACATTCGAAAAGTCCTCATCGATAACGAACTGTTCGCTCGGCTGTCAGCGATCATACCCGCCGGCGAAACCGAAGCCAAAAACACCATGAAGATCGTAAAGTTCCAGCCTGGCAAATGCTGCTACGTCGTTAAAGACGTAAGCGTAACGCCGGTAACAGCCGAAGATTACCTCACAGCCAAAAATCAGACAACTCTCCAGGCCGAGGCCATCAGTTCTCAAAGCCTTAACGTGATACATTACCTTCAGGGTAACATCATCAAACGTACATCCTTTAGACCTGCAAAAGAAGCTGAAGAAGAACCGGAAGAAACAGATAACGAAACCGACGGAGCCGTTTAATGGATAGCAGATCAAAGCTCGATCACGGACTCTTCCTTTTGGTAGTCGGACTTGCCGCATGGGCGATCCCGGGCGCAGGACACTTCCTTATAAAGGAACACAAACGCTCTGGCATAATTTTCGCAACAATTACACTGACATTCCTCGTGGGCCTTTACATCGGATCGGTAGGAGTTATCGACCCGATCGGTTCATGGCCATGGTACATACCGCAGATGATGACATCTCCTGCCGTTGGCTTCCTGGGACATCTAACCAAAATGCAGGGTTATCACAGCTACGGAAAACCGGGCGACATCGGACAGATATACACTTCTGTCGCCGGAATGATGAACCTGCTTTGCGTCATAAGCGCCGTTTACATGGCATACTGCGGCCGAGGCGAAATAATCGGAGAAGAAGATGCTTGATAACTTCGCAAACATGATCGCGACATTTACCGCACCGGAGCAAATCGGAACAACCCCCTATTCGCTGTTATGGATGTTCCCGCTGTTGGCATCGGTTTCGATAATCTACAAAGCCACAAAGCTACGGGTGATCTTCGTAAAGAAGTTCATCAAGGAAGTCGTGATACTCTTCTTGACACTCAGCCTCTTCATGATAGCCGTAGCGGTTCTGCTATACTTCATCGTATGGTTCATAACCGGATAAAGATAAAACAGTACCGGCGTAGCCGGCCTCCACGCCATTAAGTTGTTGTTTCGTCATCGATCAGGCCAATATCGATAAGCGCATTATACGCGGACTTTTGCTCGGCATCTTTCTTAGTAACTCCCCACGCACTTTGATATCGCCGATACCCTATCACCACCCCGCTCTCAAAACACTTGTTATGATCGGGCCCCTTCTCGTCCAGAAGTTCGTACAATGGAGTTACGCCAAACTGCTGCTGGGAATACTGCTGAAGCACCGACTTGAAGTTCTCCTGATGAGCCTTTGCGTCGGCGGCATCGATAAGCGGACCGAACACTTCTACGATGAACTCCGCTGCCGCTTTGAATCCGCCGTCAAGGTATATCGCAGCGATGATCGACTCGAATACACCCGCAGCGATAGAACCGTTGATCGCGCGGGACTTGCTCATTCCCTTGCCGACCTTTACAAAAACCGAAAGCCCAAGGCTGTTTGCGATCTTCGCGCAAGTCTTACGTGAAACCAAACGGCTCTTGATCTTCGTCAGATCGCCTTCGAGGTAGTCCGGGAACTTGACGAAAAGCGTATTGCAAATCACAAGGGCTAATACCGAATCGCCGAGGAACTCCATGCGTTCGTTGCTTAGCAGGCGATCGTTGGTTTGGGATGAATGGGAAAGCGCCTCTTCGGCGAGGTTGGGATTTGAAAAACGGTATCCTAGCAAC
>SDBV01010385.1_pt1 | contig 12209 bp, 12 predicted proteins | sample 2277081 | NCBI WGS metagenome assembly SDBV01 (sample SAMN10402039, study PRJNA504765) | marine sediment metagenome | isolation source: marine sediment core GS10_PC15, 223 cmbsf | place: Arctic Ocean: Southern Knipovich Ridge | collected 2010 | reverse complement strand
GTGATAGGTTAACCGAAAGGAGACCAATCATGGACAAGGTACGACTGGGAATCGTGGGTATTGGCAACATGGGCAACTTCCACATCCGCTACCTGTTGGAGGGAGAGGTTCCAACCCTTGAGCTCACAGCAGTCTGTGATATCAAATCGGAGCGACTCGATGCGGCCGAGCAGCATCTAGGTGAGAGTGTCAAGAGATTCGACAAGGCCGAAGATCTCTACGAATCCGGTCTCGTAGACGCCGTACTGATCGCGACTCCCCACTACGATCATCCCCCCCTTGCTATTCAAGCCTTTCAGAGAGGGCTTCATGTGCTGACGGAGAAACCTGCAGGAGTCTATACAAAGCAGGTACGTGAGATGAACCAGGCGGCCGCCGATAGCGGAAAAGTCTTTGGCATCATGTATAACCAGCGCACCGATCCACTCTATCAGAAACTCAAAGGTTTGATCGAAACCGGTGAGCTGGGAGAGATCAAACGGACCAACTGGATCATCACCTCGTGGTATCGCTCCCAGAGCTACTACGACTCCGGAGGTTGGCGAGCCACCTGGGCCGGAGAGGGCGGAGGAGTGCTGCTCAACCAGGATCCTCACCAGCTGGATCTCTGGCAGTGGATCTGCGGGATGCCCAAGCGCCTCAGGGCTTTCTGCTACTTCGGGAAATATCATGACATCGAAGTCGAAGACGATGTGACAGCCTTTGTCGAATACGAAAGCGGCGCTACCGGCGTGTTTGTCACCTCAACAGGTGATGCCCCGGGAACCAACCGTTTTGAAGTTTCAGGCGACCGGGGCAAGATCGTTATCGAGAATAACGCCATCACGTTCTGGAGGAACCAGATCCCGGAGCGACAGTTCAACAGAGAGTACAAGGGGGGATTTGGAAGCCCCGAAACCTGGAAGTGCGAGATTCCTGTCACTGGTGAGGCGTCTCATTCTGCCATAACGCGGAACTTTGTCGATGCAATTCAGACAGGAGCACCACTGATAGCACCTGGAGAAGAAGGGATCAGGGGACTGTCCATATCTAACGCCATGCATCTTTCAGCCTGGACAGACTCCTGGGTTGATTTTCCTGTTGACGAAACCCTCTTTCATGAGAAGCTCCAGGAAAAGATCGCCGGCTCCAAGTAAATAAAACCCGCCACAGAGAAAACATTGAGTAAAGAGGGCACCTTCCACTAGCGCCATCGATGCTCGAGCTCTCACGGCCCGGTTCAAGTCAGCTTGACTCCTGAGTTGAATCGTGGAAAAATGTGTCTCACCGTCTAACGATCGGAGGAGTACCATGCAAAAGAAGCTGGCTGTCATCCCGGAGTTGTGTTCCGGTTGCCGGATATGTGAGTTGATCTGCGCGATGAAACACTTCAACATCAACAATCCCAAGAAGAGCGCGATACGTGTCCTCATCACCTACCCCCATCCGGTTATACGAATGCCGATCGTTTGCAGCCAATGCAAAATCCCCGTGTGCGCAGACGCCTGTCCGGTTGAAGCCCTAAAGCGGATCGACGGCGTTGTTTCCCTGAATGCGGATGAATGCATCTCCTGCATGAAGTGCGTCGAGGCCTGTCCCTTCGGTGCGATGTACGCCCATAACGACGTCGAGCACCCCATTAAATGCGATCTCTGTGATGGAGATCCCCAATGCGTGACCCACTGCCCCAAGGGCGCCATACGCTTGATACCCGAACAGTCCCTCGGGGAATCGCGGCGGCTGAACAACGTGCTCAGCTATACACATATGAAGGAGATCGAATTCATGGAAAAGGGACAGAAGAGGATCATCCAGTATGCGGAGATAGGAAAAGAGGAATTATAAAGATGGGAATCAAATCAGGATATTTCAAGAGATACCTTCATGTGGATCTCACGGATAATAGATGCCACCCGGTGGATCTCTCTGATGAAACTATTGACAGATATATCGGTGGTCGCGGATTCGGCGCAAAACTTACGTGGGATAACCTGCGGAAGAACGACTTCAAGATCGATCCCCTGGGCCCGGAAAATCTTCTGGTGATCGCGCCGGGACCCCTGACCGGAACCTATCTTCCCTCATCCGGCAAATGCTCTCTGATCGGTATTTCTCCGGCAACAGGGGTGTATGGAGATTCGTCTATTGGTGGCAACTTCGGAGTCGAGCTGCGGCAAACGGGCTTCGATATGCTCGCCATTACAGGACGAGCCAGTCAGCTGTCGGTTCTGTTCATTGACGAGGACGAAGCCAGGATTTTGGAAATGCCCCAACTCGAGGGAAAGACCTGCCTGGAGGCGGAAGGGCTGATCAAGGAAGCGTTGGGAACCCATGAGGTCAAGGTAGCCGTGATCGGCGTTGCCGGTGAGAAAATGGTGAAGTTTGCCTGCGTCAACGCCGATTGGTCGCGGAACGCCGGTAGAACAGGCATCGGAGCGATAATGGGCTCGAAAAACCTCAAGGGGATAGTGCTCAGGGGAAGCAGGGACCTTCCGATATGCGATATCGACAATCTAAAAAAGGAATCGGAGAAAGCCTTTGACTACATGAAGAACCACAAGTACTTCAAGATGTGGCAGAGAGAAGGTCTGATGAATGTTATGGAGTATGCCAATTCAAAGGGCTTTCTTCCCACCCACAACTTCAAGGACGCCACCTTTTCAAAGATCAAACAGATCAATGGCGACACGATGCTGGGTGGCTACAAGATCAGTGACAGTGCATGTTTTGCATGCTCCATGTGCTGCGGTAATACCTGCCTGGTTAAACAGGGTAAATACATCGGCACCGTCACAGAGGGCCCGGAGTACGAATCCTGTGCCATGCTGGGTTCAAACCTGGGTGTGGACAACTTTGCAGCGATTTTGAAGGCCAACCAGCTCTGCGATGAGCTTGGAATCGACACCATCTCTACGGGCAATCTCGTTGGCGCCACGATCGAGGGGTATGAAAAGGGCATTATCTCACTCATGGATCTGGACAGCGAGCCCATCACCTGGGGCGACGAGGATGCCATTTTGAATATGATCCAAAAAATTGCCAGACGGAAGGGTGTCGGAGATATTCTCGCTGACGGTTCGAAACGCGTCATCAAGACATGGCCGGAGATGGACAAACTGATTCTCCAGGTCAAGGGACTCGAACAGAGCGCCTATGACAGCCGAGCGGCCGCCTCCATGGCGCTTGCCTATGCAACAAGCGATATCGGAGCCCACCATACCAGGGCCTGGACGATCGCCAGGGAAGTCGAGCAGGGACAGACTTGGTCCGATTCGGAAAAGGTCGACCTTGTTATCTATCACCAGTCCCTCAGGCCCCTCTTCGACATGCTCGGGGTATGCAGATTGCCCTGGATCGAGCTGGGCCTGAACGAAAGACACTACGAAAACTTCTACTTCTATGTCACTGGTCAAAAGTCGACTCTCGAGGAGTTACTCGAAAAATCCAACAGCATCTACGATTTGACCCGATTAATCAGTACACGCCTGGGTATGAGCCGGGACGACGACTCCCTGCCGTACAAGGTATGCCACAATCCGGTCCAGACAGGCCCCACAGCCGGAAAATCCATCGATCCGGACGAGTTTCAGCGGCTTCTGGACCTGTACTACCAGAAACGGGGTTGGGACAGAAACGGCGTCCCGCCGGTGGAGACCGAAGAGATCCATTCCGTTTGATTGGAGATCCAGGCCCATGCCTGTTGTCGACATGCCCCTCGACGAGCTCAAAAGATATCAGGGGCTCAATCCGCGACCCCAGGATTTCGATGGCTATTGGGAGGAAGCCCTCGGGGAGATGAGTCAAACGGAGAGCGACGTTGAGCTCAAGCCTATCGATTTCCCGGTACCCTTTGCCGATTGTTTCGATCTCTACTTCACCGGTGTGAGAGGAGCGCGGATCCACGCCAGGTTGCTTCGTCCCCGCAATGTCGAATCACCCCATCCCGCTTTGCTGATGTTCCACGGCTATACTGGCAACGCTGGAACGTGGGCCGAGAAACTCGGATACACGGCAATGGGCTACACAGTGGCCGCTCTGGATTGCCGTGGGCAGGGTGGAGACTCTGAAGACGTCGGTGGCGTCTTCGGTGATACACTCAAGGGGCATATCATCCGGGGATTGCGAGACGATCCGAAAAAACTGCTATTCCGTCAGGTCTTTCTCGATACGGCTCAACTGGCCAGAATTGTGATGGAGATGAAGGAGGTGGACGAGAACAGAGTGGGAGCCATAGGAGCATCCCAGGGGGGTGGTCTGACCTTGGCCTGTGCGGCGCTGGAGCCGCGGATCAAACGGGCAGCCCCGCTCTTTCCCTTTCTCTGCGATTACAAAAGGGTCTGGGACATGGATCTGGGCAAGTTCGCCTACGAGGAGCTCAGGAACTACTTCAAGCATTTCGATCCGACCCACTCGAAGGTAGACGAAACTTTCAAGACCCTCGGTTACATCGACGTTCAGCATCTCGCCCCACGGATCAAAGCTGAAGTGCTCATGGGCACAGGACTGATCGATGAGATCTGTCCTCCTTCGACCCAGTTCGCGGCTTACAACAAAATCCAGTCAGCCAAAGAGATGATCGTCTACCCCGACTTCGGCCACGAAAAGATCAGCGATTTCGAGGACAGGGCGTTTCGTTTCATGGCAAATCTTTAGATAAGAATCTTTAGAGAACAATGTGGGCGGGCCTTCGATAAACTTACAACTGAACCAGTTATAAGTTTAAGTCCAGCCCGATAGGAGGAAGGCAATTTAACCCACATTGATTTTCCCATTCAGGCCATACTTTAAGAATACCAAACAATCTGCGATGACCCCCACCAATAGGTTCGTCATCTGTTACAGAAAAGATAATAATGTTTACCGCCGCAGTCAACTATAATCGATTATCGATTCGCTTAAAAGTGACGGGTGGGAAACTTGAAAAGAATCCAGATCCATATCATAATCCTGCAGATCAAATATGAAGTATCAACTCGAGACGATACCGGTTTGGGAAGCATACGAGAAAGAGGGGGAGTGTCCTCTCTGTACGCTGGTGGAAAAGCTGGAGAGCCACTACGCAGATTTCTTTCTCGGCAACTCTGTGATGATTCCGGAGACAAGGATAGAGGTCAATAGAACCGGCTTCTGTCCGCATCACTTTTCCCTTCTCTACGCCGGTGGTAACAAACTGGGTCTCGCTCTCATGACTCACACCCACATGAAGGAGCTGATCGGTAAGCTAGAAAAGCAACTCGTAGGGCTTCTCAGGGAGGCCCGCAAATCCTCTTCCCGCGGATTCGTTAGAGGATTAAAAGAGGGAAACTCTCTGCCGCACAAACTCAGTGAGAGCTCACAGAATTATGCCACGCAAAAAAAGAGCTGCATGATCTGCGACAGACTCACCGGAACGCTGAAACGATACGCCTTTACCATCATTTATCTCTGGCAGAAGGACAGCGAATTCCAGGAGAGGTTTCAACACTCCAAAGGCTTCTGCATTCCCCACTTTCACTTTGTAAACCTCATGGCCATGGAAGTTCTCTCCCGAAAAGAGTTGGGCCGGTGGCTCGAAGAGCTCGTTCCTCTAGAGCAGCGGGCTCTCAATCGGCTCGAATCCGAGGTTCACCATTTTACACAAAAGTTCGACCACCTGAGCAACGATATTCCCTGGAAAAACGCCCGGGATGCTTTGCCTCGGGCGCTACAGAAACTTACAGGCTGGTTTTTCCGGGATGACTAACCCCCGTGTAGAGGCTCACCCAGACTGACAATTGAGGAGAGGACCTGCAATGAAAGCCGCAATACTGGAAGAGCTCGATCGCATCGTAATTCGAGACAGGGATAAACCGGCATGTGGCGACGCCGAAGCTGTTCTCAGAGTCGAAGCCTGCGCCGTTTGTGGATCCGATTTACGGATCTTTCACTTTGGCAACGATCGGGCCAAACTACCAGCGGTCATGGGTCACGAAATATCCGGTCAAGTGGTTGAAGTCGGAAACGACGTGAAACGTGTCAGAGAGGGCGATCGGATAGCTGTAGGGGCCGACGTTCCATGCGGAGAGTGTTACTGGTGCCAGAACGGTATGGGAACAAATTGCCGCATTAACTACGCCATCGGGTACCAATTCCCCGGCGGCTTTCAGGAGTTCATGCCTCTCAATGAAACCACTCTCAAATATGGCCCTGTGACACCGATCCCAGATCACGTCTCCTACGAGGAAGCGGCGATAGCAGAGCCCTTGGCATGCGCTATTAACGGATTCGAGCTTGCCCGTTTCTCTCTGGGCAAAAGCATCTGCATTATCGGCTTAGGACCCATCGGTTGTATGATGCTGGAACTGACAAAGCTCTTCGGTGCCTCGAGAGTATTTGCTGTCCAGCGATCCAAAAAGCGTCTGGAGATGGCCAGAGTTTTGTTGCCCGAAGCACGATACATTTGCACCGGAGAGGAGGATGCTGTAAAGGTGGTGATGGACGAAACCGATGGCGAGGGAGTCGATCTTGTCATCACTGCGGCAGGCACGGTGAAATCTCACGAGGATGCGATAAAGATGGTGAGACACAGGGGATACGTGAACCTCTTCGGTGGGCTGAAAAACCAGCCCCCTCTTACGATAGACTCCAATCTCATTCACTACAAGGAGTGTTTTGTGATGGGAAGCCACGGTTCTCTGCCGAGGCACCACGAAACGGCCGTTGATTTGATTGCCGAGGGTCGTATCAGCGCGAAACACTACATCTCGAAGGTCTTCCCTCTGGAGAGAATCGGGGAGGCATTTGCCTTCCACGAATCACGGCAGGGGCTCAAAACCATCGTCGCTCCGGCCGGAGCAAATTCGGGAGGAGATGCCCGCTGAGAGAGTCCCAATCGGCAAGAGGTCTTACTGAGGACCTTTCACTCTCGAGGGCCGGCTACACCCTGGAATCCATACTTGATGCGATACCTGACCTCGACATTTTTCACCACAACCTGGCAGGTAAAGCCACGCGTTTTCTCCGCCACCCTCTGCTGCATGGCGCCGACAGTAAATTTCTTGGCTTCTTCGACAGCTTCACCCAAACGCGTACCGCCGAATTCTTCGTCGAGGTTGACTTCCACTCCCTTCGACGGCTTCAACACCTCATTGCCCTCTATGTTGAGAAAGAAGACATCCTCCTTCGCATGGGTTACGCGAATGACACCACCAGCCATATATCTCCCCCTTACAAAAGTGGTATTGCTCCTACTATCTAAATTTTGGCCATTCTCGGAATAAAATTAGCAGTTTTTTTCTTTTTCGGTGGGCGGAATATCTGCTACCCCCGCTTTTCTGTATTATCGATGAGTCTGTTCCTCATCCCAAAGGACTGCTGGACAAGCCTGATCAGCTCGACAGTGCGTTGGATTACCGTCATCATCTGATTGTTGATTAGCTTTTCCTCAACCTCATCGATAGCATCGTCTTCCACCAGAGATCCCGTTATGAGAAGGTTCAACTGAGCTACACCTTCGATAAGGCTCGACATCTTCAGCGAAAGGTCTTTGTAGGAGTATCCTATGTTCCTCTCTGAAATGCTCGTGATCGTATCAATAATCGAAACGATACTCTTCAAGCCGTGTACCATTTTGGGATTGGGATTGCTCTCGATCTGCACCTTCCAATTCCCAAAACGGACGAGGGCCCGGTCTAACAGTCTCTTCAATTCGACATTGGTCAGGTCCGGCTCTTCGAGATGATTGTTCTCGAGTCGAACGGCTTTACGGTTTTCGATGACCGATTTTGATATGCCGTCATTTCTTCGCGATGGGCTCTGAGAGCGCCGCGTCTGGACTGGTTTTTTTGTACGACTCTTCGCACGGCGCGTCTCGGGCTGCGCCGCTTGGCGCTTCTCGGGTTGCGCCGCAGGGCGCTTCTTCTGCTTGTTCGGGCCGGCTTTCTCCATACCAAAGGTTACCACAAACGCCAGCCTCTGTGAAACACATGCGTGTTAAATTGATGTTAAAGACGACACTTCACGAGCTAATCCCATCAGAGATCGAAGATCGGAATGACTGAACCGAGCCCACTGGAGGGGAAGAATGGTGTTATTGTGAGTGAGGGGTTCTTCTTCAAGTGGAAATCGACTCCAGCGTACACTCTTTGCCCAGAGAGACGTGAGCGGAACGGGAGAGTATTCGGCCAACTGAACACATATTCCAAAAGACGCGGCGTATCGGATAGATTCCTCTACCTCTTCCGCGACCTGACCAGGGAGTCCGGCCAGCAGATAAACGCTGATCTGTCGGGACGAAAATCCGGCCGTCCTGAGCTCTTCGACTGCGTTACCGAGCATTTCCACCTGCAGCTTCCTGCCCGTTTCAAAGTGGAAATCACTGCTGGCGCTCTCGAAACCCATGCGCACTTCCCGAAATCCCGCACGTTTCAGAAGCCCGGCACACTTTCGATCAATCTTGGCCAGATGAATCGCATTCGGCATGAAAAAAGCCAGAGAGAGGTCATTTCCTATTATCCATTCGAGAAGCGGAACGATTGCACGTTCGCTGTCTTCCAGAAGAGCGTCATCATAAAAGGCGAAGTTTTTCGTGCCGAGCTGTGTGTGCATGTCCTCAATCACTTTCGCCACCCGAGCCGGGTCACCGCGCTCGAAGTCCCCGCACAACGCGTATGAAGCACAGTAGTCACAACGGAAAGGGCAGCCCCGGTTGAGATACAGTATCCCGGCATCGGTGAAAACGTCGGGAGCAAGCAGCAACCGGTCGCCGGGAGGTCTGTCGGGAACGGGAAGGGAGAGGCTATCCAGTATCTCGACCAATTGCGGAAAGGCCTTGCCCGTAACAATAAAATCAGGGCCGATAACCCGCTCACAGTGCTCGGCGCAGAGAGTCGCATAGACTCCCCCTACCACAATGGGAGTTCCGGGGAAAATGGACCGAATGTCCGCAACCACTTCATCGACACCGAGATACCAGTAGGTCATGCCCGTTGATATCATGACCAAACTGGGGGGATCGGACTTCAAGCTCCTGATCCGCTGCCGACCGGCTTCTCTGAGCATCCCGTAGCGGGCAAAACGGCGACCGATGCCCTTCAGTACCGTTGGGCACGCCATCGGCTGTCTGAAAAACTTGCCTGTGCCGTTAGATTTACGTCGAGGCCTGCCCAGGGCCCGGGAGCTCTCCGGATCGCGATAGTCCAGATAGTTGACCAAAACAGAGCGAAATCCCCACGATTCGAGCCATGCTCCCAACCTCAACAGGGAATAGGGTTTGATGAAGAGGTCGTAAAGCGCGAAATCGTATATAGGTGGAAATATGAGAAGAACCAGTGGCTTTTTCGCCATGATAATTGCCATTGTAAGATGCGTATCAGCTTCGGACAAGGCATTCCAACAATATTTTGAAGCTCACCGTCTTCAGTGAACCGGGTTCTTGATTTCCCCCGGGCCATCCTATAACGTAGAGAGCTACCACACTAAAGGAGTAACCTTTGCACGCTAAAAGGGTTCTCACGGGCTGCCTGTTTCTCCTTATGATCGCCTACGGCCTCTCTATAACTATGATAGGCCCCCTCATGCCTATCCTGATCCGCCGCTACTCCCTCCGACTCTCCGGGGGTGGTCTCGTCTTCAGTTTCCACAGTATTGGCGGTCTTCTCATCATCTTTGTGGCAGGGGTCCTGATCGATCGTTTGCCCAAACTCAAACTCATCGGCCTTCTGTTTCTCCTCTACAGCGTCTGGCTGCTGGGCATTATTATCGGTCGGTCGGTGACATCCGTCCTGGCTGCGCGCCTCGATCCGAGACACCTGCTTTTCGGTGGGTGTCTGATCGGGGGAATCCTGCTCGTAATGGGAATCATGAGCGAATTATCCATCGCTCTGATTTTCGCCGTTGGAATCGCGGGGCTGCTCACCGGCGCGACGATCCCTCTGATCATCGCCTTGGGGTGTGGCTGGTTTCCATCCCACTCAGGAAGCGTCACGTCGCTGCTCTATCTCAACTCCAATCTGGCGAAGATGATCTTCCCCTGGCTGGTCGGGGCCATTGCCGACGCCTACGACTTCAAACTCGGCATGCTGGTTGCAGGCATCACGCTCGTTTTGGCTTCCCTTTTGACTCTTCCCCTGCTCCGGATAAATCAGAGACGCACCTGAAATTCACTCACCCTCCTGAGCCGCTCCGAGAGCCCCATGCATGGCGTCATCGGGAGACAGAAAGAAAGCAGGCCGTTGGATACAGGATAGGGAGTGCGCAATTTTTTCGCAGCGGCTCCCGACGTCCCAACGCCTGAGGTTACAATACGTCCGCGGCAGTCTGCCAGGACCTGTACACACTGTGCCAGGCATCCCTGTCGACCTTGTCTTTTAAGCGGGATAGGGTCTCAGAGCCCAGCCTCCAAATGCGAACCGCATGCCCCCATATTTCATCCTTATCGATCGCCATTTGATGATCACCCTTTCGTCGTCCCTTGATCATAGAGGCTCGCCGGTCGATTGCAAAGAAAAATTTTCATGCTTGCTGCTGCCCTCAATATCCTGAACCCGGATGCTCCGCAGATGCAAGAGTCATTAGAGTGTCCGATTCGAGCAGGAAATAGAACGCCGCGGACGACTCAGGTGGAACCGTAGCTGCAGCTCCGGCTCACCGGACACCTCGAGCAGAGAGGGACCTTGCCACAGAACTCTTTGGCGTGCTGCACGCACAGGGCATGGTACTCGTTGTAAACCCGGTGATCCTTCGGCAGTTTTTTCATGAAGAGCTCTCTCAACTCCTCGTATCCCATCGCCGCGCCGATCACTCCCATTCTCGAGAGAAATCGCCGCGTGTAGGCGTCGATCACGAAGGTGGGTTGCTTGTAGGCGTACAGCAGAATGGAGTCCGCCGTTTCTGGTCCCACGCCCCAGAGACCGAGAAGCTCCTCCCTCTTGGGAATGCGCCCCTCAGAAGGTGTGCCACCCGGTCCGCTACCCTTGGAGTTCCGATCCCGCGAATCGAGATTCGGCGAATCCTGATTCAACGAAAGGACAAATCGGCTTATTACTCTGAGTTTCCTGGCTTTCTGGTTGTAGTACCCGCTGGGTCTGATCAGCTCGCGCAGAGCGCTGTCAGAGAGCTGCGTGAGGGCCAGATGGGTTGTGACACCCCGCTCGAAGAGGCGATCCAGTGCTATGCGAACGTTGTTCCAGGCCGTGTTCTGGGTGAGAATTGCCCCCACGATGACCTCGAATCGCTGACTCGGAGTTTGGGGAATCTCATAGTCACCCCTGTGGTACCGACCTCTGATTGGCCACCACCCCTGGGGACCGTATACCGAGATGAGCGTATTGTAGAGGCTTTTCAGGCCTTGCCTCTTCATTTGCGGTGTCTCGGCTTACGGTATCTTGGCATAAAGCAGATCAGAAGGAGCGTGGAGAGCCCTATCACACAGGCCAGTGGGAACCAGTCACCAAACCGAGTGTAGACACTCAGGCCCTTGGATTCCAAATTTACGTCCACAACGAGGTACCCTTCCTCATAAAAGGGGAGCCCATCGACCAGCCTGCCCGCGGAATCCACATAGGCGGTGTAGCCGGACGCCGTTGACCTGAGCAGGGGACGTCGATTTTCGACGGCCCTGAAGAGGGATCCTATAAAATGCTGCTTGGCTTCGACTTCTGTCAGGGACCAGTAATCGTTCGAGAGATTCAGTATGACATCGGCCCCAGCCAGAACAAACTCCCGTACATCCATCGGAAAGGTATCCTCGAAACAGATGGGTGTGCAGAAAGTGAAGAGGGGATGGCGAAAGACAGATCGTACCGCACCGGGTTCCCAGAAGGACACATCGAATTTGAGAAGCAGATCATAGATACCGGGAAGCTCACTCTTGTAGGGGAAGTACTCGGTAAAGGGAACGAGGTGCACCTTGTGATACGTCGCTTCCCTCGACCCACCCGGCGAAAAAAGCACCGCGGCATTGTAGTCAAAACGCGTCTCCTCTCCGGATTCGTCTATGACCAGATCGTAGTCGTCGTTTCCGGTCAATAGCCAGGTTTGGGTGGATTTCTGGTATGTCGTAAACTCCCCTACCAGGCGGGCCAGCCGGGAGACAGCAGGATCCTCCTTGCTCCATCTTCTGATATTGGGTACAAAGGCCGTCTCCGACCAGGCGACCAGATCGGGCCTGTGTTTGAGCGACGCATCCGTCAACTCACGTAGAGTGGAAAAGGTTTTCGCGTATTCATGTTTTCTGGGATCAGAAGTCTGATGAATCAAGGACACCCTGGCGG
>SDBV01010383.1_pt1 | contig 12212 bp, 4 predicted proteins | sample 2277081 | NCBI WGS metagenome assembly SDBV01 (sample SAMN10402039, study PRJNA504765) | marine sediment metagenome | isolation source: marine sediment core GS10_PC15, 223 cmbsf | place: Arctic Ocean: Southern Knipovich Ridge | collected 2010 | reverse complement strand
ATTGTTCTTTAGATGTGATTACTTGAGGGCGGCCGCCACAATAACGAGGCAACCTTGGTTTAAAGCAAGAGGAACACCCAGAGAATAGGGACAGAGCAAGCAGCGTTGCTAAGAATTGCCTAAGTGAAAAGGTGTAGCTCATAACTTTGTTCATAAGTCAAATCTGCAATGCTTTTTTTGTTTCCAGTTTAATTCTTTCATTGTCGATATAAATTGGATCGATCCGATTCAATAAAATGCCCCAAGGTTTTGTGCCGGAGAAGTCAAGAACTCTTAGCGTTTCGTCAATAGTACTCTTTTTTACTAGAGATGAACCAACAACAAGAAGACAAAGGTCGGTTAATGCAGCTAGGTTTGTTGCATAGTCATCTTCAATAACTCCTGGAGCATCGATGATAATTAGATCATATTTACCCTTAACAGTTTTCCACAGATCAGACATCTTTTCCGATTTTACCAGTTCTTTCATTGTTGGATCATTTTCAATGATACCTATCCTGTCGGGTTTTCCCGGTGCTATAACTTCTTCGAGTTCAGCTTTCCCTTTTAAATAGTTAATAAGAGGTGTCTGATTTTCTGGTATTTCGACGAAGGAATTTTTTCGATAATCAAATTCGACTAACAGCACTTTTTTTCCAAGCATAGAATAATAGTTTGCGAGGTAATAGGATATGCAGCTTTTCCCTTCCTGACTCGTGGAACTTGTTAGGGTGATCGAAGCACCGCCTACGATGTTCTTGGTCTTGATTGTTTTGTCAATATGCTCTGCAAGATCACGAACAAAAAAGAGGGTTCGTTTCTTACCATTTTTATTGTCGAGTTTTGGGAATTCGGGAATGGTACCGATGCAGGGAACAGAATATAACATTCCGATTTGCTTGGAGGTGCGTAGCTTGCTATCTTGGGTCTCAAGGAAAATTGAAACAACTAATCCCACTCCTATTCCAAAAAATAATCCTAGAAGTGGAAGGAGTTCAACAAACAAACCCGACTTCCACGGCTTCGCTTCTGTTGTAAATTGGTAGAGATCTAAGCTTCCTTTTGGAATGTGTGTCATTATTTGCGCAGATTCAATGGCCTTACTTATGAACTTCAACTGATCAAAGGTGATATCTTTGACTTGTAGGAGTTTTACAAAGGCCATTTGCTGTACGGGAAGCATTGTCAGGTTTTCCTCAAGTTCACTCATTTTTTCGGAGGAGTCTTCTTTTACTTTTTGTGCTGAATGAACTTTTCCTTGAAGATGAACAAGTTCCATCTCAAGAGTTTCTCTTTTTGGATTTTTCTCGTAGAATTTGTTATCATCAACCTTTAAATTGCTTTTACTGTCTTGGAGTAATTCGTTTAACCTCTGCTCTAGTTGCTTTAATTTCGGGTTTTCTTCGGCATATTTGGCTCGTGCTTCCGCTATAGAGGTTTTAAGGCTTACTATTTCTGATCCTAGAGGACTTCCTCCTGATTCCATGGAAATGGGAACGTATTCGGGTAGAGATTCCATTTCTCTTTTTAGGTTTTCATATTGTATCAGGTGGGTGTCGTATTCCACATTTGCGACATCGCGCGACTTGCGAGAATCCTCTAGTTGCGTGAGGAAAATAGAATGTTCCGGCTCCATTTCTAAATATTGATGTGTTGTTTTGAAATTTTCAATATCTTGAATTTGAGAAGCTAGGGTTTGGCGGACGATAGCTGCTTGAGTTTGGTAATTCGCTAAAGCCATTTTCAATTGGTTCTGAGTAAATTCTTGGGTGGTTTTGACCGCAACCTTAGCTAAGGTATTGGCAATGTCGATGACCAAATTCGGATTATCTCCTTTTGCGACTATTCGGATCAAGCTAGAGTTGTTTTTGGGGGTTTGCACCTGTATCATTCCGGCAATCTCTTTAGGAGCTAAATCTAGACCTAGTATCGCTCTGACATTTTCAAGGTTTTTGGGTTGTTTTATCATATCTATTACAGTAGCCAAGGTGAGGTTGGTGATCGTTAAGCCCCCTTCAAGTTCCTTAGAAGCACTTTTTTCTCCTTGGTATAAAACAACGGCATCGGCTTTGTAGGTGTTCAGAAACATGTAAGTGGCATACAGTCCGAACAGGGCGAAGATTCCCATACAAAGAAGGATAAAGGAGAGGTGCTTTCGAAGGCCGAGGAACAGCTTTCTTGTGTCATACATTTCCTTAAAGTCTTCAGCGTCAATTGTTCTGAATAAGGGGGCGTTTTCAGTGTATCTTTCGCCCTCTTTTCTTAATCTTTCGGATGTTGGGATTTCTTCCTGAAGAGTGTTACGTTCATCCATAGATTGCCAATCCTCTGTATGGGGTCGATTGCTAGTTGGTCCAAGGTCTTAAATTTATTACCATTAATAAGCTATACATAATAACTCAATTTTTAGGTGTTTTTTTTTATACACACTGTAAATGAAGAGTTTGATAGACAATGCGATAGTTTCCAGTCCTGATGCGATGAAGTCCCTTAAACACGGATTTTCGTGATACAAAAATTTCCATTTCCAAGTCTCTTCTGCCCTCAAAAAAAATATCAGGATGGGTAGGATAGAAAGGATAAATAGAAATAATAAATTTTCGAAGCAAATTAAAATCTTATTGTTGGTGAGTTTCGGTTGTCTTAAAATATCGTTCTATCATTATTTTATCCTTCCCATCCTACCTATCCTGATAAATTCTATTGCCCTGGTTTCCTCGTGCTCTCGCGGTTACTCAGAGCCTGGTCAATTGGGCGTATTTGGCGACGATATTTTTGACTTGGTTGTCTTTTGAAAAGAGGATTTTGTAGCTTAAGCCTATAGAACCTTGGTAGGCTTCTTGAACAACGCCGACACCAAACTGATCATGGAAGACGGCATCTCCAGTGGAAAAGTGTTCCGCTTTCCCTTCTTCTGGGTATGTTTGGTCGATTTCGTCGATGAATTCATCTTCAACATGGGGTTTTTGTTCTCTTCTAGAGGTTGAGCGGATTTTTTCTATGAATTTTGTAGGGATTTCACGGAAGAAGCGGCTTGGCCTTTGTGTTCGTCCCATGCCCCAAAGGTATCGAAAGCGCGCATTTGTGAGGTAGAGATATTCTTTTGCACGGGTCATCCCCACGTAACACAATCGACGTTCCTCTTCGAGTGCAGAATGGCTGCCGCGAGCATTTGCATGTGGGAAGAGGTCTTCCTCCATTCCCACGAGAAAAACGAGAGTGAACTCTAACCCTTTTCCATTATGGATGGTCATAAGGTTGACACGATCATTTGTGGATTCGGCTTCGTCTAAACTCGACTTCAGAGAAAGTTCTTCCAAAAACGTAGCAAGGGTGGGATTTTCATGGTCTTGCTCCCATTCCATGGCTTTTGTGATCAGCTCGTCAAGGTTTCCTTTGCGGTCGTCAAAAGTTTCCGGATCGTCTGAGAGGGCTTTTAAGTAACCTGATTCTTCGATAGCTGCGGTGACCAGCTCTTTTAAGGAACATTCCTGATGAATACGTGTGAGTTCATGGATGATTTGAAGGTAGTCTTGAATTCCTTGCTTTTGTTTTGCTGAAAGTCTGATTGCAGTGTTCAATGGTTCTCCACGGATTAGGGCTTGGCAAAAGTCTAATATGGATAGATTCTCCTGTGCAGCACCTATTCGAACCTTTTCGATTGTTGCTCCTCCAATGCCCCTTTTTGGAATATTGATCGTTCGTGCAAACGAGATATAATCTGCGCCGGAATGCACCATTCGGAGGAAGGCTAAGATGTCTTTAATTTCACGTCTTTGGTAAAAAGAGATCCCTCCCACAATGACGTAGGGGGTTTTGCTAAATAGAAGTCGATCTTCGAACACCCGGGATTGGAAGTTGGTGCGGTAAAAAACGACTATTTCCTTTAATGGTATGTTGTGTTGTTCATGGTAATAGCGAATCTTCTCCGTAATAAAGCGGGCTTCTTCTTGTTCGGTGTTGCCGGTATAGTGTTTGATCTTTTCCCCTTCCCCGAGATCTGTCCAGAGTTTTTTCTCGTAACGGTTATCGTTGTAGCAGATGAGGTTGTTTGCAGCGTCTAAGATATTGCTACGGCTGCGGTAATTCTGCTCCAAACGAATGACGTTTGCTCCGGGAAAGTCATTTTCAAAATTGAGGATGTTTCGGATATTGGCGCCTCTCCAGGAGTAGATCGATTGGTCTGGGTCTCCAACGACGCAGATGTTGTTGGTTTTAGATACGAGCATACGGACCATTGCATATTGGGCCTCGTTCGTATCTTGGTATTCGTCTATGAGAAGAAAATCCCATCGATCTTGGTAATGTTCAAGAATGTCAGAATGATCGCTAAAAAGTTTGACTGTGAGATAGAGGAGGTCGTCGAAATCCACAGCATTGTAGTTTTGCAGATGTGATTGGTAGCGTGCATAGACCCTTGGAAACACTTTTTCAATTTGCGTTGTGGCGCCGCTCTCATCGATGTGATCAGGGCTTTGGAGGTCGTTTTTGGCATGAGAAATTAGACCTCTAAAAGCTTTGGGGTCCATTTTCTTATCAACGAGGTCAAGTTCCTTGAGACAGGCTTTTAGAAGCTTGATGACATCTTCTTCATCGTAGATTGTAAAGTCGTTTTTGTACCCTAAGTGGTGAATGGATTCTCTAAGGATGCGCGCTCCAAGGCTGTGGAAGGTAGAGATTAGCACATTACTTTGCGTCAAAGTTTTAATGCGCTCTTTCATCTCATTAGCAGCTTTATTTGTGAAGGTGAGACCCAATATCTTCGCAGGGTTTACCCCTATATCCAAGAGCTTTGCAATACGATAGGTGACAACACGAGTCTTGCCAGAACCTGCTCCGGCTAAGACGAGCAGCGGGCCTTCAACCGTATTGACGGCTTTATTTTGTTCGGTATTTAGATGAGTGAGATAATTCATAATTCTTACAACATTGGGGTTCGTTCTTCCTTATCGCGGTTTCCAAGATTTCCATATCGGTGGTAGTCAATGCTTAAGCTAATTTCGCGAAGATAATAGAGTAACTCCACACGGCCGTTTGCTAGCACGGGAGCGGTCATTGTATTGCATGCCACCTCGGCAAGTACCTGGTTGAGTTTGAGCGAGGGAGAAGAAAGCAAGCGCACCCTTTTGATGTTTTCTGTCTGGACCCTTTCAATAAATTGCGTTTCTGTTTCTTCTACGATCTCAACGTCGGGTGCTAACTTTAGCCACTCTCCTTTGGATAAGTTCTGCAGCTTTTCACTTTCCCCACTTATCTGCAGAGGGGTTTCACATGTCATCGCAGCAGCAATGGAGCGGGTGACATCGATCATATTGTCTTGGCTGTTGACGCGGAGAACAACCCGTGCGTGAGGAACATATTTATGAAAATTATCTTGGCCTACGACGAGGCTGGGGTCGTGTTTTTTGCTGAAATAGCGTTTCCAATAGTAAGCATAGTTTCCCGTGCTAGCGTTCCATAATTCAACTTCTTCTGGAGAAATGTCCATTTTTTCTAGCTGTAGCCGCAACATTTTCACGTGTCCGGGTACAGACTCGTTATTCGTGGGAAGGGAAGTTTGTTCCGGATTCATCAGCTGCATCAGATAGTTAGGACCACCAGCTTTTGCTCCCCGGCCAAAGCTACTTTCTTTGCATCCTCCAAAAGGTTGTCTTTGGACGACCGCACCCGTAATCCCGCGATTGATATAGCAGTTTCCAGCTTCAATATGATCAATCCAATAGTGTTGTTCACGCTCATCAAGAGTCTGAATGCCGGATGTTAAGCCATAGTAGGTGCTGTTGGCTAATTGAACAGCATGCTCAAGATTATCGGCACGCATTACGGCAAGAACAGGGCCGAATAGTTCGTTTTGGTGAGTGAAACTACCCCCTTTAACTCCAAGTTTGATGCCAGGACTCCAGAGGTTGGGGTTGTGAGGATCTTGTTTGGGTTCAAGAAGCCATTCTTCTCCCTCGTCAAGTTGGGTCAACCCGCGCATGAGGGTTTCATCAGGCTCACGGATGAGGGGATTCACGCGTGTTGCTAAGTTCCAGGCTGAACCTACTCGCAAACTGGCAGCTGCATCGCGTAGCGTTTTTCTAAAGTTTGGATCATCATAGACTTCTGCTTCACAAATTGCCAAGCTGCAAGCGCTGCACTTTTGACCCGCGTGCTCAAAGGCAGAATTTATCAAATCGCTAACGGCAAGGTCTCTATCAGCCATACTCGTGATGATCATCGCATTCTTTCCACCCGTTTCAGCACAGAGATTGAGTCCTGGGCGCAATTTTAGCATCATCTTTGCGGTCTCTGTGGCTCCGGTGAGGATGACCCCAGCGATGCGGCGGTCTTGAATAAGTTGACTTCCGGTTGGCTCGTCCTCACAAGGGAGAAATTGCAAGACCTCTTTTTTTATGCCGGCTTCCCAGCATATTTTTGAGATCTCCCAACCAATGTAGGTCGCTTCCAATGCTGGTTTGAAGATTACGCAATTTCCACAAACAAGAGCACTTACGATGCCTCCTAAGGGGATAGCACAGGGAAAATTCCAGGGAGGTGCGACAAGGATGGTTCCTTTGGGCTGCCAGCGGAGGTCTTCCATTTTGTTGAGTTCTTCGACATTTCTTCGGTAATATTCCACAAAATCGATCGCTTCGGAAACTTCGCTATCAGCTTCGGAAACAGTTTTACCGCTGTCAGCAACGATCGCTCCAATGAGGTCGCCTCTATGAACTCTTAGCAAATGCGCTAACTTCGCAAATACATCCGACTTCTCTTCGAGGGGTGTTTCCGCCCACTTGCGTTGTGCTTTTTCAGCCACCTGTAGAGCTTTATCAATTTGTGAACTGTCAGCTAAAGCGTATCGGTAGATTTCAGCATCCGGACAGGCTGGGTCTCTTCCAATGCCTGCTTGATCCCCTGGAGGGATTTCTTTTCCACCGATCACCAAGGGTACAGGTTCAAAGTCATGTTTCGCCCATTTTTGCAGGATGTTTTCTATCCATTTGCGGTTTTGCCTGAGAGACCAATCTGTTTCGGGTTCGTTGCTAAAGGGTAGGGAGAGACTAGACATTTCCAGTTCAATATTGCGATTTTGGGTTCTGCGACGAGAGCTGTGGTTCACTGCTTTGGCAGCATGACATGCCAGGGAAAATTGATTTGCCTGATTTTGCCATTCTTTTGTTTCGGGAAATAAACCAAACAAGTGGCGAAGAAAATTCTCGGGTGCAGTATTTTCATCTAAACGCCGAACCAGGTAAGCAACAGCATGTTGGAATTCTTTTTCGGTAGCAGCGGGGCAGTAGAGCAGCATTCCCCCGCTAAGCGCTTGGACAACACGGCGCATGTGGTCAGCCATGCCCTCCAACATCTCGAAATCGACAAATTTCTCGATACCCATTTCAGACCGTATCAAGAGGGCATAAGCAATATCAAAAAGGTTGTGGCTAGCAATTCCAATTCTTGCTGCACGGGCATGTTCCAACGTACAGCCATAGTTCACCATCCTTTTGAAGTTGGCGTCAACATCCGCTTTATTGGTATAGGGGGCCTGCGGCCACATATGTAGCGAAGCTTCCACCTGTTCCATGGCAAGGTTTGCACCTTTAACAATACGTATTTTAATGGGCGCTCCTCCGTTAGCAACACGTTGCATGGCCCAGACGGTAAGTTCTTGTTGGATGAGATAGGAGTCGGGGAGGTAGCTTTGCAGAACAATGCCTGCAGGAAGGTCGTAGAATTCGGGGTTGTCTAATACATGGCGAAAAACTTCAACAGTAAGATGGAGATCACGGTATTCTTCCATATCAAGGTTGACGAATTTCTGCACACATTTACCACTAGGTCGAACATAAGTATGTTGCATGGCTGCACGGTACAACCTTTTCAAACGTTCTTCGAGGATTTCAACAGTATTTTCCCACGAAAGCAGGTTGATCTGGCTGCAAATCGTCGAGATTTTCACAGAAATATATTCTACCTCTGGATGAGATAGGTCGTCGAGATACGTTTGGAGTCTTTTCTCTGCTTCTTCCTCACCAAGAATCGCTTCCCCTAAATGATTTAGGTTCACACGTACACCTTCTTTTCGACGGCGGTCCATATGTCTGGCTAAACGACGACGCTCTCCAGGAAGAATCATTGTTTCAGTCTCCTTCCTCAACAGATACCGAGCGATAGGGACAAGGATTTGAGGGAAGGTTTTGCCAAGCCATTTAAAAGCCAACAACTGCAGCTGTTTGAAATAGGTGGGAAACTTGGGAATTCCAAATTTGTTGAGAAGATAGGTTAGCTGGTCGGCAACACGTATGGGGTTGTGGCTTCGAAAACACTCATCGGTCATAGTCGTCGTGAACACCTTGCCGTTGGGGTCGGTCATCATCCGATCCAATTGGGTTTGTATGCGGTGTTCAAACCTTGTTTGCACTCGGCGGGCTTCATTGAGTATTAGTGCTGAGAGTTCCATGGCACTTTCTCTACGCTCTTCAATCGAAAGGGTTTTTCCTCGAACTCCTTCTAAGAGCTGTCTAGCTCTATCCATATATTGCGAGCTTTCCATGTTTCCCTCTGATTTGTGAACCGTCATTTATAACACATCAGTTTCTTTACAAAAAGGCTAAAAAAAGGAAAAAGTCATTAGAAATTTTGAGTTCTTAGATGCGCTGTAGTCGAATGACACGAAAAGTATAGAATCCTATCAGGATGGGCACGATGGATGGGATAAAAACACAGATGATCGTTGATTCATCTTTCCTATCTTGTTCATCCTGATCGTTTTCTCTAGTCGCCAAGTATGTCGAAAAAAGGGGGGGGGGTGAGGCTCAAATTTTTAGCCGGAAGTGTTGAATTCAGTTGCTGTAACCAGTTCAATCGCTTACTATTGATTCGTTTCAGATTCTAGAGGATGGATCAAATGAGATACCTTAAAAAGAATTTTGTCTTTCTCAATTTTTATCTTCTGTGCGCTTTGCAGCTTACTGGTTTTTCTGTGCCCGCATATGCAGAACAACCCCCAAAAGTTTTGGTAGGTGTCGAAGTGCTTCTTAATGGAGGGTATGACCATCTTTTAAAAGGGAAGCGAATTGGTCTGATTACGAATCATACCGCTGTCAATCACCAAATGGAGTCCACGGTCGATCTGCTAAAGCGACACGCCCCAAAGCTTGGCTTCAAGATTGTTGCTCTATTTGCTCCAGAGCATGGCATTTCCGGTGTCGCTCATTCAGAGGAGCTGATTCAGGACGGAAAGGATGCCGACAACATACCCGTCTATAGCTTACACGGAAGTACCATGCGGCCAACAAAGAAAATGTTGGAGCAGGTGGACCTGCTGTTTTATGACATTCAAGACATCGGGTCCCGTTCCTATACGTATGCTGCGACTTTATTCTATTCCATGGAGGAAGCTGCAAAAAATGGAATCCCCATTGTTGTTTTGGATAGGCCAAATCCGATAAATGGCCTCGTTGTAGATGGGCCGATGATGGAGGAGAAGTGGCGTTCCATTGTGGGGTATATTAATGTACCCTATTGCCATGGAATGACTCTTGGGGAATTAGCACGTTTTTTCAATGCAGAATATCACGTTGGATGTCAATTGTATGTTGTTCCCATGAAAGGATGGCGCCGGCAGATGAGCTTTCAGGACACCGGCCTGGCTTGGATCCCTACAAGTCCAAACATTCCAGAGGCAAACACTCCATGGTATTATCCTGTTACAGGAATTCTCGGTGAGCTGCAAGTCGTGAACATCGGAATAGGGTACACTCTCCCTTTCAAAGTGATTGGAGCTCCCTGGATTGATGCGGATTCTTTTGCCAAAAGTCTGAACGAACAGAATTTTCCTGGTGTTGCTTTCCATCCTTACCACTATCAGCCTTTCTATGGGAGATTTGCGAAACGAGAATGTCACGGGGTGTTTATAATCATCACAGATCCTAAGGTCTATAAACCCGTGAGTACCCAATATCTGATTCTAGGCATGTTGAAAAGTCTTTTTCCTAAAAAATTTCAGGAAGCGATACTCGCCGCAAAAAATCGTAAAGAGATGTTCTGTAAAGTGAATGGAACGGAAGAGGTGTACCGTCTCATCACCAACGAAAGGTATATTGTCTGGAAGCTCCAAGAGATACACCAGAAGGAGAGGGAACAGTTTCTAACCCTCCGTCAAAAATACCTGATCTATTAGGGTTTGATTTTAATCTTTAACAAAGAGGCTTATCAGAGAGGGGTTGTCTGTAACTGTTCACCTCTATTTCTGGGACGGTGGCCCCAGCCAAAAATGTGAAAAATCAAAGGGCCGAAGGTCTGAAAGTGGATAGCCCAGGCAGCAGTGAAGGGAGCTTGCGACCGGAACGGAAGCCTGGGTAGAGAGACGTACAAAGATGAGCCCTGAAAGGGAGATACAAAATATTCCTTTAGAAATTCATAATGCCATCATTGTATCTGGAGTTTAGTATAGGCTTTTTCGTTTCCGGTGACATAAATGTATCGCCCTTTCAGGGCTCATTTTTTACATCCTACTACCCAGGCTTCCGTTCCGGTCGCAAGCTCCCTTCACTACTGCCTGGGCTATCCACTTTCAGACCTTCGGTCCTTTTTTTATTTTTCTACTTCTTAGTTACGGTTAACACTATAGTCCATGAAAGAAGAACCCGAATAGTTATTTATTTCTTAAGTTGACACCATTGGACGCTAGATTTCATTATTCCGGATTTTTTCGAGGAGGATCTGCTGTTGGCGGGTGCCGGCAGTTTTGGTCCAGTCCGCCAGTTTTGGCACAGTACGGACCCAGTGTTTCAGTGCTTTAAGCTCACTTGGAGGAAATTTCGAAAACCCGAAAAAGAACTTATGCTTCACGATTTCCTCCAGGTTGGGTCGCCCGGTATCTCCGACGCTATCTACTACCGAGAAACCATGAGGGGTGAGTTGAAGTACGGTCATCGAACGGCCCAGTATATTGTCCTTTTGGAGCCTTTGGCATTCTGTGCGCAGCACTTCGTGGTAGTCTTCTTCTGAGCACATCGCATAGCGTTGTTCGATATCGTTTTGTTTAGTCATTATAAGATATCCGAAGGTGGTGCCGGAGAATTGGGAGATTCGAGTATACAGCCGTTCCATTTGAGGTGACATTTTTACCAAGGCACCATCACACGGCAGAACATCTTTGATTTTCCCGTCAAACAGTTCGGAGATTTTCAGGGGAAGGTAGTCGAGATTTTCGTTGAGGCCATCATCATTAAAGGCGGAGGGTGCCGCCTGTGTTTGCTTGGTTTTTTGTTTTTGTTTCTGGCGTTGTTTGACCTTCTCTCTAGACTTTTGCCCGGTTCCTTTTTCCCATTGTTTGGGTAGGTGTTTTTGGAATTCAGCTTTCTCCGCTTCAAATAGTTCCTTCCCCCGCCGCAAAGAGGTTAGCGCATCTTGGAGGTGCTCTTTTGCGGCTTTGATGAGAGGATGAAAATTGTCGCCCAGGGCCCCTTCATATTTCTGAGCCTCGTCTAAGTGGTCTTGCACCTGAGCGATTGCCTCCTCATAGCGTTTAGAGAGGTCTTCGAGTGCGTGACATTTTTTTGTCGGCTCCATATCTTCGGCGAAGTTAGGGACCTCTGTGATGAAAAACGTCTTTTCAACAATTTTAAAGAGGAAGCTCGTGATGGTCGCATCAGCTATCATCTGCTTTGAAACATTATCGATAGACCAATAGTCGTCTTCCATTTGATGGTCTATTGGAGTGAACATGATCTTGAACAAGGCGTGTTTAAGTTGCCCTTCGATCTTGTGTATTTGCGCTTTTGAATTTAATGGTGCTTGCATATCCACAGAGGTCTTTTTGATGGCTGAGATCGCATCACCGATGGTTGGAGTCGTTTCTCCGTCTCCTCTGACCCTAAGAATCCTTTTGTACATCGATTCGGAGACCGCGAATTTTGTGATATATTTCTCACCCAAAGCACGGTTACGGTAGAGGGATTGTCCCATTTGCTGAAGGGTGGTTGTTGGGGAGGGGAGGTAATAGATCGTCCCTTTGACTTTTTCGGGATCGATGCTCTGGTCGGTTCCACGGGTATCGTCTGGACTCCAAATGGTCACCGTATGAGGAGGCATGGCATGACTGTTTAAAGGGATCGCTTCATCGGCGTCTGTGGTCCAGAGATAAGGGATGCGTTTTTTTGGGTGGATGAAGATGAAGTTATGAGGGACGATGTTGTGATCTTTTTCGTAACGGCGCAGCTTAGCCACCCAGTCTGTGGTGG
>SDBV01010382.1_pt1 | contig 12212 bp, 5 predicted proteins | sample 2277081 | NCBI WGS metagenome assembly SDBV01 (sample SAMN10402039, study PRJNA504765) | marine sediment metagenome | isolation source: marine sediment core GS10_PC15, 223 cmbsf | place: Arctic Ocean: Southern Knipovich Ridge | collected 2010 | reverse complement strand
ATTGAGCACATGATAAACATATCCACCAAGAGTTATACGTTTAGGTCGAGGCATAATGGAAATATTTTAAGGTATTGTAGCCATAAGTCAACAAAAAAAAGGTACCGGACACCTTTAATTTCCTTTAATTTACTCCAGGGGGCACTGCTGAAAGAACTGTATAAATTCCTGCCGAAAAAAAAGGCTTGAAAGGTGGTATTGCAAGCTTGAACAGCCGACAGTCCAGCTAAAACACAAGCTTAAACGGGATGGTCAGAGAATACCCCCTTAATTAGTGGAGTGTATTCTGCAACCAATCTAAAGCCATGTCAGCAAGATCCTGAAAATTAACTTCACAATCCTTGTTGATATCACCCGGCAATCTGGCGGTACAAAGGTCGACTATTTTCAAAACTACTCCGCTTGTATTGAATGGCCCATAATAGGTACCTGCCATGACATATAATTCTCCGTCCTTGTCCTGTCCAAATCCCTTTATATACAAATCAAGACTTCGGTCATCGACTCCGATAATAAGCTCCTGTATCAAGCCCGTGTCAAGATCAGCGTAAAACAGACGCCCATCAGGAGGGACAAATGCCGTGGAAAAATCACCAAAAACATATTTTCCGAACAGTTCAGGAATCGCACTGCCGCGATAGACAAAGCCGCCAGTCACTGATATGCCTTCATCATGGTCATACTGGGCAACAGGGTCGGTAAGTCCTGCCGGCAAACCTTTAAAATTGTTATTTACTGTGCCTGTATTGGGGTCAAATCGAAAAGTTCCTTCTTTCAGGTTCCAGCCATAATTTCCGCCTGCTTTGACAATATTGATTTCCTCAAGTCTATTCTGTCCTACATCGCCGACAACCAATTTTCCGGTGACAGTGTCAAAACTGAAACGCCATGGGTTACGAAAACCATATGCATAAATTTCATCAATGCCACTTACACCTACAAACGGGTTATCTGCCGGAATTCTGTAATTTCCATTGGCACCGCAAGGATCTGAACTACCCGCAGTAACTGCAGGGTCAAGTGGGTCTATACGTAAAATAGAACTATGGACCGTGTTAACATCCTGGCCATTGCCCGTTGCTCCGTGACCATCGCCCGTATCATCGGCACCTCCACCATCACCAAGTGAAATGTAGAGGTATCCATCAAGGCCAAAAGCCAGCATTCCACCATTATGATTGAATTGCGGCTGGTCAATCCTCATAATTTCACGCCGAGTAGAAACATCGATCATGTTTGGATCAACGGAGTTAACATCCCATTCGGCAATTACACTTTGGTGGTCAACCACAGTTGGCGCCGGATTGGTTGTGAAATCGGGTGTCGAATCGTCTGGTTCGCTTGTATATGTGTAAATTTTTCGATAGCCGTCACTGCCGGAATCAGCAAAATCAGGATGAAGAGCCATCCCCAACAGACCACGTTCATCATAATCATTTACATCCATTGAACCAAAGTATCCGGGCATATGGAGTCGACTTGATACATCCAGGAAAGGCGCCGTAAGTAATGAGCCGTTCTGAATAACTTCAATTACACCATTTTGGTCAACTACAAATAATCTTCCCGTTCCGTCCGATGCCGGCTTCATATCGATCGGAGCTGCCAGACCTGAAGCAAAGGTTTCCAACTCAATGCTGATATCACCTTTTTCGATCGTTTCTGGAATCGGATCAGCTATCGGCGTACCCAGTACAATAAAGTCTCCACGCATCAATGAGGCGTGTAGTTCACAACGATAACCCGGTACCTGACCGGGACCATTCATCGCATTGTAAAGGTCCAGAGTTAAAGTGAATGTAACAGTGCCACTGCCACTATCTACCCAATCCACATCGATGTCAGACTCAAAAGAACCCACAGTAGCGCCCATGGACAGAAGGACGGTGTCGGAGGTGTATGTAGCGGCCTTTGCAAGTATTTCCAAAGCATGCGGTACATAGTTGACTACAGTTGCCTGATACCGCTGGTTCAGCCGAAGAGTTAATGTGGGATCATCACCGCCGATAGTCCCCAACCCTTCTTCAGAAGGTGAATACGAACTAAGGATATAATCGTCAAGAAAATCGTTTCCAAAGACCCATTCAACATCATGCGATGTTGCCTCGGCGGTACTAACAATACAAAAACCACCAACCAAAACTGTGCATATGACAATTAATAGATTTTTAGTTTTCCTCACCATCCTCACCATCCTCCACTTTTTACTGAAAAGAATAACTCCTCCCAGAGGGGCTGTAATTGTTCTTAATTTTGGCCACTTGGATTAACTTAAATATATCTGTAAAGTGGGCTGTTGTAAATCGGGGAAACGCTGATTCTGTTGTGGTTTGAATCACTGCCGTTTGTAGGGAAATCCCCTATAGCTTAGCTAAAAGGGATAGAGTGTTTGGGAAAACTGTGAATGCGTTTGATTAAAACAGAAGCTTAAAATCTAAATTACAAAGAACCGCCTTTATCTTGTCTATTAACCCATTGAAAAGCGTGCCGAAGCAATTCAGAACCACTGCTCAGGTTTAATTTTTCTTTAATACGAGAGCGATAAGTTTCAATAGTTTTTACACTCAAATACAATTGTTCGGCAATCTGACGGGTTCTCCTGCCTTGGCCAAGTAAACTGAATACTTCCAATTCACGGTCGGTTAGACGATCTACAGGTGAACCACCTGTGCCAAGCTCCTTGTCGCCGACAATATTATATAACAATTTATCTTTCATTTCTTCACTGAGATACAATCGACCCTCCAAAACAGTACGAATTGCTTCTATAACTTTTTTAGTTGCTTGCTTTTTTGTTATATAGCCTTTTGCTCCCGCTCTAATGGCGCGTCCAGCATAAACAGATTCATGGTGCATTGACAGTGCCAGAATTGGTAAGCCCGGGTGTTGGGTCTTGATCTCCTTTATCAACTCCAAACCACTTGCGTCTTCAAGGGAAATATCGACAGTAATGATATCTGGTTTTAGTTCCTTTATGGCTTTCATAGCCTGAGGTATATTTTCGGCGCAACCACATACTACTACATCTTCTTCCTTATTTATCAGATCTGCAAGCCCTTCTCTGATAATAGGATGGTCATCGACAACCAGAACCTTCTTCTTATTTTCGTTTGATTTGCCTTGCTGCTCTGCACAAACCATAAATTTTTCCTCTGTATTATTATGTATAGTCTTTGTTTGGGAATACACAGGTTACAATTGTACCGCCATCGGTGCCTTTACCAACATCAACTGAACCTTTTATTACCTCAGCCCGATAGCGCATAATCTTTAATCCCATGCCTTTGGTCTGAATCTGTCTTGTTGGAAAGTCCAGGCCATCACTTTTCACCATCAATGTTAAGCAACTATCTTTAACAGTCAATTCAGTTTTTATATTTTTGGCCTTACCATGTTTGATAGCATTGGTAATGGCTTCTTGAGCAATTCGATAGAGATTTATTGCTACTGAAACATCATTTATCATAATAACTTCTTCACACTTCAAAGTACACGAAATATTAAAGAGCTGTTCTGTATTTGCCGCTAACTCCTGTAATGCGGACACCAATCCATTTCTATTTAAATCTATAGGATGAAGTCCTTTGGCAAGGTTATGTATTTGTTCCGTCGCCTGACTAACACACGCATTTATTTTTTTAGTATATGATGATTCTTCCGCCAATGATTTATTGGTTAGCTTTTCTCCAAAGGACTCTACCATAAATTCAATCCCTGTAAGTTGCTGGCCGATACTATCGTGCAATTCCTGCCCTATCCGTTGGCGTTCCCGTTCTATGATGTTCAATAATTCTTTCTCTAACCGCTTTCGGTCTTCAACTTCCTGCTGTAATTGCTCATTAGTTCTTGCAAGGTTGAAAGTACGGATCTTAATCGTCTGAATTGCTCTGCGTAAGACAAATGTAAGTGGGATAAAAACGATTAGAACTGTAACCGAAAGCAAACCTCCTCCCCAAAACAGAATCTTATCCGCTCTTTCCAGATTATACGTAACATCTTTGTAAATTTCGAAACTACCAATAACCTGCCCATGTGTACCATACATAGGAACATATGTTTCGACAATTTCCACATTTTTTCGTTCTTCATCTTCAAGATCCCAAACTTCATCTTTGCTTTCATGCTTTGAAGTTGATGCCCCACTCAAAGCTGCTAAAAGTTTAGCATTATTGGGGTCGGCCCTTCCAATAATTGTCGGATCTGTACTATAGACAATTCGAGTCTCACTGTTGAAAATCTTGATTTTGACAATATCGAAAGGAGCCAGGAAAGCCCGCATATTATTATCCAGCTCCAACAGATCTTCTTTCGGAACGGAAAAATGCTGCTTTGGGGCGTCATCTGATTGGAAAAACCGGGAGATTTCAGAATCGCGAATTGCCGCCGAAATATGGGCAGCATCCTGCTCGGCTTCGTATAGAACGAATCTCTGAAGAATAAGTCTTAATCCAAGGCATGCAATAAAAAGAATTATTACAAGGAAAACGAAAGAAAAGAGTTGAAAGTACCAAAATAATTTGAAACCAGAACCCATCACTTTTCGAGAACCCAAATTCTTGAATGTTTCTTTAACCATAATAGTTTTCTTTCAAATTATGTTCAGCAAATTATTGTATTGGCCTCAATCATTGAACCTATTACTTTAGTATACTTACTTTAAACCAATCATTGTTACTATATCAACCATTTTTTTATCCTCCGAAGTTATCGAGAATCGTGTATCTTGACAGAAATCTTGACGAGGGAGCATAATACGTTGTTAATTAACGAAGTGTATGAGGTGGAAATACAGGATTTAGTAAAATACTATGGGTTTCACCCATAGTATTTAGAATTTTAGTAATACTTTAGCCGAGTGGTGTCTCGGAGTCGAGCGTAGTAATTCCGGCTCCGACCGTTCGACTATGCTCACGACAGGCGAGCTTGTTCGTGGCCCATTCTCGCCGGAATTACTACTTGATTAGCATTTACATAAGTTTTTATAAGCATTGCTTCAATTAGCTAAAGTGTTACGAATTTTAGCGATTTTATGAGCTATTTGGGCTTTGAGTTGTAGTACGGTTATATGGATTTTCCTCCCGAATCCCAGCGGCGAGGTCAATGTTATATGGTTCCTTAACTCTTTAAGTCTTTAGCTATCTGTTATTCGGTTGGCAACATCAGAACGAACTTGGCGAAATCCAGGAAATTGACGGTGTCAGTCTCATCTTTATATAAATCGCCCGGAACATCCGGCCCAGTCTGGAGCCAGTTGTCAGCTATTATCCCAACATCCCCAAGACCAATAGAGCCGTTACAGTCAAGGTCGTAGATATTGTCAGCTAAATAATCCTGGTCGAACTGGTCATTAACAACGCCAATGTAAGTTGTCATGTTGGGGTCGAATGTATAATTGTTCTTCGTTGGTGTAACGGTGCCGGACCAGAAATAGTCCACCCAGACTTCGTAAAAACCATTGGCATCAGTCGTATCCTGGCCACCGCCGTTATTTGCATCAACCATTACGCCTGCTATTGGTACGTTGCAGATATTTTCAATATAGCCGGAAATAGTATATGTCAATAATGTCCCGGTATAATCCTGGTCATTGTAATCATATTTGACATCAGTATATTCTATGCTGTTTGGCTCGAATACGTAAGCGTATTTTGATGGCGTAACCTTGCCGGAAAAGTTGTAGTCTACCACAACTTCGTAATAACCATCGATATCTGTCATATCGGAGCCTCCGCCATATCGGCTTGTATAAGGACCTCCACCATTTTCGGCTGATACATTTACATCGTTTATAGGTGTGATGTTGTCGGAATCGATGACATAGCCGAAGATAATAAATGTCGAGAGCGTAGCAATGTAGTCATCATTCTGGTCGCTGATAACATTGAGATATTCTATATTGTTCGGCTCGAAGGTATAACCTGTCTTATTCGGTTCGACCGTGCCAGACCAGTTATAATCTACATTCAGTTTGTAGTAGCCATTGGCATCGGTTATAGAATTTCCATCATTATTTGTCGATATCAATACCCCTTCGAGGGGTATATTGGGATCCGGTTCAGTAATATAGCCGTATATAGCTCTCAGTTGGATTGTGAAGGTTGCCGTGACCGTCTTATTGCCATCTATAGTGATATTATCCGGATTGGTACTGCTCGCAAGATTGCCGCTCCATGAGTCGAATGACCAGCCGGCATCGGCTGTGGCGGTCAGTTGTACACTGTCACCATAGTGGTATGTCACCTGGTCGGGAACCTTGGTAACTGTACCACTGCCGATGGTGTTAAGTGTAAGGGTATACTCAATCTGTTTGAATGTAACGTTGACAGTATGGTTTTCCTGGATGTTTGTCAGAGTATGGCTTGTGCCGCCAGTTTGGACGTTGCTACCATCAACGGTCCATTGATCGACCTGGTGTCCGATATCCGGTGTTGCAGTAAACGGCAGGTCGTTACCCTGAACAACAATGATTTGGCCGTTTGGTTCTATCGAGCCATTAGCACCGGCTGAAGCGGTGATGGTGTACTGCGGCGGGGCCAGTTGTTTTTGTACAGTAACCAAGTCAACATAAACGTGCTCGCCGTTATCTAACTCAACAACTCTCCAGCGTATCTTGAAATCACTCTTAAAATACTGCGGATCTGTGATAGTATCCTGGTAGTTGGCCCATGCGTCTTGGCCGAAGTTATCTAATGCTGTGATTTCGACCCAGCTGGTGCCATTGAAATAGTCTAAAAAGTATTCACCACTATCAGCACCTTCGTCATAACCCCAGAAGTCTATAAAAATCGCGATAGCATCAGAGCAATTTAAATCTGGTGTTGTTAAATCTCCCGATTGTCTACCTCCACCACCATCAAAATCCGCTGAATAGGTTCCATGATATGCTCTGTTGTTTTCTTTATTCCACCTGCGGGTCTCGCTCCAACCCGAAGGGGGCCAATTATCTTCAAAGCTTTCAGCATCTATCAGTATTGGTGCCTGAGCCAGGGTGGTTGCGGATTCCTCACTCGAGAAGTCTGTCTCGTTCAGGGCAGCGGCACTGTCACGTGCCTTAACCCTGAAGGTATATTGGGCCGAAGGGCTTAGACCTCCAGCTATATAGGTTGGGCTTGTTTGCCAACCACTGTTGGCGTCACCGTCGTTGGTACATTCGAAGTAATACATCACAGGCGGGGTGTTGCTATCTGTAGCGGTCACAGCCGTCATCGCTATGCTATTGTAGCTTAGTGCATTCGGTTCCCCATCTACAGCCCACTCCATCGGATTTGGCGTCGGCGGTGTGAGGTCTGGTGTGTAGATTGCAGTATAGTTCTGATTTGCTATATCTTCGGTAACATTGCTGTATGATATACTGTTAGGAGTAAATATATATCCAGCTTTTATTGGGGTAACAGTGCCGGAGAATCCGGAATCAACTTCGGCGCTATAATCGCCGTTTGCATCGGTAACAGGATTGCTCGGCAGACCAACCATCGCCACATCGGCAAGGCCGGAACCGCCTGATATTACCGTCCCAGAGATAGTATACTTGGGACCGACAGATGGGGTTGCTGCCAGAGCACTGTCGGCATTGACGCGGCCATTGGCATAGTACTTATTGTAATGGGCGGTATATGGTTGACAGCCAATTTCATCTGCGCTGTTTTCGAGAATAGTCTGGACTTGAGCAGGGGTCAGGGTCGGGTTCTTAGACAGTACCAATGCGGCGACACCAGCTGCCAGCGGTGTTGCTGATGAGGTACCACCAAAACTGCTTGTATAGTTTCCGCTGCTATAGCCTTGTGCTCCTGTGATATCCGTTGTTGTGATACCGTCGGTTAAATGGCTGCTACCGCTACTTGGCGCAACCAAGTCCAGGACATTCGAAAATGTGTCATCATATTGGCTGTACGCTGTTCTGTAATCGAAGGACGTGCTGGCACCGACAGCGATGCACTCACTGTACCGAGCCGGATAGCCTACATTATAAATAACGGTTGGGGCGCCGGAACGGGAAAAGTATTCAGTGCCGCCAACATAGAGTTTAAAGAAATCAAAGTTGGATTCACTGGAGGTCCAGGCATGGTAGACCAGGTCTCCGATACCAACTGAAGTGGTTGTTTGTAAGTAGGTTGACTGATTATGTGTGATGGTACCAGCCTGTGCCGAAGAACAGCCTGTACCCAGGACATGCCTGGAATCGGTATATTGTGTCCATGAAGCATCGCCTCCGGTGGTCCATCCAGCAGGCGGAAAACTGCCTTCAAATCCCTCGAATGTTCCGCCGCCGGGAAAGGTAATATCGTCGAGCCATGCGGTGTCATCACCGGAATTTATGGAACCATCTTTGCTGTATTCCCACTTGAAGGTGTAGGTGCCACCGGGAAAACCGGTCAGAGTGTACTGAATCCATGCTGGGGAAGAGTTTGTTCCGTCCGCATCGTTACCAGATGCGAACAGGACGACCTTGCCTTTGGTATTAACTGCATATTGGATAGCTGAATGTATGATAGAATCGTCTCCGCCGCCGCCCCAACTGTTACTGAGAACGTCGGCCATATCAGCGGCATAGCGAATACCGTTGCCGATACTCGTGGATGAAGCAAAGAAACCATTATTTGAGACGATCTTCACGGGTAGGATTGAGCAATTAAAGGCCACGCCGACACCACCAAGCCCATTACCTTGTTCAGCGGCGGCAACACCTGCGCAGCTGGTTCCATGTGGTTGTGTAGTTGGACGCGGGTTATTGTCGTTAGAATAAAAATCCCATCCACTAACGTCGTCGATGTAGCCGTTGTTGTCATCATCAACACCAGCAGTACCGTTGACTTCAGCTGGGTTCTGGTAAATGTTGTCATCCAGATCTTCGTGATCGATGTCAACACCTGTATCGATGATGGCAATCACAATATTCGGATCACCACCTAACGGCGTGTCAATACGGTCCCACGCTTCAGAAGCATTCACGTCCGCGTCAAGAGCTCCGCCGGATTGACCTGTGTTATTCAAATGCCACTGATCCGGGTAGAGTGGATCCGTTGGCGTGTAGCGCAACCTGAGCTTGAAGACGAAGTCCGGACTTGCCCATTCAATAGATGGGTTCTGGTGGTAGGTTTCACATAGCGCCAATATCGATGTTGCCGATGAGCCTGATTTTTGGCAGAGGTATTCTCTATCGCTGCTGTGCATTGAAGCAATAATCTCCACACCATATGCCTGGTTAATCGCATCGAGTACTTCAATGTCCGCACCAGCGGCGAGCCGGACCACAAACCGCTCCATCACCAGCATTTCAGCGCCTGTCTCATCGTTAATATAAACCGGATCAATCCCAGTGATGTTCAGTGCTGCGTTTAGTGATTGTTTCGTCAACCGCTTGCGGGCACGGAAGATATGCTTAGCAAACGACGGTACCGTCTCCTCCAGATCAAATTCCGCAACCTGGGCCGCATCAAGCTGCGATGTTGCCGTGGCGGTGTCCGGCGAGCGAACCACAACCTTCTCGAGAGAACGAAACAATCGGATTTTGCGTTCAAATGCCCGATAGAATTCCCCTGCATCGTCGGCCACACCAGCCTTGACCATACCAAAGCCGGTGGCGGGCCTGACCACCAATTTGGACTTTGGGCTGAGTTTGTCACGTGCGGAACCCCCACGAGTATCTTTCATGTAGGCTGCAACGTTACTCTCGCTCGATTTACTTGCAGAACCCGACCCTGATGCCAGAACGCTCAAGACTTGTCCCTGCTGTGGTTGCGCTGCTTCAACCTGCAGTGGCGCAAACAGCCAGCCCAAAACCAGAAAGAATATAAATGTCTTAGTACCCATCAAGAAAGGAAAATAATTGGTGATTCGACAACTACCTCTGAAGACTTCATTTTGCAAGAAAACTAACAATCTGTCCCTCCTCCAACCAGTGATCTAAGACAGTTATATCCTATTTCTTGAATAGCCAGCACGAAATAGCTATATAGAATGATTCTAAACTATAAGAGCTGATTGGTCAAGTAAATTTATGACACTGGGTGGGATGGCCAAGGAACATCGTATACCCTTTAAGACGCATGGCATGTGATCAATGTCCATTTTCTCCTCTTTTTACTTCATGCTTTTTCTCAAATCACATACTTTCTACTATTTTCAATCACTCTATCCGTTTGTTTGGAAACATCCTGAACGCATCTTGTAGCAAGTTAAATACAAAACAGTTGTACTTTGGTTGTCTGGATTTTCCTCCCGAATCCCAGCGGCGAGGTCAATGAATTGAGTATGTTGCCAGCAGTTGCAATTTAGCGATGGATCTGGTATATAAGAGATTTGAAAACCTTTGCAGTATTGCCAGGCATTATATAGGCAAAATTGACAATATATAAAATTCAATCGTATAGGAGTTCTGTCATGAGCGATTCCAAGCACGCCAGGGGCCGGAACGTCCCAAACCATATCAACCGTCGTCAATTTGTCAAACGTCTCAGCGGCACCGCCCTTGGCGGGAGCCTATCCCTGAGTTTTCTCGATACTCTTTGCGCCGCCGAGGCGAACAGCCTGGCTAATCCGTCTTCAAAACCCAAATACGAAATCCGAAACCGCGTCGAAGGTATGACTTATCTGCCGCTCGGCAGAACGAACCTTATGGTTTCGCGTCTGGCACTCGGCGGAATGCCGTGGCAGCCTACTGTTGCCAGGCGTGCGATAGGATTGGGTGTTAACCTTGTGCACGGCTCGACCGGGTACGGTACCATGGAAGCCCAGGCTCAGACACTTGCCAAATTGTGGGACAAATGCTGGTACGTCCTCAAACAGAGTGGTGGAGCCAAGAAGATGGTTAGTACTGTTGATACCTGTCTCAAAACGCTGAAGCGCGACCATGTGGATATTATTGTCCCGGTGATCAGCCGTACCAAAAGCACTGACTATGACCAGATTAAATCAAATTTTGAGAAACTTAAAAAAGCCGGCAAAGTCCGAACCCTTGGCGTCACCATCCATTCCAAAAAAATTCCTGAAGTTTGTCGCGAAGTCATCGATGCCGGCATTTTTGATATAATTCTCACTATGTATCAGTCTGACAACAAATCCGCTATCGATAAGGAACTTGCCCGTGCTGCTAAAAAGAACATTGGCACCATGTCTATGAAAACCGGCCAAGGCCTCGAAAAAGAAGATATACCCAAAGCCATCGCTGCGGCCCTGGCCGGTGGCACGATATGTACAGTGCTGAAGGGCATAGGCTCCATGAAAAATCTCAACGCTTACTTAAACGTAACCAAAGGCAGCGGGCCGAAGGAAATCATGCGATGCAGAACCTATTACTATCCAGAACCGGCACTGCAAAACTACGCCCGCCAGACCTACCAGGATATTCCCGCCGCTGCTACTGTTGCAGGCTGTATTGACTGCGGCCGGTGTGAGCAGTATTGCCCGCGTGGTCTGGCTATCCGCCACACGTTAAAAACAGCGCATGAAAAATGGAATGCCATTGCATAAAATTCAGAATTAGAACTTGTGCAATGAAGCGCATGTCTTAATTTTATCGGACGTATAAAAAAGTCCTCAATCCGGTCGATTAAAGAGGTACTATTTCCTGCCCTTTGGTGTAAAGTACCTCTGGCGGACACGCCCGCTGGTTCGTACCGCCTCACTGCGTATGTCATGCAGAGCGTTTTTGAATGTCTCAAGTTCACCCCTGGCAGCTTCATAGTTGATTTTCACCAACTTCACCTCTTTCTCAAGACGCCTCTGAGATCCCATCAACTCTTTATTGTCGGCCTGCTGGTCGGCAAGCTGAACGCGTAAGTCGGCTGCCAGATTATCGGTATCGGCAAGTCTAGCCTGAAGAACTTCAATATCCTCACGCAGGGACTGGCTGGTTTGACCGGTTACAGTCAGTTTCTTTTCGACGGTACTTTTCAACTCCTCAGAAGTATGCAGACGCCCCTTGAAATCGCGCACCCGCTTATTCAAATTTTCATTGGCTTCGGTCATCTGGGCAAGTTTTTCACGCGTTTGCTCAGCATCAGATATCTTGTCCTTGAGATTTATTACCTGGGCATCGAGAACCATTTTTTCATCTTCGAGTTCCTTCGTGTATGCTTGCGCAGAATCTACCTGGTCAATAAGTGAGTCCCGCTCGGCAGTAACATCCTCAAGTTGCGGCTGAGTCTGGCCAAGCAGGTCAGCAAATTTGCTCCGCTCTTCTTCGGCAAAGGAGATGTCTTCTCGTAACTGTT
>SDBV01010381.1_pt1 | contig 12213 bp, 4 predicted proteins | sample 2277081 | NCBI WGS metagenome assembly SDBV01 (sample SAMN10402039, study PRJNA504765) | marine sediment metagenome | isolation source: marine sediment core GS10_PC15, 223 cmbsf | place: Arctic Ocean: Southern Knipovich Ridge | collected 2010 | reverse complement strand
GCTATTACCGTTGCAGTAAAGATGGCCAACGCAAGAGTGATCATTATGGATATAATCGCGGCGAACTCTGTGATCGTAACAAAGGTTATGACTACCGTAAAAGCTATGGAGAAATGAAATATGGTAAAGATGATGGCCATTGTCGACGGGGAACAAGCTATGGAAAGGGACGTAGTTATGAGAACGATTATCAGCGTGATAATCGACGTTCAGGAAAGACGTTTAATCATCAAGGATACAACTATGGTATTGATGATCGGCAAAGACCTGGCGAATCACACGCCGATTATTGCAAGCGTTATTGTGGAAAATTTAAGGACAATAAGTAGATAGTTGAATAGATAATTGTCTTATTTACATGTTATTAACATGTAAATAAGTTTAGATATCTGAACCATGTTTTTAAGATAACGACCATGTTCAAGGTTTCTTCTCCAGATCGAGACCAACGTTAATCATATGTAGTGGCTTTTTACCCTTTATTTCAGTTAAGACTAATGGAATAATATAGGGCGGATAATTTTGACCAAACTTGTTAACCGATCGTCGTTGTTCGAGATAATATTGCTGTTTAGTTGAATAATGATAATAACTGGGTTGAGTGGTTTTTAGGTGCTTCATAATTAAGTCTTGATAAACATTAGCAGCTAATGGCCGTATGGCATTAACGACATTAATAGCGGTAAATTTGCTGATAGTTACTGGATGTCCCAATTCAGCACTTATTTTAATCAGCAACCGAATTTTGTTTATCAATTCAGTCCAGATTCTAATGTTTATTGTGTTATTTTTGCACCACTGAACCACTGTCCTTCTCCGGGGTTTAATGCCAACCTCCGATATAAACATCAACCACATATTGAGGAACGTCTCCACATCAGAATAGCCAATAAATCGTTCATAATAATCTCGACGATGCAATCTTTGTTCCTGCTGATACTTACTATTGGATATTCCAGGCTTCTTTTCTGGATACCAGAAGTAACTAGGGCCATAACTATCTATCATAGCTATCGCTACTATTCCAGGATACGGAGGATAGCTCTGAATAACTTCAGTTTTAAATTGCAGCCATTGAATAAGAAGTGAGGCATTCCGCATACTTAAAGGTAGTTTAAGTGTTAAACGTCCGGCTGGCAATATATTATAATTGATATCAAGCAAATCGAGAGAACTTAATAGCTTCATTGCTGTTTCAATACGATCTTTCGGTACTATACCTAATATTCCACGTCTTTCTGCGCTGTCAACTAAATCGGTTGGCTTTAGGCCAGCATCGAACAGCTCCAATATCGGAATATGGATCGGTATGCGGTATATTTCATCTTGACGGTATTGTTTGAGACGGAGGAAGAAATCGCCCTGGCACATCCTGTAACATATACCTGGCTTGCCCCTTCCTGTACGTCCACAACGTTGAATAGCCGATGATATTGATATATTTTGTAATGTTAATTTGAATCCACCGGCCGATGAGGTACTTGATATCTTCTCCGTCATTGTGTCAAAAATCCAATCGATTCCTTCAACTGTAATAGATAACTCAAGTAAATTAGTAGCAATGATTATTTTCCGCGGAGGACTTTCTAAAGTCTGACCAGTAGCTCGATCAATTCGATAATTATTGAAAATTTTTCTTAATTCATGATATTGCATTCCACTATACGCTGATAACACTATGGCTTCCTTCTTGATTATCTCGTTGATTTTCTTCTTGGCTATTTTCCCCCTCTCACTTAATAATTGTTCCAACATGTCTTTAAGAAAATATAATTCATGACGTGATATTCCGTCATACGCTGATAGCACTATGGCCTCTTTCTTGACTATCTTCTTGATCATCTTCTTTCCCACAGTTAGCAATCGTTCCAACATATCTTTAAGAAAAGACAATTCATTGCGTCCTGGAACAAATACCAAGAAATCACCCTTTGTTTCTGGATGAATATGAAAACTATAAACGATCTTGGCCGTATCAGCCAACAATAAACGTTCATAAGGTAAATAATTCCGGGTGTGATAGAGTTGGGTGATAGGTGAGCTTTCTATTTTTATTTCATAGATCGGAGCTCCACTATACTTTCCCTTTTCCAGTGTAGCGGTAGCTAGCAAGATATTAGGTAATAAATTCCTTATGCTATCAATTTGCTGCCCATAGAGCATCAGTTCATATATAAGGGTACTATCCAATTGACCGACCTGAATCTCATCTAAAATAAGAATGTCGGTTTGCTCAATTAATTGGCTAACGAATTTTCCCCAGATTGGTTTGCTGCCGCTCTGAACTTCTCCTAATCCGGACCCCGTCATCAATCGCTTACGATAAAAATCTAACATTCGATTCTTAATATGACCATAGGTGGCGTAGATTATCTGACTATCTTTATTGTAATCCACAATTGATTCGGCTGCCACACCAATAGCGATTGAAGGATTAACCTGTTTTTGTCGGGCAGCCAGTGATTCTACGGCAGTAACTGTTGGTACAGCCGAAAGAACCCTATATCCCATTCGAGCCAAATACCAAGGGATACCTATGCTCTTACCAACCCCAGTAGGAGCGCTAACCACTAAGATAGGATTAGTGGAAATTAATTTACTAATAGCTGGTAAATGGCTATTTATAGGTAGTCCTAATTGACCTAAATCGGCATTACTAGTACTAGTCGCTGAAAATCTGGTCGGACGGGGACCAAGCGGTATGGAAGGAGCGCTCAGAAAAGGTGGAATAGTGGACCCTTGAACAATAACAGGAGCAACCGGCATAACAGGAGTAAGACCAGTTGATATAACGGGAGAAATGGGCGCAATAGGCATAACGGGCGTAAGACCAGTTGATATAACGGGAGAAATAGGCATAACGGGAGTAAGACCAGTTGATATAACAGGAGAAATGGGCGCAATAGGCATAACGGGAGTAAGGCCAGTTGATATAACGGGAGAAATAGGCATAACGGGAGTAAGGCCAGTTGATATAACAGGAGAAATGGGTGTAAGGCCTGTGGGCAACACAGATGGTTGAGGTTCAGCCATATGTTGTAAAGATGGGAAAATATATCTACAGAGTTACAATTCGACTCGAAGGACCTCGTTTATTATGCATAACTTTCTTTTTATTGGATCAAAATTAGAGAAAGTGATTGATAGTATAAATTTAGCTATTGCTAGCCAGATTTATTAATTATAGAGGGATAAACCCAATACGCTGATTTTTTTATTGCAAATTATAGACTGATCAGAATAGAGGTTGAAATAAGCCGGAAGAGAGACCAATTAAATGGAAGAGTGGTTCAAACCAGCAAGAACTAATATTGATTGATGCGGTGATGATTAAAAATGCACAGTTGAGATAAAATCTTTCCCGACCTAAGCCTTTTGTAGATATATAGTTTGCGGCAGATTAGAATAACCATCCGTCCCTCACCTTTCTTTGGGTCAAATGATACATAAACGTAGCGAACAAACCTCTTATTTCTACCTCTACCTTCCCTTCGAGAGGTGATGGCAACGATTGGATAGGTTTCCATTTTCTTAGTCTTATTAACCACTACTTTATGTTCAGTAGTAGTATCTTCAATAAATTGGGCGAAGATGGATTTGATATCACTCTCGGTGACCCAATTAGGAATTCTGCCCCGCAGTACGTTCTGATTTATATTGGGTTTATCTCTGCTATAATAGGCATAAGAAACTATGAAACTACCATGGCTAGGTACATCATCGGCAGAAAATTGAGTTCCCTTTTTCGCATCCTCAATCCAATGAGCCTTTTGAATAGCGTTATATTTATATGGGGGCAGCTTGAGTTCAGGCTTTGCGGGGATACTGATGCGATCTGGCTTATATTTTTGGTCTAGCTCAGTCTTACGTCCATCTAAATCCTGCATCCAGAGCCACTCATTATCGTAATCCTCCACTCTTATATCCTTCTCTAATTTGGCCAGAGCCACATCATAACTTATGGATGGCGCTTCCCAAATTGGATTATCAATTTCCATAAAATCATATGAGCCATCGAGCTTCATACCTGTTAACTTATTGTAAAGCTCTTCGCTTTCGACCCAGAGATAAGAATAACCGCATATTCCTTTTATTCGTTCGGCTACAATCACCGACTTAAATTTACTGCAAATACCAGTAGTGGTAATTAGACTAAGCACTGATTGATCTAATTGTTCCTGTGTAGCCACACCGGACCATATGTATAAGTAATGTTTATTTATATAGGTAGCCTTAGACATGACTGTCTAAGCTATATTTGTTATTTCGATAACAAATTGGCCGTATCTATTTCAACCTTTATTTTACAGTAATTAATAAATCATTTTTTTTTAATTCCTTTATTATGACCGAAAGCGAGTAACCTGACTAAAATTTTGATATTAGGCTATTCGCAACATTGCGGCGTAAGTACTATTATCATAGATTAATATTCGAAAGGGATTGCGATTAGCACCACTTTTATCCTCCTTTATTACTGGTAATTGACCCTCTACCACCCGGTAAATAATATAAGGTGGGAACTTTCCAATGAAAGGAGAAGAATCGTGACCTAAATTAATACGCTTAGTCCGCCAAGTATAGACCAAATTTAGAGCCGCGGCCAAACTAACTAGCTTTCTACGTGCTTTTTCCTCTCGAGCTAATTGCTCTTCTTCAGCTCGAACTAATTCTTCTTCAGTCATGGTTCCCGCTACAAAACTAGTAAATCCTGGCATCATAGATATACCGGTTGTAGTTAAAGCCGATGTAGGGACAGCATAGGTCTGATTATTCCTTACTATAATATTATATTGGGTCATCAATGTCTCATCAGTTATATTAGTTATAGTGATTTCACTTACATTTTGAATGAGAAAGATTTGATTTTTGATTTTATTATCAAGTAAATAAGGATTAGTATACGTAGAAAGGAAATTACCAAGGCTGGTTCGCATCACTATGCTACTATCAAGGATAGTAAGTTTATTACGAAGCCACGCATTTAAATCTGATTGACTAAGAAAAATTAATGTGTTTAATCGCTGGTAAAAATCAGTTAATAAAGTATAGCTATTAGGAATCGTCTTCGGTAAAAAGACTGGTAATCTCTCCTGATTCTTATACATATCTTTAACGTAGAATGACACACCCTCGTAATATTTACGGTTGTAGAGAAATATCTTACCATTAACTATAATTCCGTTTGTATTTGCAGTTATATATTCTATTGCCTCATCAGGGCCACTTACTATCGGATAATTAATGTTCAGTGCATTTACATTATAAATTTGAAGAGAATCAACCTGGCCTCCCCCAATAAGAAAATAATCAGCAATAAACTGTTCAGCTGTTAGGTTAGAAAGCTTAAATACCCATTCTACAATTGAGAGAATCGTAATGTGAATCTTCTCCAATCTAGTTAGGCGTTCAATATGTGAGATTTTGGTACTTCTCAGCAAATTGATTGGGGCCTTTCTTCCAACTTTGATTGTCGCTAGATTATCCGCTGATAACGAAGTATCATTAATAGGTATGTAAACAGCATGAGTTCTTTCGTAGGCTGAATACCACAACCCATTAACTATTTTTCTTCCTTTCACTGAAGATGTTTCGGCCAGATTCGAGGATGTGACAAACTGGAAAGAATGAGTGACTGCTATTGGGTCGCCTAGTAATAATCTTACCTCTTGATAAGTAGGTAGAGTAGTCAGTACTTCATCCCATCCCATTATTAATGGTAAATCGTACGGTTGGACAGGAAGAAAAGCAGCGAATATATTAAACTTTCGACCCCTCAATTGTCCAACCGAGGGTTGAACTATATAATAGAGACCTATACATTTACCGTAATCATCTACTAATTGCTTTATGGGAGTAGTATCTTGTCTAGCCCGAGTATTAGAAGTACCTATTTCGGGTCGAACTTTATCTATTATGTCACTAAAATCACCATTATTTAAGACTTTACCAACGATTAATTGCTCTTTTATACATATTGTGTCATTGCAAGATAAGGGCTTTATTGACCATTGTATAACACTAGACATTTCATAGAATAAGTTGTATAGTCCGGCTATCATTTTATTATTACTACCTGGTGCATAAGAGCTATACACTGTTGTCTTTCCCGGGATCTTTCGTGCTATTAATTCACATTGAGCTGGTATATCCACGCCCCGCTCCTTGGTTTTGACAAACTTAAAGATTAATAACATTGGTCGATCTAATCTAGTTCGACGGGTATAATATTTCTTATGCTTGGGTATTTCTAATTGATGACTATATTGCTTATATCCTTTTTCACTGGAACTAGGCATTTCAGCCTTGGAAACAAAAACGAAGAGACTAATCTGAAAATATTCCTCAATTGCTCGGTAAAAAAGAGCTGGATCAAAGAATATATCATTATTAGCCAAATTGCTCATGATTTGATCTGCGGTAATGTCATAGTTCTCTTGCATTAATATTATAGGATTTGTATTACCAGCTATGCGTTGTCGGTAATCGGCGGCAATTTCTTTTCTCTTCTTTATCTTCTTATTGACATAGTCTTGTCCGCTTCTGCTTAATCCACTTTCCATAGTAACATAATCTAATTTAGCTAATCCCAATAGAACGGAATGTATAAGAGAGTTATTGTCGCGGGGAACACCAATTCTTTCATATTCATATCCAGGCTTATCATTCAGGGTCAATAATTTCTTAATATTTCGATCAATGTTACCTATTGCATCAAAATTAGCAATCTTATCTGGGTTAACAGTGTGCTGACTAGCTTTCTTTTTCATTTTTTGTTGTCCCCGATAATAAACGTTATAATTAGTTTCCCTTCCCTCAGCCATGTGATTAGTAACATAACAATGAGGAATATAGGGATATTTATCTTTGTTAGGTAAATTGTTGTTTTTCACTCCAGGATATGGAAAATCATCGTTGGGGCAGACGAAAAACAACCTGTCCGTATGAGGCGGAAATTCCATTACTTGTCGGAGAGTAACATTCCCTGTCTTTCTATCAATGAACGTTTTATTACGCCATATCTCAATGTCTTCCTTTCTGATTGGAATTGGCTGACGTTCTTCCGTTTGAACAATGGAGGCGAAATTAGCCATGAAAATATCAGGAGCCAGTCTCCTCAATAGATTGTTCCGACTCTCTCGGGTCACAGTTGGTAGAGTGGCAGGTGTGATCATTTCCTCCTCACTAACAGTGGTTGGGACTGCAGTGGTCACGGCTGTGATAACCCGAGGCAAAAGTGGTTGATTTTCTACTTTTAATGGCACAACACTGGCTAACTCTGGAACCCACCCTACCTGTTGATTAATATAGAAATCTAGGTATCTGCCCTTAAATCTTTTATAATAGTTTAGAATATGGGTCAAAATGGCAATCAATCGATTTACCTCGGCCTGGGAAGGAGCATTGTAAACACTAATTATGACATAAGGAGTGTTTGGAGGCAATGTCATTTCTTCCGATAATCCATCTTTAACTACGTTAAATGTCTCGTCAGGTTCACTGTAGCGCTGAATATAAGATACCTTTATTCTCTCTTTCAATCCATTGATCGAGACAAATTTAGACAAGTATTTTATTTTCTGTTCAAACCCTGGCTGTTTAGTTTCGCCAATGACAACCAAGGGAGACCTAAGATGTAGGTAGAGAGTAACTTTTAATCCGCTTGGCGTGTCAGATTCATCAACATAAAAATAATCATTCATACTTTTATCTGTTAACACCGCATGTAATAGACTAATCCTGTCTATCTCCACATCTAAAATCTTAAATTGACCATTCACTTTACTCTCCTCCCATTTTGGAACCTCAAATGGTACGGCTCTTAGCAATTTATTTTTGATAACCTCTTCATCCTTCGGCTTCTTTACCGATATAGTCAGTTGTATCTTTTTCTTAAACGCATCATAACTGGCAGGCATATACGAGTCTTTTGGTGCACGTGATTTGGCTCCTTCCCCTAACCATATGGTGAAATACATAGTATTGGGACTCTCCATCTTGCTAGCATCAGGGACGATGTTTTCATAATTCAAATCAGCCGTATCGATATCACTGTTGTATAATTTAGCCACGATCCTATCTACCTCATAATCATGTAATCTAGGATCGACCAACAGTCCCATGTTATATTGAATAAATGGCACGTCAAATGATACTCTGGACAGATCGAAGAATCTTAATATTTCGGATAGACCAATTAGTTGACCATTTTTACTGGCTTCAACCATGGGAAAATAGCGATTACTCCAATGAGGGATACCGGAAACCACTATCATATTTTTCTCGAAAAGTGTGTAAGTCAGTGGACCCCCAAGTTCCTTATGCATGATCCTATTTCTTTGTTCTAGTACCTTCTTCACTACCCTGCTGATTCTATTCACATCCTGGTTATATCTATCAAGCCAGGCATCATACCTATCATCTAGGCTCTCCTCAGTAGGATACTTGCCTTTTTTCTCGTCTAGTCTTAGATAATCGTTGATAAAGTTCAGTCTACCGGCTGGACCGAATTTTATTGCTGGTTGACCACTGGCATCCTTTCGTTCTTTTACTATTTTAAGGAAGAACGCAACTGTGTCATCTACATCTAATCCTAATTGATTTCTCACCGCTTTAAGTGAACCACCGCTTCTCTTTAATTTTTCATAGAAAACATCTTCTAGCCTGCGTACATTTTGTCTGGTAAACTGACTAACGGGCAAATTCTGAGGATTGTCAAAATAAAGATAACTAATTGGTACTTGATATCCCTTCGCTACCATTCTTCCTCTTCTGTCCCTCTCTTCCCATCTCCAAATGGCCCACTGATAAATGATGAAGAGATCATCATCTAATGGACTAATGGTCGGTGGCCTAATATTGGGTGGTTCAGTTTTTAGCAACATAGACGGATCGACAATAGGTTGATCGGTTCTTGTCAGTGGAGGACCAGCTGCCGCCGGTTTAGGATAGCGTGGGGTTTGGGCCATCGAATTAAATGGTAACTAGAGGTATATATCGAAACAAACTTGAGCCCGCAATTCTTGTGATATATATCTGAATAGCAACATGGATGGATTTGATCTCTTCAAATCCAGAACTAATTAATATTTCATTTTTCCTCTTTAGTTTAAAAAGAAAAAATCCCAGAACAGCTAGGCTTCAACTAGCCTTTAATCAGGTTAGGCGACGATCACGGCTGAACTTAACTCAATCGATCAATATTTTACCCAGTTTTACAATTGCCACTCGGTGACATATAGGTTAATAGTGATATTATTTTTTTGACAAATCTAGTTATTCTGAAATTCAAATTACAATTATCAAAAGTTTCAGGAGGGAGGGAGGAATAATTTTACTCCCAGCTAAAAGAACCCAGATATTTATCTTATTATTTGCCGAGATATTTTCCTTCCAGCTGATAAGGTATTTTAAGTAAGGGTGAGTTGGTTTAGATCGGATTCTAAACATATATGTCTATTTATCATTCCCGTATTAATAATATTTTGTATTAAAATATAATAGGAAAATAACATGGCTTTTATTCAACCTCCAGTCATTCCAATTACCACTCAACCAGGACTTAGGGTCATTTCTGGCGCTCCTCAACCGGTAGTAATAAGCCAGCCCGCCGTAACTCTGACACGAACTGCAGGAGTGGTGCCTGCTAGAGTTGTTACAGCGGAAGGTGCTGCTGGAACAACACGAGTAATCTTACCGGGGGGCACAACCACTGTTGGAACAGTTCAAACTAGTAAACCAAATGGTTGGGCAGTACCGAATCAGTGTCATCCCGGCATGCAACCATATAAATGTCCCTTAGGCATATACACCTTCATCATTATATTGGGCTTGGTAATTAATATCTGGGCTACATTTCGTTCTCCTCGTTTTAACAATCAAGGCCGACATATATCGACTGGTGTTTTATGGTGGTCGCTGATTATTGGCATTGCATTTCTGGTTATATTCGCCTTATTCTTTGGTTGGTGGATATTTGAGCGATGTCAATCATGTAATACCCAAACTTCAGGAGTTACATTCCTCTTGGCAATTTTAGTTCCTATAATCCTTTCCGTTGTAACTGGATTAGTCATTGGCGGAATTATGGGAGTAGGCTTTATCTGGATTTCGGCTAATGAACCTAATCCACCATCTAGCAATACCTTCGCATAATAAATAGCATGCAATGAAGAAAGACATAATTAGAAAGCGATAGTGACTTAGTGATAATGACCTAACGATAGCAGTTGAAAGAACAAAACATTGACTATTTGTCAATGTTTTTAATTATAAGATAGTTCATCCTTATTGTACGGATTCAACTTGTCACTCTATTCTATATTGCTATTATCTAATTAGCTGTGATAATTATGTCCATTAATTATGGCTATTAATTTATGTATAAGTCAAGTATATATTACCACCAGTCATATTGAAAGTTAATGCTCCACCCAGGAAAGTAACAGTCGTTCCGGAGAATGAACCAGCAACCAAAAGACAGTTGTCTCCAGATTCGGCACAGAGAATTGCGTCAGTTACGGCCGTTAGTCCACTTGCGCCAAAATTAATAGTCACGGTGAGATCTCCAACTGGAGCTACTACGGTTTGAACTGACTGGGCTAATGTGGCGAAACCATGTATTTTCAATACTACTTTTGAAGTATGAGTCTTAGCGGTGCTATCATAGTCACAGAGGTTAACACAGAGTTGTTCCTGCACTGGGGCGGGAGATGATCCCGTAGGTCCAACAGGTCCTGTTGGACCTGTTACTGATGGGCCGTCTGCCCCCGTTGGACCGTCTACTCCTGTTGGACCGTCTACTCCTGTTGGTCCTTCTTGACCAGTTTGACCTGTTACTGAGGGGCCGGTTGGACCATCTGCCCCCGTTGGACCGTCTACTCCTGTTGGTCCTTGTTGACCAGTTGGACCTGTTACAGATGGACCAGTCTGACCATCAGCGCCAGTTGGACCGTCAGAGCCTGTCGGTCCTTGTTGTCCATCCGCACCAGTCGGGCCCGTTACAGATGGACCAGTTGCACCAGTAGCGCCAGTATTACAGGCACTACCTGCAGCACCGGTTGGGCCAATTATCCCCGTAGAACCAGTCGGGCCAAATGGCCCTTGGTTACCGGATATTCCTTGCGGCCCCTGTGGACCTTCACAACCTTTCGGTCCAGTATCTCCTTTCATTCCTGGTTGGCCAGCTGCACCATCTTCGCCGCAGTTGCCTTGCGGACCTTGCGGGCCTATTGGTCCATCGTCGCCCTTATTACCTTTTTGACCTGGTGGTCCAGTGGTTCCCGTACGACCTCGTGGTCCTTTACAGCCAGTATTGCCTTTCTTTCCTTTCGGCCCGGTTGGGCCAGGTGGGCCAGTATGACCGCCTGGTCCAATTCCTCCATGTGGACCAGGCTTACCTTGATTACCTTGTTGTCCAGCTGGACCCATCGGTCCACTTGGGCCATTAGGCGGACCTTGTGCACCAATTGGGCCAGTTGGTCCGGGACATCCATGAAACCCACGTAGTCCTTTACATCCAGCTGGTCCGTGAGGACCATCTTTGCCTCTTTTACCTTTACCTCCTTTTGGGCCGAGCGGTCCAGTCGGTCCAGGTGGACCTTCAGTTCCTTCATTACCTCTTTTACCTATAGGTCCATGACACCCAGGTAGACCGGGAGGTCCAGGCCAGCCAGGCTTTCCAGTTCGTCCCTTCTTTCCTTTACCCTTCATTCCAGTTGACCCAGTTGACCCAGTATCACCGGTTGGACCCGTTGCTCCTGTATCGCAGGCTTCACCAGGTGGTCCAGTAACTCCTTGCGAACCTGTTGGCCCAGTATCTCCTGGAACAGAAGGACCAGTCGGGCCAGTGTCACCGGTAGGACCGGTAGCGCCTGTATCACAAGCTTCACCAGGCGGACCGGTTGGGCCGCTAGAGCCAGTAAAACCAGTAGGACCGGTAACACCCGGTCTACCTTGTGGACCAGTCGGACCAGTATCACCCGTGTCTCCAGTTGGTCCCGTAGCCCCGGTATTAGCATTCATTCCAGTTGGACCGGTTGGTCCGGTATCCCCTGCTGGTCCCATAGCTCCAGTATTAGCTGAACAACCTGTTGGTCCAGTCGGGCCGGTGGAGCCGGCATTTCCAGTAGCTCCAGTTGGACCTACATCTCCTCCTCTACCCCTCGGTCCCTTTGGACCTGGTAAACCAGTACAGCAGGGACCTGTTGGACC
>SDBV01010380.1_pt1 | contig 12213 bp, 9 predicted proteins | sample 2277081 | NCBI WGS metagenome assembly SDBV01 (sample SAMN10402039, study PRJNA504765) | marine sediment metagenome | isolation source: marine sediment core GS10_PC15, 223 cmbsf | place: Arctic Ocean: Southern Knipovich Ridge | collected 2010 | reverse complement strand
CTCGAATTCCTTCGCTTCCATGCTTATACTCCTTCCGTGAAACAACGCGATACACAAAACACGGAAGGTGTTATTACAACAATACTTACGTTGGGTCAATAGAAATCAAACAGTCGAACTAGTGAACTGACCGTTTGCGTCCAGGTCCACCACATGAAGAAGGAGCCATATTTCAAAGCACGGATTGCTGTGCGCCAGCTGAAAGCCCTTCTGGGTGGCTCGCTTACAAACTTCGATGAAGTTTGCGATATGGTTTGCCTCTACCCAACGGTCCGTATCAAGCATCAGCCAAAGCTCGTCGTCTTCCGCCAGTTCGAATTCATCGAGGAAGTCTTCCAGCCGCTGAAATACGTGTGCGGGTGCAGAGAGGCCACGCTCTGTAGGCAAAACGTGCACCTTGATCCGTGGGTTCCTAAAGAGACGAAAATACTGTTCCGGAGCATGGGTGTCTTCGGTTGCGATTACAAAGAGTCGATCATCCCTATATGTCTTCTCTTCGCGAGTCAACGGCCGCGGCTTCTTGCAGCGGAGGTTCATGCCTCTGCCTCCGTAGTGGCCTGTTCTTCAATCAGGTGATCGATGCCACCGAGAAAAGGAATCGCACCGAACCTTCCTGCAAGGTATCCCTTGTCGATTCGCCGATCCGTTCGAACCTTGAAGTCGGCCAGCGAGTAGAGGTGCGTGGCTCCTTCTTGGTCCTTTTGCGCAAACCAGATACCGTCGCGACGCACTAGAGCCAAATCAAGCAGAGTCGATTCGTGCGTTGTGAAGATAAGCTGACTTCCTGCATCAGGCACGGCTTTCAGGAAGAATTCGATGAACTTCCTCGCAAGCATGGGATGTATGCTCCGTTCGAGTTCGTCAACTACAAACACGCCACCTTCTGCTGCGAGGCGGTAGAGGGCCGGCAAGAGATTGAGCAAACGCTGAGAGCCGTCAGACTCTTCGTGAAATGGAAGTTGGATCGGTTTTCCCTTCGCTACGTCATGCAATGCCACAATCCTACGAAGCTTAACCACATCCTGCCTGGCTCCCTCCAAGAACATCTCCTCACCATCCGGACTGCGAAGAAACAGCGTGTCTTCTGGCGACAAGTCCTCGATTGTTCTCTTAAACATCTCTGGAGGGATTGCAGATACCTTGGACCTTGGCATCTCTCTAGTCTCCACCTCAAGGCCCGCGATACCCGTGCTTGCCTCCCGCAGAAAGCGCCCGGCGAACTCGGCGAACCTCTCGTCCGAGGCAATCGTTTGCGCGAGCGACAATAAAGATGCGTCTGGCCCGAAGGTTGCTAGGGTAGACGCGAACCACTTGATTGCCTGTTGAAAACGAGGGCCTTGTGCCTCTGGATCATCCAGGTTCACGACCTCCGTCAGAAACAACTGATTTGGTCGAGCACCGACTTCCGCAAGCGCCTTTATCTTTTTGGAGAAACTTGCATCCTTAGCCGGTGTCCCCAGACTAACCCTGACGGCCCCGTCTTCCTTGCTGACGCGGGTGAAAAGGTTACGCTCCTTCTTCCCTTCGTAAACAGCAAGCCATTCCTCGTGGACCCGATCGGCGTCGTAGCACACTCCATAGCGGAAGACTTCGTCCTCCTGGAGGAACTGCAACTCGAAGGAACTCGGCTTGGTTGGGGATTCGTTGTCCAGAAGGAATGGTTTGTATAGGATCGGTTCGCCCGGCGACGTACCATGGAGAACCAGCCGTTTCAAAAGACTGAGGGCCCGGACTAGATTCGACTTCCCTGCCCCGTTCGCACCGTACAGTGAAGCGACGCGAAGAGCATGCTCCCCGGTAGCCGGAATTTCACAGCAGTGAGGGGATTCGGTCCCGAAACGTTTGGCGGCCAGCAAATTGAGCGTCTCTTCGGCTTGGAATGAGCGGAAGTTCTCAACAGAGAATGAGAGGAGCACAGTAGCTCTCCTTGTGATTTTGTCGCAGAAAGTTGTTGTTTCGCGCCCCAGTTAAGCCTAGCACACGTAAAACCCTTCGGTATTATCACAGATACGTAGCGACGTGACAAGTCTATCGGAGCGGGTGCCTATCGAATAACTCAAAACTGCCTCGGGATAAATAGGGTTGATGTGACCCTAGAGCGTGAGACCACCTAGTATATGCGTGGGGTACCGCCGATTAGGGTGCATCAAGCAACGCGTGAGGAAACCGCAAGATTGACCAAACTGAAAAGCTGGTGGGCTAGTTGGGGCCGCCGGTTAGTGGACAATCAGCGCTGAACCGGGACGAGCCCGGTGGTAACGGACGGAGACTCTACGCGGGTTGGAGTGGTTCGGCTGCGGAGGGTTTGTTTTGGCGTGGCTTGGGTAGGGCTTGCGTGATTTCGATGCCGACTTCGGATGGGATGATGATGGCATCTTCGGCGTTCGAAGCGATCTCGTTGCCTTGTGCGTCCTGTACGATTTGCACAATGGGACAGGCGTAGTTCACCGCGTTTCTCCGCAATACGCGAGCTACGCTGCCGTCGCTGAGCGAGATATAACTTCCGATCGGGAAAAGGCTCACTACTTGTAGCAAGGCGCGCACGACATTCGCGTCCACGGCTTTTATGGCCGCTTCCCGCACGAGGCTTTCCATGGCCGCATACGGCATGGCCGGATTCCTGGCCGGTCCGGGTGCCGTGAGTGCGGTGTAGAGATCGGCCACATGCAGGATCTTGGCAAAGGGATGGATCCCGTTGGAATCCCGGCCTCTTGGATATCCCGACCCATCGAGTTTTTCGTGGAGTTGATAGGCGATCGGAAGAACCAACCTCGGCAATCCGGTCGCCTTCTGGAGCATGTTTGCCGTAAGCATGGGGACCTTCTGGATTTCGAAGAACTCCGTTTCGTTGAATTGCCCCTTGATGCCGCGAATGTCCTCCGGCAGTTGCATCATTCCCCAGTCACTCACCAAGCCGGCGGCGCCGAGTATCCGAACGTTATCGACATCCAATCCCAGTTCAATGCCAATGGCCATCCCCAGCAAGGCCGTCTGAATGCTTTGCTCGGAGACACCTTTGTCGGCGACTTCGAGGGCCACGGTGATCACGTTTTCGCAGTCACCGGTCATGTGCTCCATATTGGTGGTTGCCACTCGTCTGACGTCTTCGGCATTGACCGCGCCGCCTTGTACGGCTTTCCGCATCAGGAAGGAGAGTACTTTGCTGGACTCGCGATGCTCGAGGCTCAATTGTTTGCGTAGCTGCTGGTCGTAGGCCTTGCAGCCGTGGATGGCCATCCGGTTACGAAACGGCGGGCCCGTGTTCTCGTAGCAGAACAGCTCCGAGTCGAGCTTCTCTTCGGAGTCCTTCTCTTCGGGCTTCGAATCACCGAGCAGCCTGGCGGCGTCGTCTTGGTGGATTTGTACGCTTTTGATTCCATGATCGGCCAAGCCGCGCTTCACCTCGGACGTGACGGTGGCTCCTTGGGATAACAACAAGGCGCCGCCGTCGCTGTACAACGGGTACTGCAGCCGACTCCCGACGACCAAAGCCTCGGCATCGATTCCGATTGAATTCTTCACGTTCATACTTGATACCTTTGCAGCCAACCGAGGCAACGCAGCGAATTAGCCGGAGAAATGGCACACAGTGGAGTGCCAGTCGCGGGGACGTTTGCTTTTTCCTACTGACCCACGGGCAAGGTTGTTCGTAACCATCAACAACTGCGGAAGCAGTCAAAGGCAAGAGTGTCAATAAAAGTATAGTATACGAGTTGACATTGCGCACGAAGCCCCCTATTGGGACCAGCATGCCTCGGCATAACCGGTCTGAAACGAAGCATTTTCGGTCACCGAGTTGCGTCCTGCGCTCACATCTGGGGGGTGTTGCTTGACGCGGCCCGGCGTTTGCGGCTATACCCAGCACGTGTGAAACATGCGTGTTTTGTAGGAGGCGACTCCAGCCGATTTTCCCTTTGTCTAGATGACTGCTCACTTTACGCGAAATCGGCGACTGGAGTCGCCTCCTACAAAAACCTCAGCCAGGGCTTGAACAGCTACTCTTGGGAAAGGATGTGAACTTTGACGAATAATAAGAGGACCGGCCTGCTCTTCTTGGTCCTTCTCCTGGGCATGGGCAGACCGCTTATTTCCGGAGAAAGAGAAAAGTCCGACGCGGTCGATTTCAGCACCGCCCGGGACCTCATCAATACAGAACTCGGCAAGAGATCCGGCGGCCCCTCGATCGCCGTTGGTGTCGCGCGCAGTGGAAAAATCATCTGGGAGGAGGGCTTCGGGCTGGCCAACGTAGAAGAAGAGATCAAAGCCACCGCCCACACCTCCTATTCCCTCGCCTCGATCTCCAAACCGATCACGGCGACGGGGTTGATGATCTTGGTCGAAAAGGGCCTTGTCGATCTCGACCGGCCGGCAAACGACTATTTGGGTGAGGCCAAACTGAAGGCCTTTCAAGGGGATGCCGGGGATGCCACCGTCAAGAGGCTGCTTCAGCACACGACAGGGCTTCCCCCGTCCCACCACTTCTTTTATGAGGACGATCCCTACAAACGCCCCGCCATGGATGAAACCATCCGCCGCTACGGGATCCTGACCTCCACTCCGGGACGGATCTACAAATACTCCAACCTCGGTTACGGGATCCTTGAATACATCATCGAGAGAGTCAGCGGGAAAAGCTATGCCGATTATATGCAGGAGGAGGTGTTTCTTCCCTTGGGCATGACCAATTCGGCCGTCTATCTCCAGCCGGGTCCCGAGGACAAAACGGCCCAGCGCTACCAGAGAAACGGGAACCCCGTTCCCTTTTATGACTTCGACCACAGAGGAGCCTCGGCCGTCTACTGTTCCGTCCACGACCTGTTACAGTTCGGTATGTTTCATTTGAACAATCCTTCCAGCCAAGGGAAGCAGATCCTCAAAGCCGAAACCCTCGAACAGATGAAAACCGATAACGAGCCCCAGGTTCCTCACAGCGATTACCGATTGGGATGGAGTGTCAACGACCAGTTCGGCCACACCGTGGTCTCCCACCGGGGCGGAATGCCTGGGGTCGCGACCGCGCTCTACCTGATGCCCGACCAGAATATCGCCGTCGTCGTTCTGGTCAATGGAACCACCACGGATACCAACCGGGTCGCGCAGACGCTTTTCGCGGCCCTTCTTCCCGATTACGCCGAAAAAATGGCGGACTTCAAACCCCCGTCGCACCCGGCGCCTCAGAAGCCCGCCAACCCGACCAGTACGCCTGAACGATTCCTCGGAACCTGGATCGGTGAGATCCGGACTCACGACGGCCGGGTTCCTCTTGAACTGATCTTCGAACCGGCCGGAAAGGTCCAGTGCCGGCTGCTTGGTCAGGAACACCGAGCCCTGAAACCAAGCACACCAATCGGCCGGTACTCCTTCGGGGAGAACTTGTTTTTCGGGACCTTCGGGATCGAACTGGCTGCCAAAGATGTGGCCAGATTCCGGCATTCTCTCGCCCTGACACTTAAACTGCTCGACGAGACTCTGGTGGGAGACGTTTCGGCCCGAGCCTCGACCGGAAGATTCAATCTTCCCTTCTACATCCAACTCAAAAGGAAACCATGAACACCACCCCGGCATGTTACTTTTCAAGAAGAAATTCCTACCGGCGATCCTTTCGGGCGAGAAGACGCAGACGATCCGGCTGTGGAAACATCGTCGGATGCGGGCCGGCCAGCGGAGCTACATCCCGGGCGTGGGTTACATTCGGGTAACGCAGGTCGAGGAGGTGCAACTCGAAGAGCTGACCGACGCCGACGCCCGACCCGACGGGTTTGCCACGGCCGACGCCTTGCGGGCCGAGATCGCCGATCTTTACCCCGAGCAACTGGCCGACGGGCACAAAGCGTTTCGGGTCGTATTCCATATCGAGGAAATGACGAAGCCCGAATGACGAAAGCCTTACCAACTTTCGTCATTCCCCTAAAGTCGTAGCATGTCGAACAACGCTTGTGCCACGGCATGGGGGTCTTGGGAGATGGCCAGGATGAGCGCGGCGCCGATCAGCGCGCCGGCGGTGATCAGGCTCAGTCCGCGAGGGTTGCGGCCCACTTCGACTTGGCTCAGTGTGGCTACCAGCGCCGTTTCCAAGCGTCGCCAGCCCGCGTAGCTCTGGTTCGGTCCGGACGACATCAAGGAGACGTTTCGCAGCGTCGGGAAACTGTCGATGTGCGTTTGGACGCCCAAGTTGGGCAAGACCAGGCTGTCGCCGGCCCAGCGCGTTTCCGGGTCCAGATGCTCGACCACGTCGGCCAGCACCGGACGCAGTTGGTCGACCGAGATGTTGTAGATCACCAATCGCGGACGAAGCCACAACAGCACCAGCACCAACCCCAGGGCGTACAACGCCAAAAGAAAGACCCAAATATACGAAGCGTAGGGCCCGAGTCTGGTGGCGATCGTGTCGGGAAAGACCAGTTCCAAGGGCCCGATGATCATGAACCCCGAGATAGCCAACCCCAGGGCGGCCGCGTCGCGGGTGCCGGTCACCAAGAACGGACGCCGCGAGAGATTGATCATCCCCAGCATCAACAGGTAGACCGTTACCGGCCCCAGCCCCAAACACAAGCGAAACGGATCCATCGAGAAGGCTCCCAGTTCAACCGGACCACCAAGCAACCCATTGTACCGTCTTCCACACAGGGGGCAATAGCCGGTTGTGAAAGGGTGTGATATACTCCAGGCTCCCCAATCCCCAAGGAAGTGCGTGATGAAAGTGACTGCGATCGTTTGGTTGACCGGGGTCGGGCACTGATCGAAGATCTGCGCGAACTGGCCTTGAAAGACCCCACGTCGAGCGAGCCACGTGGGGTCCTCGGTTGTCAATCGATCAGATTGGGCGCGAAGCGGGATCAGCCGTTGCGCCGACGCAAGCCGTAGAGCAACAGCCCAACCAACCCGCTGCACAGCATGACAATCGTACCAGGCTCGGGGACCGGCTCGAAGGCCAGATTATCGAACCACGAAGAGCCACGATCCAGGCCGGTTCCCAAATACTGATGTATCGCGGCCACGCGAGCCATCGCGACGGGCGGATCCAACTCCGGGACGATGACCTCCAAGCTCTTGAAGAACCACTGGCCAGACGGTGTAAGGTGGTTGATCGGGTCTGAGGCATGGGGGTCGGGCAACGGATTGCCGTCGGCATCCAGCCACTGGATTTGCAGAAACGCACTGTTGTCCGGCTCCATGGCATCCTTCCCGTCGGCGTATCCGTTGCGCAGATGACCGCTTAAGACATAGCTTGTGCCAACGGTAACCGGAACGTCTTGCCAGACTTTACTTGTCTTGTCGGATTCCCTCCAATTCTGAAACATCTTCAACGCGCAACGGCCATCCTGGGGGCCGATGTCCAGTTCATCACAGTGAACGTGCGTTTCGCCCCATGAGTGCCATTCGTTGAGATCGTCCTCGAACGACCCGTTGGCAAGCAGGTTGGTTGCATCGGCCGACCTGGCGAATCCGGCCAGGCAGAGCCCGGCGATCAGAAGCATCTGAAGAATCCTACTCATAATAGCTAACCTCTTTCTTTCAAAACTCGGTGCAGAAACTTCGTGCAGAAACTTCGGTACTCTGCCGTGTAAATGCGAAGACTTGAAGGTTCATCAACTACGACAACGCCCCCGCGACTTAACGTAGCATCAGTATACCAGTTCCTTCAGATTTGTCAACGACCGGCCACCTGGATTTTGTGTTTTTTGGCCGTGACGTCTGGATGTGGAATTATGTACATGGCGCATATCACCCACCTCAATCCCCGGGCTGAACGAGCCGCTTGCGGCTTTGCAGCGCGCCGGTTTATGATGGAAGGCGTGTTGAAGCTACATTGCAAAGCCGCAAGCGGCTTGGAAGCAACCAGTGGAGGGGAGTTCCTGATGAGCAAGAAGCTGTTGCCCGTGTTCGCCCTGCTTTTATTGTGGTTTCCCACGGCCCCGGCGTTCGCGGATCCAGTTCGGGAAGTAATCCAGGCTGATTGGGCAAGGCAGGAAGCTTTTCAGCAACGCTCGTTCGAGTCGCCCGAGGCCCTCGACGCGATCCTTGCCCGGGGTCGGGCACTGATCGAGGACTTGCGCGAACTGGGCGCAGAAAAGGTCGCCGGGGCGGGTGAAGCAAAGCTCGACGACTTGGCCGCCAAGGCAAGAAGCACCGATCCGCAAGCCCGGCGAGAACTCTACCTTCAGACGCGATGGACCGTGCGGGAACTGGCGCTGAAGAATCCCCTGCTCGACTTCGAGCAGGTGCTGTTCGTTCGTCGCCATTGGCCCAGTATCGGTCATCAGTGTGCGCATCGCGTGGGCGAATCGCAGCAGCCGGGGGCCGATTTGTGTGTGCTCACCGGCTTAAAGCCTGATGGAACCATCCGCCGCCTGACCGAAGGCCAACTCGCACCCGGCGGTATCGGGCGGTCCGACCTCTCTTTTGACGCCAAACGGATCGTCTTCCCCTACGCCGCGCCGCGACCCGAACCGACCAACTATGCCGCGGGTGCGCCCGGCGTGCGTGCAGGGCCTTGCCTGATGTACGACCTTTACGAGATCGGCGTCGACGGGTCGGGACTGCGGCCGCTGATCGAGGAACCTTACGCCGAAGACACCGAGCCGTGCTACCTACCCGACGGACGGATCACGTTCACCTCGTCCCGGTCCGACCGGTTCGTGCAGTGCGGCGATTGGGCCCTGGCTTGCGGTATGTTCACGGTCAACGCCGACGGCACCGACGTGCGCCGGATCACCGAGCCTAAGGAGGGCGAGTTCTATCCCAGCATGCTCTCGGACGGACGGATCATCTATACGCGTTGGGATTACGTGATGAAGCCGTTCAACAAGATCCAGCAGCTTTGGACCGTCTATCCCGACGGCACCCGGGCCCAGTTGGTCTATGGCGACCATTACACGTTCACCGACGGACCGATCGGGTTCTTCGAGGCACGGCAGATTCCCGGCACCACGCGGATCGTCTGCACGGCCGGGGCCCATCACAACACGTGCGCCGGACCGTTGGTGATCGTCGATTTGGCCCGCAATCGCGGCGGGCCCGACGGCTTGGTGCGGATCACGCCGGGCGTCGGTTATCCGGAATGTCCCACCGCCTACAGCGGATCGCACGGCTGGTACAGCTCACCCTATCCGCTCTCCGAGAAGCACTTTCTGGTCAGCTTTTCGCCGGAGAAATCCGACAATGCCACCAAGGGATATGGCCTATACCTGCTCGACACGCACGGCAACCTCGAACTGATCTACCGCGACCCGGACTTCTCCTGCTACAGCCCGATTCCTATCCGCCCGCGACCGCTGCCGCATACGCTGCCCGAGATGGTCCACGGGCAAGAGCCCGACACGCCGGGCGTGATGACCGTGGCCGACGTGTATCAAGGTCTGCCGGGCGTGCCGCGGGGGACGGTCAAGTACCTGCGGATCCTCCAATCGCACAGCAAGCCGGTCCACCGCAACCCGCAAACACTGGACGTCGGCGCCGGCTCGGGCATGGACCCCCGCGGCGTATTGGGCACGGTGCCGGTCGAGGCGGACGGCTCGGCCCATTTCCTGGTCCCGCCGAACACGCAGATCTTCTTCGAGGCGATCGACGCGGACTTCCTGGAGATCCGGCGGATGCGGAACTTCATGAACCTTCAGCCGGGCGAACGGGTAAGTTGCGTCGGCTGCCACGAATCGCACACCACGGCCGTGCCGGGCGGAACCATGCCGTTGGCCATGCGACGCGGGCCGTCGATCATCGAGCCGCCGCCTTGGGGCGCCGCCGCGATCGGCTTTCCCGAAGTCATACAGCCAATTCTCGACCGGCATTGTGTCCAGTGTCACGACGGCAGCGAAGGCGCGGAGAAGAGTTTCGACCTTCGCGGCCGGGAGATGGTTTTGGCCGAAGGGGCCTTCTTCTATCCGAACATCGGCCGGGCCAAGGTGAGCGATTCCTTCATGGCGGTGCTGCCGCACGTCGATTTCGTCAAGGTCGGCGACTATAAGGGATCGCTCGTACCGCTTGCACCTTATGCGACCGGTTCGGCCAAGAGCCGGTTGATGCAGTTGCTTGCCGAAGGCCATTACAACGTCTCCATCAACCGAGCCGAGTGGCGTGCGTTTGCCGCATGGATCGACTGCAACGCGCCCTACTTCGGGCACTGGGAAGACGTGGTCTTCGTGCCACCGGGCGACGGGCCACCGGGCGACGGGCCGCCGGGAGACGGGCCGTCCGCCTTGCCGAACCCACCCAGCGCCGAACAGGTCGAAGCCCGAAGAAAGCAGTTGCAATCGCGAGCCCCCGAGGGGACCCGATTGGTGGCCTATCTCGACTGCGGTCGCGCCATGATCTCAGACAAGAACTATCCGGTGTGGATCCAGTCGCTTCGCGGCGGCGTGTGGCTTTATACGGCTGAGAAGATCGAAGGCGTCGAGCCGGGCCATGCCTCGATTGTGCACGAAGTGGCCGAAATCTCGCTTCAACTGACCGGGTTGAAAGCCGGGCACCGCTACCGCATCGGCCTCTCCTGGTGGGACTTCAACGGCGGCGCTCGAACTCAAAGCATCCACGCCGTCACGCCCGACGGCGGCGCTGAAGTCGAACTGCTCGGTCCCACACTCCTGCCCCAATACGAAGGCAAGGGCGAACTGCCGGGGGAGTTCTATCTCGACCTACCCAACAAGCTAACCGACACCGGCGCCGTGCGGTTGACCATCCGCAAAGAAGGCGGCGCCAACGCGGTGCTGAGCGAGGTTTGGGTGGTCGAATAGCGGGTGCCACACTGCCCCCTACGTGGTCCGTATATGTCGATTATTTGGCGATTCTTCGACATATCGGCTTGATATGTCGATGCGATCGACATATCGTGGTCATATGTCGATAAACAAGGAAAACGTCGACACGTCACTCGAGCAGGCCGTGCCATGAGAATAGATAACTCCCTTCCCTATAACGACTTACCGCTATTGCCACCCAAGATAGATATCGAGTCGAAAGAAGTTTTGCGGCGGTGTATCGGAAGCCGTACGGCCGTGGCGGAGTTGAAGCAGGCAGGTGATCTGATCCCTAATCAAGAGGTGCTGATCAACACGATTCCGCTGATCGAAGCCCAACTCAGCTCGGAAATCGAGAACATCGTCACGACAACCGACAAGCTGTTCCAATCGGCTTCGCTCGACGAAGAATCGGTGGACCCTGCGACCAAGGAGGCCTTGCGCTATCGGACGGCCCTATATCAAGGTTACCTCGGGATCCGAGAGCATCCCGTGTCGCTGAGCACGGCCATTAGGGTATGCTCGACGATCAAAGGGTACGAGATATCGGTTCGCCCCGGGCCGGGGACGGCACTGGCACACCAACCCGGCGGAGAAATCATCTATACTCCACCGATTGGCAAGGAAGTGCTTAACAAGAAACTGGCGAATTGGGAGCAGTTCATCAATACCGAGCGCGAGATCGATCCGTTGATTCGCATGGCGGTCGGACACTACCAATTCGAGGCGATCCACCCGTTTACTGACGGAAACGGTCGCACGGGACGCGTGTTGAACCTTCTGCTCCTGCTCCAGGAATCCCTGCTCGATATTCCCGTCTTGTATCTGAGTCGCTATTTCCTGCAGCATCGTTCGGATTACTATGCACGTTTGCGCGACGTGACGGAGTCGAATGCTTGGCAACCGTGGATCCTCTTCGCATTAGATGCCGTCGAGGAGACGGCCCAATGGACGACCGGGAAGATTCACGCTATCCGCCGCCTTATGGAACACACTTGCGATCACGTGCGTAGCCGACTGCCGGGGACCTACAGCCACGAGTTAGTCGCCCAGGTTTTTATTCACCCCTATTGTCGTATCTCGAATCTCGTAGAAGCCGGCCTTGCCAAGCGGCAGACCGCGTCGGCCCATCTCAATAGGCTTGTCGACATCGGGGTCCTTCGCGCTACAAAGATCGGAAGAGAGAAACTCTTCATTCATCCGAAGTTTCTCTCGTTGTTGATCGGCGACGAAAACGAGTTCGAGCCATACGATTGACGAGCGGGCAACGCAGTTCCTCGTTCCGCGCAAACCGGCTTGGCCCGGCGCAGCAAAATGGCCGGCGGGTGAGTGCCGCCGGCCATGGATGCTTGCAACAATCGATTCGCTACAGCGCCAGAATCACAGCACCTTCGTGAAGCCGGGCATGGCGATCGGGTATTGGCCGTTGGCGTCGGGTTTGACCGGGGGCTCGGAATCCATCGTCAGATCGTCCAGTCCG
>SDBV01010379.1_pt1 | contig 12213 bp, 12 predicted proteins | sample 2277081 | NCBI WGS metagenome assembly SDBV01 (sample SAMN10402039, study PRJNA504765) | marine sediment metagenome | isolation source: marine sediment core GS10_PC15, 223 cmbsf | place: Arctic Ocean: Southern Knipovich Ridge | collected 2010 | reverse complement strand
GGGATACGCCCCACTGTTAGATCATCAAAAACTGGGATATGACCTTACTGCTATTATTGAGATAGTGGTCTCGAAAGGGAAACTACTTGAGATGGAGCGAGAGATAGCCAAGCTTTCACAAGCCTGTGCAGTTTATGACGTAACAGGGCTAACAGATGCATTAGTGATAGCAAAATTCAGGACCAGGAAAGAGCTTGGGGACTTTACGAAAAAGTTGTTGTCTATGCCCTTCGTGGATAGGACGAATACCCACATGGCTTTAACTACAGTGAAGGAAGATTTTCGTCTTCCACCGTGAGAGAGATTATTAACATCCTCAACCTTAAAAGTAGGCGTAACTCTCCCTAAGGCGTCGATCCGATATGGAGAAGTATCGCGGTCCTAAGGATCAGTATAGACGGATCGAGAGGAGATACATCACAGGGCTCCTAGTAGGTATTGTGATAATCGGTGTAGGGGTAATCGCGAACGTGTTTAATATCGCTCTGAGTGAGTCAACTATCCAAGTACCAGGTATCGATCCTGGCGCAGGACCAGATACCATCGAAGCTCCATTCGACGCTAATGCCTCGGTTGGGATCATAGCTCTCGTAGTTGGAGGCGTAATTAACTTCTACTCTATCAACAAGTATCGAGGAGATTATGCCGAGATCGCCGACAAAGAACCCCGACCCGCAGGCATGCTTGTGGGGATTGGACTCTTAATCACACTACTAGCCTTGGGCGTGAGTGGGTATTTCATATTTGTCCTTGCGTCCTGAATCTCAGAAATTACTAGAAGCGCGCACCGGCGTCTAGTGGTAACGGAATTGAGCTCAATAGCGAGGTACTGAGAATCAAGACAGCTATGGCAAGTATGACCGTGGCTATGATTGAAATTCCAAAAGCACCTAACCAGCCGGTTTTGAGGACTGACTTGTACACACCCAAAAAAGCAATGAACGCAATTGCTACGGGCAAAAAGAAAAAGACAATTCCAAGCTCAACGAGTAGTGCAGAAGTGAACACTATTACCAGTATGAAGACAATGGGTCCAAACAGAGTTGCCAACATAGCACGTCCCAAAGTGGCCTTTGATCCTTTTACAATCTTCGCCGCTACATAAACAGGAAGAGAAACGATGATCCAAATAACAATTAATGCGATTAAGATTCCAACTATCTCACCAATTTCTCCTCCAATGGATGGAATCAAAGGCTGACCAGGAGAGTCGCACAGACCACAGCTTTTTAATTCTATTCACTTGGACACAGAAAAAATAGCAGCCAAAAGGCTAATATCGTATAGTCTGACCTCGTTGCGAGGTCGGCAGAAAGAAAATGGGTAGAGTCCTCCTTCTTGGACTGGATGGTTCCTCTCTCAATATAATACAGCCACTCATAGAGAAGTTCAACCTCAAAAATCTAAAGCAAGTCATCGTCGGTGGGCTTTCGGGGCCACTGGAGTCGGTGATCCCATATGTCACTCCACCAGGATGGGCCAGCGTCTTTTCAGGTGTGAACCCGGGAAAACATGGTTGTTTCGACATATTCAACTTTAATGGCCTCGGAACTCATGTCACGAATATGCGCGAATCCAAGGTTCAGTTCCTCTGGGACTACCTGAGCAAAGCGGGATTCAAAGTGGTAGTTCTCGGAATGCCATTCACCCACCCTGCTGCTGAGGTCAATGGAGTTTTTGTAACTGGTTATCCTGCCCCAATTTCTGCTTATCCCAAGGAACTAAAATCAAGGATGAAGAGGGAGGGATACACAACGGATATTCCAAAGATGGGAGACGAGAACGGTTTAAGCAGAGAAAGATGGGTTGAAAAGGTAGTCACTCTGGCTAGCGCGCGGGCTGAGATTTCGCTCAAAATAATGGACGAAGAAAAATGGGATGCCTTTATTCTAATTGAGAATATTACTGATATGACACAGCACCTTGTTATGGAAGATCAGGAATTACTGGGGAAAGTCTACGCCGAAATAGATTCACTTGTGGGGAGGTTGCTCGGCAGAATGATGGACGATGACATAATGATGATCACATCCGATCATGGCGGCAGGAGCTCTACGCGATCTTTTGTCCTAAACCAATGGTTGTGGGAGAATGGATATCTGACCCCGAAAGAATCCATAATGAAAGGATTATTCAAGAGGGCCTCAAATGGCTTGGACGAGTTCCTTGGAAACCGAGCCGTGAAAAGGAGTCTTTCAGGGACAGTGAGGAGTCTAACTAAGCCTCTGGTGTCGTTCCTGGCGCCTTTTATTGTCTCTTCCCTTTTTGATAAATCAACAAAAGCTTTCTCGATTGGGACCAACGAGAGTGTAGCCTGGGTGAAGCTCCTTCCAGACGACGAAGTAGAGAAGGAAAGAGTGAAGCAGGAAATAAAGAACAGATTGAAAATGCTCAAAACTGAAGACGGAAACCCAGTCTTCAAATCTGTAACTGAGCCAAGTGAGGTGTATCATGGGCCCCGAGTCGAAGATGCTCCTGGAGATATAATCGTGGAGTCCGATGGCGGCCTACTTATCACGAATTGGGGAGCGAGTGACAAGGGATTCTTCACTTCTCCTCCTCCCGCCAGGGAAGGAATTCATTCCCCTACTGGAGTCTTCATCGCTTATGGAAAAACAGTCTCACCAGGGAAAGTGTCAGCTCACGTCTGTGACATAACACCCACCATACTTCATACCTTGGGAATTCCCATCCCGAGTGGTTTGGATGGGAAAGTGATAAAGATCTAACGTTCAGACGTAGCCCAAGTTCTTGAGGTTTTCGAGGATTTTCTTTTCGTCCTCAACAGAGTAGCTCGAGTCTGTGTCGTTCTTCTTCTTAGCCCGACGCTTCATAGGACCTGCCTCCAATAAGCCAGATATTTATGGATACCTTCGCATGAGCTTCGAAGACTATTTCGAAATAGTCTATTTCGTGCTCACAGCCTCAACCATCTCCTGCAGAACTCCCTTAGGATCTTGAGTATCCATGATCGCCTTGCTTGCTCCAACGGCGTCCATCCCTAGCTCAAGGGCTGTCCGCACATCCTCTTTTGTTGAGATACCGGAGCCTGCCACGAGTACGACTTTAGAATTCTTAGCTCTAACGGCTTCAACTGCACTGGTTATGACTCCGGGCTTCACGGTAGAAATTGCTTTTCCACTTCCAATAAGTTCAGGAAGCTCAACTAACAGCATGTCTGGGTTAATAGAAGCCAAGAGGGAGCTCTCTTCTACCCCACTAGAACTAACACATGAGACTAGGTCCAATCCTCTGCACCTCTCCACTGCCCTCCTAACATCATCATGAGAGATGGGCTGTTCTGCATGATTCAACAGGGTCCCTCTACAACCTGATGCAACCAGTGCCTCAGGCAGGACGAAACCAGTATGCTTCCCCGGCTCTTGATAGTCAAGATGCTGGGAAAATACAGGTGTACTGATAGCGGATGATATCCTGAAGATATCGGTATATTGTGGAGAAATAATTATTTGGATTCCGCTTTCTAGACTTGTCTCTTCTATCATCTTCGCCAGTCTGAAACCGCGTTCACCTATCGAAGAGGAATAGGTCTTGAAGTTCAAAAGAATGAGAGGGAGTTTTAGTTTAAGTTTGGACATCCAGATTTCGATCTCGCCCAAGTATTTAAGGCGAGAACGCCCGAGCTAGATAGAGATGACATCGCCGGGTGCTCAGAGATCTCGAAAATATGCATTGATACTTGGCGTTGTAGTGTTTGCAGTGGCAATCTTGTTAGCGTCAACTCAGCTATTTGGAGTCAATAATACATCCCGCGATGCAGAACTGGTGGTAGACAAAGATATTCCAGCTGAAGACGAGATTAACTTTGGATCAGTTCAGGAGATATCGATTCAGGTAGCGTTTCCGCAACTTACTTTCCCTAGAATGGTTTTTCTAACTCATCCAGGAGATAGCTCAAACCGTATCTTCGTAGTATTACAGCCGGGGCAAATAGTAGTCTTCAATAATACTCGAGAGGTAGACTCCTTTGAGATTTTTCTAGACATTCGAGAGCGAGTCAATGATTCTGGCAACGAAGAAGGATTACTTGGATTGGCATTCGACCCAACTTTTAGGGAAAACGGAGAATTTTACGTTTATTACACAGCTTCTGAGCCCCGACGATCCATACTTTCACGGTTTTCGGTGGACGATTTCGAAAACAACAGAGCGGATCCCGAGAGTGAGATCATTATTCTGGAGGTGAGTCAACCCTTCGGGAATCATAACGGGGGAATGATAGCTTTCGGTCCAGACAAATACCTCTATTTAGGACTAGGAGATGGAGGTTCCGGAGGGGATCCACGAGGGAATGGACAGAACCGCAATACCCTCCTCGGATCTATTCTAAGAATCGATGTGAGCGATCCCCAAGCAGGATATTCTATTCCTCAAGATAATCCATTCTATGGAGTAGAAAATGTGATGGACGAGATTTGGGCATATGGATTCAGGAACCCTTGGCGTTTTTCATTTGATAGACAAACGGGCTTTCTCTGGGTTGGTGATGTCGGCCAAGGGGATTTTGAAGAGGTAGATATTGTAGAGAAGGGAGGAAATTATGGATGGAACGTCATGGAAGGACCGGAATGCTTCTCTCCGAGATTCAACTGCAGAGACGTGGGTCTGGAGGAGCCTATAGTATATTATTCCCACAGCGAAGGATGTTCTATTACGGGGGGATACGTATACCGAGGATCAGCGTCTACCCTGGATGGAGCATATATCTATGGAGATTATTGTAGCGGAAAAATATGGTTACTACGTTATGACGGACTAAAGATCATTGAGCATGTTTTGCTCGCAGATTCGGATCTTCAGATATCCTCTTTCGGCGAGGATGAGGGGGGCGAACTCTATATATTATCTTTCGATGGGAAAATATATCTTTTCAAGCCTGCGGTCTAAAAAAAATTATTGTGGACCGGAGGGGATTTGAACCCCTGACCTTCCGAGATCTTGGCTTCACTTGCAAGTCGGATCTGAGAGCATCTGCTATTCTACCGCTGAACTACCGGCCCGTAGACAGTACGATAGATTCGTAATTTTTAAAGCTCTGTTCTAGGAATATTAAGAAAGAACTATTCCTAACAATTCTTGGGATTCGGTTTAATGGTTCTTTACCTAGCTCACCGCTACGAAGACCTCGTTACCTTCCACCTTGACCGGATAAATCTTAAGTGGATCAGTGGCGGGAGGATTCAATGCTTCCCCAGTCTTCAGGTCGAACTCAGATAGGTGCAGAGGACAGGTCACAGTGTTTCCACCAAGAAATCCTCTGGCTAAATCAGTTACCTCGTGAGTACACAATCCTCCAGTAGCATAAATTGTCCCGCCGATATTTGAGAGGAGAAGATGTTTCTTTCCCACATCGACGCCAAGTAACTTACCTTCAGGGAGGTCAGAAATCTCCGCTACTTTCTCAAAGATCATACCGTTCTGCGCAACCCCAGGATCTTCGTTCTGGAAGTTCAATACCTCTTCACCTGTCCACTTCCTTCGAATGACTTCTCTCAGCTGCTCTTGTAGATCCTCAGATTGAAATCGTGACACAATTGGCTCCAAGAAGCCTGCGACAATTAGCTGAATGGCAGAATCTTCGTCCAGTCCTCGGGATCTCAAGTAGAAAATCTGATCCGGATCTATCTGAGCTACTGCGGCGGAATGCTTAGCCTTGACCTGTCTAGTATCGATTTCAAGGCCTGGGATTACATTCGCCCTTGCTCCATTTCCGAGGAGAATCGCATGCCCTCCGAGGAATGTATCGGAGTTTCGTGCTTGCTCTTCGATCTTGTTCATTCCTTTAAGGGTCATACTAGATCGATCCTTCATAACTGCCTTTACGTCTACTATACCCTTGGTATGGACGCCCTTATGCGTGATTATTGTTCCAAGATCAAAACGCTCGTCTCCGGAACCTACAACAATCTCCAGGTCCTCCAAGTGGGAACCAGGTCCTTGGAGGGTCATTTCAGTCACAGATCGTGTAACCCTGCCTCCCAAATATCCAGATGAGAGCTCTCCGTGGCTGTCGGCACCTCCAATAATCCGCTTATTTAGGAGCGCAACTACATTATTTCCTAGAAGCTGTATCTCTGAATATGAGAGTTTTGCATCGCTTCCTAAGAAGATCTCAGTCGAGCTACCCAAAACCGAGATTTCATTTGTTGATGAACCCCCTGACCGAAATTCGGTGAGCAAGCTTAGTCTGCTAGTTTCGTCCATCGAAATAACGGTCTTTTCAAACGTGCCTATTCTGGATAGCTCTTGATAGATCGTTCTCCTTAAGGTGTCCTTTATCTCTAAACCTTTAGGGATGCTGATGAAGAGGCCTGAACTGAAAAAGGCGTCATTTAGGTGTGTGAACTTATCTCCGGTCCCATTGGCAGTAGTTACAAAGTGAGGTCTGATCAGATCGGGATATTGATTGACAGCATCTCCAATCTCTGCTATAATGATCTTCCCGACCAACCACTCTGGTAAATTTATTCTAGCGAGTGCGCCATCTTTCTGCAGGATTGTGATATCTTTCTCAGAAGTGTGGAGTTTCTGCGGAGAGGTTACAGGCCAAACACCTGATAGGTCTACCCCTCTGAGAAAATCTGCATATTTAGCGAAAAGGACATGCTTTTCAATCGGCGCATCCCTAAATTTACGATATGCGGCGAGACGATAGTCAAGTAACCATCGTGGTTCGTCCCTAGCCTCTGAAATTTGAACTACTTTCTCTTCAGAGAACTGACTAAGGATCTGAGCTTGCATCGATCTACAACGCTAGTTATCTAGTTATGCTAAAATTTGCACTAACCTACGGCTCCATCCATTTGTAGGGCAACGAGCCTATTCATTTCCACAGCATATTCCATTGGGAGCGATTTTGTAAAGGGCTCAAAGAATCCTAACACAATAAGCCTAGTAGCCTCGCCCTCACTTAATCCTCGTGACATTAGATAGAAAAGCTGGTCCTCACCTATTTTCCCCACAGTCGCCTCATGAGTTAATGCGGCATCATCCTCACTTATTTCATTATAAGGATAAGTATCTGATTTGGAATAATCATCGAGGATTAGCGCATCGCATCTTACAGTGGATTTTACATGCTTAGCTCCCTTTGCAATTTTGAGTAGACCCCTATAAGTTGTCCTCCCTCCATCCTTAGAGATGGATTTAGAGGTGATCTTTGACGAAGTGTTTGGCGCCATATGGATGATCTTACCTCCTGCATCTTGGTGTTGCCCTTTACCGGCATAGGCAATTGAAAGTATCTCAGCCTTCGCTCCTCTCCCCAGGAGATAGATTGATGGATACTTCATAGTAATCTTACTCCCAATATTCCCATCAATCCATTCTACTGTTGCATCTTCATAGGCATATGCCCGCTTCGTCACCAGATTGGATACATCACTGGACCAGTTCTGGATCGTAGTATACCTTATTTTGGCACCCTTTAGAGCTACTAGCTCTACCACCGCCGAGTGCAGAGCGTCGCTGGAATAGATTGGAGCTGTGCAACCCTCTATATAATGGACCTTGCTACCGGGTTCGGCAATTATCAATGTCCGTTCAAACTGCCCCATGTTCTTGGCGTTAATCCTAAAGTAAGCCTGCAGGGGGATATCGACTTCGACTCCCTCGGGTATGTAAACGAATGAACCTCCGCTCCAGACCGCGCTATTCAGAGCTGCGAATTTATTATCCTCCGGAGGGATAATAGTACCGAAGTATTTCTTTACGATCTCTGGGTGCTCTTTGAGCCCAGAGTCCATATCTAGGAAGATGACCCCCTTTTCTTCGAGATCCTTTCTTAGGCTATGGTATACGACTTCAGAATCATACTGTGCCCCTACACCAGCAAGAAACTTTCTTTCCGCCTCTGGAATACCAAGTTTTTCAAACGTATTCTTGATCGATTTTGGAAGATCGTTCCAATCTTTGGCTTTCTCACTCGTAGGCTTGAGATAATAGTAAATCTCATCAAAGTCTATAGTAGATAGATCGGCTCCCCAGTGGGGCATTGGCCGCTTTAGGAAATGTTCATAGGACCTAAGTCTAAACTCCAACATCCATTCAGGTTCATCTTTCTTCCTAGAGATCATCTCGACTATCTCCCTAGAAAGGCCCCTACCCGTCTTGAAGGAATAGTTATCAGTGGAGTCCTTGAAGTTGTACTTGCTGTAATCGAAGACGATTTCCTCAGTCATAATGGACATTGATGGTAAAACCCTGCTTATAATTATTACTATTGTTATATTTTGAAACCCAAACAAGACCGGGCATGCCGTAACTTGCTCTTATCTGTTGGGCATGGCTGGAGATGGCATGAATATAACTTATAACTTAAATAAGTGACCGGGACGAACGCCATCTCGCGGGCCGGTAGCTCAGCATGGCTAGAGCTTGAGCGACCATAGCGTTCGGCTGATATGAATCGCTTGGAGACCGAAATGGCAATGCCACGAGAGAGGTCGAGAGTTCGAATCTCCCCCGGCCCATACCTCACTGTGTTTAGTTTCTGTATATACCAGAGTTGTGAGAATAACTACGAACACAATTATCGAACTGACAGCCTTTCGAGGAAATATTTCAGGAATGCTGAATTGCCCTAAGTCACTAACTTCAGTAGATCGAATCTGTGCCAGTGATGGACAAAGGCGCTTCTTTTTGGACGCAAGAAAAATGTTAAAGTTAACTATACTCTGACAAACGATTCAATGCGGAAAAGGAGAGCATTACTCGGAGTCCTCGTAGTTCTCATCGGTGGGATTCTAACAGTCTCAGCTTTCGAGAGGGTGTTGAATTTGAGAGGCCAGGTGACTGTTGGAGATCTCGAGTGGAGCAGAGGAGCCGATCTCCCAGTTCCGAGAAGCGAAGTCGCCGTTTCCGCCTTTGGGGACCTAGTATATGTCGTCGGTGGGTTAGGATCCGGAGGACAGGCCTTAGATGATGTTGACATCTACGATACAAAAGAGAATTCCTGGAGACAGGGAAAGAGGCTTCCCACTCCTTTACACCATTCAGCAGTCGTCAGTTATGCTGGGAAAGTGTATGTTGTAGGAGGCTATCATGACTTCTCCAACCCTTCAGACTCTGTCCTCATCTACGATCCTGGCGAAGATTCTTGGAGTAAAGGTGCAGAGATGCCAACTCCAAGAGGTGCATTGACTGTTCAAGTTCTCGAAGGGATAATCTACGCGGTTGGCGGGGAGGGAGGCGGGGGTGTTCTGGATATTAACGAAGCCTATGACCCCGAGACTGACACCTGGGAGAGAAAGGCTTCTATGCCCACTCCGAGAGAGCATCTCGCCTCAGCGGTGGTATTCGGCAAACTCTACGTCATCGGAGGAAGGCAAGGATTTCCTGGAACATCCAACCTGAACATTAATGAAGAATACGATCCAGACTCGGACACATGGATCACCAAGCCTCCAATGCCCTCTAACAGGGGTGGTGTTGCAGGTGCGGCAGTCAATGGTAGGATCTATATCTTTGGAGGAGAGGCGCTCACGATGGTATTCGACTCCAGTGAGGAGTATGACGTAAAGAAGGAGACTTGGACGGTGAGAGAACCAATGAGAGTAGCTCGTCATGGTCTGGGTTCGGCGGCCGTGGGAAATAGGGTATACATTATAGGTGGAGGCGAAGCCCAGCATCTATTCACATTGATTTCAAGTAGCAGGGCTAACGAAATACTCACTATTAGAGAAGAAAATTGAAACATGATCTCGCCAATCTGACCTCAAATCAAAGATAGACTAACGACGAGTAAGGTTTCCTTTCCTGGGGGGTATTCGAGTGACTATCTATGTCGTACAAGAGCCACGCCCAGTAACAGAATGATAAAAGACAACGGGGCTGCAACTAAGAACGGGCTGCAAAGAATAAGAGGGTTTTGTCATCCCGGCCCTCTATGGCCGTTTCACCCTCCGGCGCAAGGCGGTGAACGCCAAGCTGAATGATAAGAGTCCAACAACCGCTATAGCACCAATGGCTTGAAGCAAATCCTGCAATACCCAACCATCTGTTATCAGCGCACGAAGACCAGCGAGGATATAGGTGATCGGGTTATACGATGCAACTGTGGCAAGCCACCCGCTGAGGGCTTCTTGCGGAAGAAAGGTAGAAGTTAGAAAAACAAAAGGAAGGAAGAGAAGGAAGGAGGAGTTCACCGCTGCAGGGCTACCGGTACGCAAGGCGATCGTATAGGGAAATCCGGTGAAAACAAGTCCCCACAGCCCAGAGATAAGCAAGAACGCTAACATTCCAGGTATCCCAGTTACAAAATTCACTCCTAAAACAACGGCAAGTAATAGCACAGGTAGAGACAGGCCTACTACGAGGGCGAAATCAGCTACCATCAGTCCCAAAAGGAGCGCCCAGCGGTTTATGGGTGAGACAAGGAGGCGGTCAAAGTAACCCGATGTAATATCAGTAACCAGAGCAATGGCTCGGGATACGCCGGTTACAGCAAAGATGATCGCGACCGGTATCTGAAAAGCCTTAAAGTTATCGACTCCGGCGAATGACGAGATTCCTTCCAAGGATCCTACGACTATCGCGAAGAAAAATACGGGAAAAATAAGTGCTGGAGCCAAGTTGTCCGCCTCACGAGGGATCGCACGAAGGGCCCTTCCAGCTATAGTTACCAAATCATGCCAAAAACCGGCAGGCCGTGCCCGCGGAGTGTTGGTGACAGGTTCTACACTCATTGTCTCTCCTCCACTTGCGTTGTATTTTTCTGCATACGATTGCCTGTTACCTCTAGGAATACGTCATCAAGGCTTGGAGCACGCAGTGTCAACTGTTCCACTTGTATGTTGGCTTCGTGGAGTTTAGCTGCGATCGGACCAATGATCATAGAGCCGTCTGATGAGGCAATCGCAATCTCCTGATCCAGCACCTCTATCTTTCCTACCTTAGGGACCGTCTGCAACATCGCGACGATATTTTGTATGTCGCCTTGTGTTTGTATGACAACCAAGTTTTCTCCGATTTTGCGTTTCAACTCTCTTGGAGTGCCTTCAGTAACAATTCGACCCTCGGAAATAATACCCACTCGGCCGACCAGTTTATCAGCCTCTTCGAGATATTGGGTTGTCAGAAAAATCGTAACACCCAATTCCTTGTTCAACTTCCTGATTTCTTTCTGAACCCTTATTCGACTAACAGGATCTAACCCCGCTGTTGGTTCGTCCAGAAATAGCACATCAGGATTATGAATGAGAGCCGCGGCCAGATCCAGTCTCCTCTTCATGCCGCCCGAATATGTCTTGATTCGGTGATCCAAAGCTTCTCCAATATCTATTAACTCGCCAAGCTGCTCAACTCGCGTGTTTACTTCGTCTTTTGACAGCCCATAAAGCCGTCCCTGGAGTCGGAGGAGTTGCGTTCCTGTTTGTTGTGGGTCCAAAGCGACTTCCTGCAATGCCACACCAATATGCAGGCGGACCTTGCTTTCACTGTCGCGAATACTATGACCCATGATCCAAGCGTCGCCCTTTGTAGGGGCAAGCAATGTCACCAACATGCGAATAATAGTGGTTTTCCCAGCACCGTTGGGTCCCAAAAAACCGTAAATCTCCCCGGGTTTAATCGCGAAATCCACATCATCTACAGCAAGATTCTTATCGAATCTTCGTGTCAGACCAGAAGCTCGAATTGCAAGGTCGGTATCCATGACTATTCGAGAAACTGGTGTTATTTTGTGTGTTTCGTTGTACTCAATCTAACTCCGAATTACAGCTCTAACCCCCCTGCGTCGATGTTACCTCTCATCTTAGGTTCCCTCTTATGCTTCCAACATCGAGAAAGCATGAGAAAGATTCGCTAAAGGTCCTCATAGTAGGCTCACTCAAATAAAAGGCTCTGCGTGGAAGAATCACTTAACACTTAGTCTTAGCTTATAGGGGGTCTGAACGATAGAATTTCTATCTTAAGAATTGAGTGGGATGCAAAGTTGGACGAGCCTGCCCTGAAATGGTAGGTGGGTTGATCGAAATAGTATCCTTAGAATCATCCGAACGTCACCCTACGAAGCGATATTCCCGAGGTGCAATAATACGTGTCAGATGATGAGATAAATCCGAACTTTAGGACCAAGTTTGAAGACTTTTCAAGTGCTGAGAAGGCAAAGCTAGCCACTAAAGGCCTTACCTTAATCCCACCGGATATAAACAGCACAATTAACCTCCCTTACCAGTTCCGAGACATCTCAAG
>SDBV01010378.1_pt1 | contig 12215 bp, 7 predicted proteins | sample 2277081 | NCBI WGS metagenome assembly SDBV01 (sample SAMN10402039, study PRJNA504765) | marine sediment metagenome | isolation source: marine sediment core GS10_PC15, 223 cmbsf | place: Arctic Ocean: Southern Knipovich Ridge | collected 2010 | reverse complement strand
TTAGTTTGTTATTCGTAATTTTCATCCTGAAAGTGATGTTTTAATTGCTTATGTTCTTTGTGTAACTGCTTAAATATAAGCTTTTTACATCACTTTTCCTTGTTTTATTTTACATATTTAAGTGATATATTTACTGAATTTGCGGCAAATAGTTTAGTGAAACAGTTAGGCACAGCAGAAATTCAACTTTTTAACAGTTTGGAGGAAGGAACTAAATGGGTAAATGATAGGGTACGTGCCTTAGACAAATAAAAAATCAATTCGTTGCAGTCTTTGAAATCAGATGTACTTTGGAAAAGTATGAAAGAGAAAGATTAACTTTAAGAAAATAGATTTATAATGGTAGTATTCACTTATCATATCAGTTGAATCTTACTTTGGTTAAATCTTTTGCACTATCACACATAGTACTTACAAATGCCTCTCGCTAAGACCTATTAGGTTTCCAATTCAAAGTCTTAGCGAGACGCTAAGACTAGTGGGGGGGATCCCGCATCAAGTTCGGGATGACGGCTATTTATATTTTTGGTCTTCCACTGGCGCGCGTTTGCAACGCGAGCCCTATAACTATATACCTCCGATCAGCTCAATTTCAAACAAATTATTTAACCTAACATCATCCATTTTTAAAGCTACCTTCATTTGCAACTACGTTTGTTGTCACTTTGCGCACGCGTCACAGACGTACGCGAATGGAGGTCACATTCAGATTTCTACCTTCCGGATATTAGTCAACAGACCCAGGAGAAAGTGCTTTGGCAGTAGGGCGATGGCCTTTCTTTTGAAAGAAAGTGCTTTTGCAGTGGGACAATGGCCTTCCTTTTGAAAGAAAGCGCTTTTGCAGTGGGACAATGGCCTTCCTTTTGAAAGAAAGCGCTTTTGCAGTGGGATAATGACCTTCCTTTTGAAAGAAAGCGCTTTTGCAGTGGGACAATGGCCTTCCTTTTGAAAGAAAGCGCCATCAGGGCAGTACTAAAACCTTCCTTTTAAAAATAGTGAAATCAGGGCACAAACACATCCTTCCTTTGTTGCCGCCTGGGATTACCAACAAAACGATCCGCCGGGTTAGTTGACTCCTGCCAATGACGTAAACTCATTCAATCGTCCAGACCGGGCCTCCAAAAGGCATAATCTAACAAAAACCAATAATCCCCGGACTCAGTTCCGGGGTCTGTTTCTTATCGCAGGCAGATCCCGGAACAAGTCCGGGAATATATGCGAATTGCTATTTTGGCTCGTCAGTGTAAGTTTGTGCGTTTTGAAAAAATGTTAATTCTGCCAATGAGGTAATTAATATCGTCAATGCGAACGGAGCTTTTTGCGGAGTGCGGCCTGGCCGGCAAGGCAGGCAATCTATTTATATTTTGCGAGATCATTTCAGATCGCCAGCAGATCCTGCATCAAGTCCGGGATTATGGCAATTTATATTTTTGGTCTCGTCATTGCCAACTTGCCTGCTGCAAGCAGGTTTGTGCGTTTTGAAAATATGTGAACACTCGAAGTGACTTTTTAGTGGCAATCCCCCAATGTTTCATTTCCACTCATTTCCCCAGATCTGTGGGTCACTCCCCTGGCTTTTTCGATACTCATGACGCCAACGGTGCATCTCGTAGGGCCCGATCATCGGTTTAGCCTTTCTGGCTTCTTTATCCGGGATTGGTGGAAGCACACTCAGTGGTGCTTCCTGGTACCAATAGGCTACCGTTGCGATATCCAATGTCAGGTTGTTGTTGTGACCGTGTTCAATGCTGAATCTCAGCGATTTATTAAAATAGATCGGATCAGTAATATGGAAACGGTATACGTGCGTCCTACCCAACCATCCGACATCATCATTTACCCGGGCAGAACCGTAATAGGGATGATTAAACAAGGCCTTTGGGCTCCATGAAGTATTAAAATAATCTTCAGTCCCGGTACCATGTAATGTTGAGGGCCACGATTCTCCATCAATAAAGAACATATCATCGCCTTCACCGTACCACATGGGAGTAGGGCTGTGCACGTAGTAATTTACGCCTACATAATGACCCTTACCTACTACGTCGAGGATCACGTAATTATCCTCACCTGTCGTGTTCTTCCCCTGTGGACCAAGGATTGACCATTCATTTTCCCCTTCTGGCAATGCTTCCGTCAATTCATGGTTATACCATGCACAGAACCTGCCCATATCCTGCGGCAGTTGTTCCATTTCCACATAATCGACGTAATAGTAAAAAGCGTCAATTTTTCTTCCAGTCTGATTTTCCACCTCTATCTTAGCGCCTTTGGCAAATGGCATCACAAAATAGCTGACGAGCCCTCTGCCTTCTCTTGGTCCGGCGGCCAATGGCATGGATACAAAATTGTAAGATTCCTCCCAGCCCTGACCGAAGAAGGGCCCGATTGGAGATACCACGGAAGGAAATTCATTTCCATCCCAGTAAATGCGTAAAATGATATCATTCCGGTTCACTTCCGGTGGTGGTGGAGCAATAGTGATCCAAATGTGATTGATCATGCCGGCTCCGTCTACTTCGAATAGGGTTTTTGTTTCGCCATCTTCGATATTCTCAAAGCGATCATTGTTGCCACCACTTTGATCAAAGCTGCTGATCCGTTTATTTTTTAAACCGTCCGTTATTCTGGTAAGATTCATCAGGTCATTGTTAACCTGGGTAAAGGCCGGGTTAGAAAGCAAAACAATTAATAGCACTAAAGTGAATTGAGGTCTGATTTTCATGTTGGTCTAAATTGAATTTATAAATGATGTTTACCTTATAATCTATAATATCTCTCGCTGGTCTCTCGCTGGTCTTAGCGTCTCGCTAAGACCTGGCGTCAAGTCAAGCATGAAATGTCGGGTATTTATTAAGTTAAGATTTATTAATCCTCCCTCTGTATCTCCCTCCAAAGGGAGAGATCAAAGGTTTTAACTTATTAAATACCCACAACACTACCCGAAGCTTGAAGCTTGACTTGACACTTGTAGGTTCCAATCCTCTAGTCTCAGCGAGACGCTAAGACTAGAGGATTGGCGCGATCACAAATCAAGCTCACTGATTAATTTCCCCATTTTAATACGTGCGCGATCCCATTGTTCGGCATCAAAGCTCCACACGTCGAGATTTCCGATTGCATTCGGCCCAAATGGCTCCTTTATGATTCCATTTACAATGTCATCCACACGATCTCTGTTGCCGTCTTTTTCAGCTAATAAACGCATGTATTCGTATTCCTGCACGCCATCACGCATGGTCTTCAAGCGAATAGAAGGACACACGACATCCACATTGGCCACAATTCCGGGGCTATAAGCCAGTAGTGCATTGCCGTTTAATTTTTTAAAGGTGAAATCAGCATCAGAATCCGCTCCCGATTTATAGGTATTTTTCCTGGTTTCCGAATCATACCAGGCCCGCTCCCAATCAGGGCCTACACCCCATCCGATCCACGAGTAAGTATGATATTTCCAGCTGGCCCAACTAATCGCCCGGTCATTGACGAGTGGCAGGTCAATAAATGTGGAACTACCTACCCAACTATTTACCTTGGATTCATATAGCATTGGTCCGTATAGCCAATCTTCTATTCCTTTTTCCTGGTATTTTTTCAATAGTTCATAATCGTAATTTAGCGTATGCGAGGCCCATGAACCAATTGAATTTTGCACAATATCCAATGCTTCTTCACTATAACTTCCATCGATTCGAAAACGGGCTTCAGGATAATATTCTTTAAACATATCCCCGTAATATACCATTCTGTCCCACGCTTCGGGGAAGTAGGATTCATCCAGTCCATTCAGGTATACTGAGATTTCCGTTTTATCGGGGTTGATCCTTGTCTTTAAATGATCTCGCACGGTTTTGATTGCGCCGATATATTTTGATTTGTTTTCCGGATTGCGTTCTACATCGGGCGTCCCTACATCCGGCCAACCTGGCGTGTCATGTTTGCCATACACGTCAAAGGGCAATATGAAAGATTCAATGGGCTCGCCATAGCCTGGCCCATAGGCATATCCATATTCCCTGGTAAATGCCTTTCCCGTAAAATATTTATCTAGTCGTGTATCAAAGGAATTCCATCCAAAAGTAAATTCTCCTTGTTTGGAAACCTCTAAGTCAGGATCGTAGGTTGGGTCCATAAGCGCTACCCGATTTCGCTTGAATAACTGGTATATCTCCAATTCTCGCTGCTCATCCTTACGGCTTAAAAATCCTTCGTGTTGCAAGGCTGCTTTTAACAAATTCTCATTCGGAACGGCAAAATCCCAGACATGCAGATTTACCGGAATACTTTTGACTTCTTCGCCAATTTTCACGGATATCGTACTGGTATAAACGCCGGGTTTAGCCTCCGATACATCAAAGGGAATATATTGATCTACCCAGATGAGCATCGAACGCTGATCGTCGATACGATTGTTGAAGTCCGGTAATTCAAGGGGATAAGTCCACCATCGGCCAACTTTGGAAGAATCCGCTTGTATACATTCAAATGGGATAAGCGCATCGGGATACCAACCTTTCCCCAATGAAGCCTTTGAGTAACCTGTACTTTTTTGTTTTACCTCAACAGCCCATTCCAGAAAAAATTCAGGTTTGATATTGAATTGAGCATCACCATTCTTAAAGGGCTCCATATCAACCCGTATCCCTTTAAGGGGTGAATCAGTATTGTTTTTTAGTACCAATTGAAACGAGATGTACTCTCCTCGTGCGCCATACAGGTTCACTTCAGTACCATCAAAAATCCAGTTCTTTTCCAATAAATTATCATTGCCAGGTTTATAACTTTCCACAGCGTCAAAGCGATGTTCATGAATTTCATTGGTTGCAGGATCTAACCTTACTGAAGAAGGTAAAACACTTAGCTCCCAACCTTGATTTTTATTGAAATCAGTTGCAGAAGAATTGCATCCGAATATCAGTAACATTGCTATATAAGCACTAAAAATATACGTTCTCATGGTGTTTATTTATTAAATTTATAATATCACTTTTAAGTATAAAATTCGATCGTTCGATCCTTAAGTTTTGATTTAACATAGCAATTAGTGTCACTCCATATATTAAATGCCTTTATATGTCATATCGACTGAAAGGAGAAATCTGAATATTAATCCGATGGGTATTGTTTGTGATTTCAAATATTTGTGTTTCCACCAAAAACCCACCCCTAACCCCTCCAAGGAGGGGAATTTGATCCTGCGAGAGAATAAAATTATCACATTTAAAAGCCGTCGGGTTAATAATTAGTAAATAGTGTAAACAAGATTTCTCACATATGCTTGCCGGCAAAGGCAGGTTCGAAATGACAACACAGACTTCAAACACTACTTATTAATCCACGGGGAAAATCAACAGTTGGCTTAGTGACTCATCTTCACCCATAACGATGTATTTTCCATCTTCTGAAGACGCAATCGTGCGCAACTGGAATCCTCTCCACTTAATCCCTTGTTCTATTCCCGGAGCTTTCATTTCAAATTCAGGATTTCCCATATCCACAAACCCTACCTTTTCATCGTAACTAAAAAGATGCGCATATCCCGGAGCAGCTCCGGCGATTCCATAAATTTTACCATCATTTGGGGTAGTTAGTCCTCTGAGCCTGTTCATCATAATTGGCTTTCCCAGGTTCTTTACCGTTTTTGTTTTAGGATTAAGCTCAAACAACTGACCATCACCAGAATTTCCTCCATAAAGCACTCCATTGGATTTCGTCCATGATTCCACCGTACCCATCGTTTTTCTACCCCAGACTTCAGGAATGCTATCTTCTATAAAATGGAATTCTTCTTTTACAGGATTAAAATAAAATATCCGGTTAATTAGGGCGCTTCCATATATCATTCCATCGTCATCTGCAATAAGGGCTTTACATAAATAATCTTTGGGTGAAATGGCATATTCCTTCATAACACTGAGATCCTCTTCAGAAGGCACAATTTCCTTATATTGTTTCGTCTCTCCGGATTTGATATCGAACGTAAAAAACAAGCCTGAAGGATGGGTGATTCCAAAAAGCATGGTTTTTTCTGCATTTGTGGTCAGGGCGTTCAATCCTTCTCCGGGAACAGGTATTCCCAAGTCTTTGATAACTATCCTACCCTTTTTATCTACACTTGTCTCAAAAAGATGCCCCCCGGTTTTGGTGTCCGGATCAAGCTCATTGGCAATGGTTCCGGCATACAAAACGCCGTTTTCACCTCTACAAAATCCTGTCTGTATGTGCTGTTGTTCTGAAATTATCTTTTCAAGATCATACACAAATGATACTTCCCGCTTTGATAATGAGGCAGAAAAAACAAAAGGAGACTTGCCTTCCTCTGCAGATGTCCCTCCAATGATGTAATCTCCAACAACCGCCAGAGAAGCTATCGAATTTTGATATATAGGCAGCCTATTCAGATCAGTATTCTGAAGAGAAACTTCAATGGCGAATGCTCCTTCAGGATTGAAGAAAGTATATTGTGCCTGCAATTGACTTGTGAAGCCAATGAAAAGAGTGACAATTAAAATTTTTATACGCATGTTTTTCATTTTTTTACTGGTCTATTCGGATTAAATTTTATCATAAAAGGCTTGCTGTTTACAGACTCCTCATTTTGTTTATTCTCATTATTTACCATTCGTCTCCCTGCAAAATAAATATTCCCATCCTTGTCAGTGACGTCTGATCCCGTTGCTTCAACCATGGTACTGAGCGGAAATTCATAGATAATGTTCTTTTTTCCTGTTTCAGGATCAAACTCTACCATAACCGTAAGGTCTTTTTTTACAAAATTCCCATGTCCCCCGACGACGTAGTATAAGCTACCATTAGCTCCAAGTCCCAGGTTTGGCGCTCGAGGCTTCCATGGTTCACCATCCTGGAGGTCAAAAACGGCCCCTAAATCCTTAAAAGTTCCAATTCCCTCTTTTTGCGGATGAAATACCACTACTTTGGCTCCATAGGTGATCAGATAAATGATTCCCTTTTGATGATCCTTTGCATAAGCTGTTATGCCTGTAACAATATTGGACCCGGGAGTTCCAGGAAAAGCAGGTAAGCTTTCTTTAGCAAAAACAAGCCTTTCAAGCTTGGGTTCGTATTTCACCAGTCGTTGCCTCCAATCCACATAATAGCAGTTTCCCCATTGGTCGGTAAATATCACCCGGGGAACATGTGCACTGGCTAATCTACCCAGGTCTCTCAATTTATTTTCGTATGGTTTATATACCATAAAATGCGCTTGTGGGTAGGTGACGCCATAAATTGTCCCGCTTTTGGGATCAACCTCAATATCTTTTATACTTTCATATTGAAGTCCCATGCCCAGCTTCGTCAGCTTATCTTTCGCGGGATTCCAGCACATAAAATATCCCCCTGCATATCCATGTGGGTTATTCATTAAATATTCTTCTCTGGATTCGCCTCCATCCGTAGCGAAATACATCACACCATTGGCGCCTTCAACAAACTTTGAGTGTATCTTACCCTGCCATTGGAAATCTCTTAGATTCGCCATTTCAGGAATAAATCCTTTATTGCTCATCTCATTCTTTTCGACATCATACTCATATATGGCAATGTTGTCGTGATGGTTGGTAACACCTATATATACCTTATTGTGAAAAGCGCTGTAGCCAATATCGTTCCATGTAGAATGTTGATCCGGGAATCCCGGGTAATCGATAAATTCAATATTTTTATGCGTGATTTTTTTAGCCTGAGCTAATATGTCAATGCTCCCTAAATACAGGCAACATATCAATAATAATGCATATGAATTCTTTCGATAATTGATCATACAACTTTATATTTCATTTGCTGGAGAAAAGTTTTTACCTCTTCTTAACAAGATCATTTAGCCAAAAATTAACTGTGGGAATCCTCTGAATATCTTATGATTAATTTTTTTATTTTACCGGTCTATCCGGATTGAATTTTATCATAAATGGCTGGCTAATAACAGACTCCTCACTACCCTCTTTTTCATCACTTATCATTCGCCTCCCTGCAAAATAAATATTTCCATCCTTGTCAAGTACATCGGATCCCGTTGCTTCAACCATATTATTGATTGAAAATTCATAGATAATATTTTTTTTGCCTGATTCAAGATCGAATTCCACCATTATCGTTTTGTCTTTTTTTACAAAATTTCCATGCCCCCCAATGACATAGTATAATTTACCATTCGCCCCAAGCCCTAAGTTTGGTACGTAGGGTTTCCATTGTTCACCGTCCAGAAGATCATAAACACCACCCAGATCTTCATAAGTTCCGATTCCTTTTTCTTGCGGATGAAATGCCACTATTTTAGCGCCATAGGTTACAAGATAAATGATGCCTTTTTGACGATCCTTTGCATAGGCTGTTATTCCTGTAACTATAGCTGAACCCGGTGTCCCGGAGAAAGCAGGCAAAGATTCCTTTGCAAAAACAAGTCTATCAGAGCTAACTTCGTATTTCACCAGCCGTTGCCTCCAATCGACATAATAGCAGTTGCCCCATTGGTCCGTAAACATTACGCGAGGTACATGAGCGCTCGCCAGTCTCCCCAGATCTCTTAATTTATTCTCATCTGGTTTATATACCATAAAATGAGCCTGCGGGTAGGTGACGCCGTAGACTGTTCCTGTTTTGACATCGACATCCACATCTTTTATACTTTCATATTGAAGACCCAAACCCAGGTTGGTTAGCTGATCTGTCCTGGGATCCCAACACATAAAATATCCACCTGCATATCCCTGTGGGTTATTCATTAAATATTCTTCTCTTGACTCTCCCCCATCTGTAGCAAAATACATCACACCATTGGCCCCTTCAACGAACTTTGAGTGTATCTTACCCTGCCATTGGAATTCTCTTAGATTCACCATTTCAGGAATAAATCCTTTATTGGTCATGACATCCTTTTCGACGTCATATTCATAAATGGCGATGTTATCGCGGTGATTGGTGACTCCTACATATACCTTGTTATGAAAAGCGCTGTATCCAATATCATTCCAGGTAGTGTGCTGATCCGGAAATCCGGGGTAGTCGATAAATACGATGTTGTTATCGGTAATATTTCCATCCTGGGCATTGACGTTGATGTTCCCAAAAAACAGGCAACATATCAATATTAAAACATATGATTTCTTCTTATAATTGATCATAAAACTATATTTTTCATTTTCTGAGTTAAACTTTCTATGTCGCAATAGATATTAATTAGAGTCTGTCTATAATATTGGTTGGAAGTTGAAAAAAGTAAATATATTTTATAAATACCCACCCCTACCCCTCCAAGGAGGGGATTTATGGTATTTACTTTTTTCAAATTTTTCACGTTTCTCGACATTATGTACAGACTCTAATTATTGAGAATTTTGGGTTTGGGTTTTACAACAACAACCGATATTTCATTAAAAATTTTGGAGGCTGTGGTAATTCCCTTAATGGGCTGTATTATATTTTCTCCTTCGGCATCAATCATGCTTATGCCTGTGATTACGGGAACTATCCTATTTTCCAGTACTGCCCGAACCTCTGCTTTATAAAGGAGCGCTGGTTGACCGCTTCCAAATTTATCTTCTATATTTTCCTCGTGATTATATTCCTGGTAGTGATCATTGTAGTCACCTGATAGGTTTACCTCAATCCAGCAAATCCAATTACTTTCCGGTTCAACACGCACTCTTGTAGTAAAATAACCTGGTTTTGGCGTCGCACCGGTGATTGCAATGCCTGCAGGCTTGTCCAAGGTAGGCAGATCATCCATTTCATTTTCTTTTTGATATACCTGAAACCATCTTGGCAATGCCACTGGAACACGCGCTTTACCCTCCCAATCTCCAGCTGCGGCCCTTCTTGTAACGAACACTGTTTGCATGGCGCCTGTCGCAGGATTTTCGAGCCAGATGGCAAAAGTTGGTGACTCGCCAAAAGCAGATTCCTGTACCAATTGCTCATTTATGTGAATCCTGAATTCAAGCTCTGTTGTTCCCCACGTGCCTCTATAGGCATAAATCACCACAGCTGTGGACACTATAATCAAGGCAAAAAATATGATCCGTATTCTTCTCATATCCTTAAACTACTTCAGGTATTTCAAAACCTTTTCTATACCTTCCCACTGCCAATGCCTGGGCATTCTCGTCGTTCATGATGGTTTCATACTCGTCAGAAAAGCTTAGTTGCTTTTTACCCATGCGATAGGAATAATTTGCCAGATGTGCAAGCACTGCGCTTTTATGTCCTTCAACAATATTTCCATTTGGCTGTTTTCTTGACCGGATACAATCGATAAAATTCCCTAAATGAGCCTTGAGCGGAAAAAGCCCGGACTTTTGAGCTACAATTTTATCATCCTGATCAAATACCTGCCATCCTCCTCCCATTCTTCCGATGTACATCATCAACTTGCTGCCGTATATAATTATTTTGGTTGAGTTTTGTTTCCATTCAGGAAAGCCTTCACCATGACGTATTTCAAGACTTGATTTTGCCATATAGGGTGTAAATTCACCAGTCTGTAGCGTCAATATAAAATCGCCATAATCGTAGGTGGTCATTTGATAATCCGGTGTATCCCGGTTGTCATCAAACTGGAATCTTCCGCCGGCGCAATACACTGATCGTGGAAATTCCGGGTTGCCCAGAACGATTCGAGCAAGATCCATTTGATGTGCTGAATCATTCGCCATTCTACCACCGGAATAACTCCAGTAAGAAAGGGTGGATTTGTTTCTTGATATGCTATAGGGTACTTCCGGAGCAGGACCCAGCCACATATTCCAGTCGATGGTATCAGGGGTACTTGTGCTTTCTTTTTCATTGAAAGGAACCGGTCCATTTAATAAATCCATGACGTTCACTGCTACTATTTTTCCCAGCTGACCGCTTTGGACATAATCTCTTGCTGAATGAACATAGTCAGCGCTTCTGTTTTGTGTACCGCACTGCACAATTCGCTCATACTTCATGGCGGCTTCAATCATTTTTTGTCCCTCTCTAATATTTAATGATATGTTTTTTTCAACATACACATCCTTTCCTGCCTGGCATGCCCATATCGTTGCAAGTGCATGCCAATGAACAGGAGTGGCAATGATCACTCCATCCACCTCATTATCGTCAAAAACAACACGCATATCTCTCTCCCTGATCGGACTGAAATGCTGCATTTTTTCCAATTCACTTATGGCCCTTCCTCCGCGCGTGTCGTCGACATCGCAAACGTATTTTACGTGTACATTCTTGTTGAGTTCCGCGACATTCAATATTAAATTTGTACCCCAATTTCCGGCACCAATCAATGCCAGAACCACCCGGTCGTTGGCGGATTTTAAATTCTTAATAGAAAAAGATGATTTTATTTTACTACGATAAGCTGGTACCTTTTCTGAAGTTTGTGGTGCGTTTGAGTTTGCCTGCAATTGACCATTTTTATCATTAGTCTTAGAGCAAGCGCTTGCCATGCTTAATCCGGCTATGCTTGTTGATAGCCGACCAAAAAATTTTCGTCTTTTCATATGTATAATTTAGGCATTAGCTGGAATGCTGCTTGCTAATTTTCCAGCAGGTAAAATCATTTCATACTTAATTATAAACAGATAACCGGGAGACAACACCTATTCCCCAAAACAAAATTGTCATATATGCACACTCAGTGCAGTATATTAACTAATAAATAAGACCAACAAATGATATTAATTTTCAAAGGTTTATTATTCTGCATAACTATTATTCCCGTCAATAGCTTGACACGATTTTTTTAATACACCCTTACAAGGTGAATGATTAATTCAATTTTTTCTTTACTCAATTACTTCGTGTGTATGTGAAAAAATAACCACGTAAACGGTTTGATATTAATCCGATGGTTATTATTTGTGATTTTCAACATTTGTAAATCCAACAAAAACCCATCCCTAACCCCTCCCAGGAGGAATATGGTCCAGCAAACAAATAAAATTATCACATTTAAAGGCCGTCGGGTTAATAATTCCTTACGACTGAGTGTTCACTAATACTTCGTAAATGAATTGTTTGAATCGTCAAATGCTTGAAGATAGTTATTGGTGAAAAGTATATTTGCTATTGTTTTACCTTTAAATTACTGGTATAGGTATAGGCGCTTAGATCTCACCATTAATTATCTATAAACTAATAACTTAACTCATTATTAACCATCTTTCTTATTAACACATCGAATATTGTATCCATATTTGATCTTCTATTGTATC
>SDBV01010377.1_pt1 | contig 12215 bp, 16 predicted proteins | sample 2277081 | NCBI WGS metagenome assembly SDBV01 (sample SAMN10402039, study PRJNA504765) | marine sediment metagenome | isolation source: marine sediment core GS10_PC15, 223 cmbsf | place: Arctic Ocean: Southern Knipovich Ridge | collected 2010 | reverse complement strand
TATATTAGCCTTTCACTTGATAAGTGATGATTATTTAAGCAAGGCAAAAGCTGCACTAAGGTATCGCTATGTATTTTTTTACCTGCCTTGCATATCCTTTTGAAATTAAATCGCTCAATTTAGTTAGCAATTAATTATAATTGCTAACTTAGGGGCATTTGTTATATAATTTTCTCATCTAATCAGACCTGCCTTTGGGCGGGTAAAAAACTCGGCAAAGCAGGTAAAAGCTTTATCCAGGACTTTTCATGTTATTTGCAATACTAAATAGCCCTATAAATTTTTTTTATTTGACCGGGAGCAGACTTCTATATTAAAGTTACATGGCTTGCAGGCAGTATAAAATTCAATCTTATTTTTTAGTGAATTATTATTGTTTTAAAAGAGTTTGACAATGTCTTGAGTCCCCTTATTATAAAGAGGGACGATTATAAGAAACAAGTAAAGGAAAGGAGTAGTTAGATGCCAACAATGGAATTTGAGGGTAAAACTTATGAAGTTGATGAAGAGGGTTACATACTGGACTGGGAACAGTGGACGGAAGGCTTGGCAGGTCAGATGGCAAAGCTTGATGGTCTTGACCTCACCGATGCGCACTGGGACGTAATCAGGTTTCTCAGGAGTTATTTCACGAAGTATCAGATAGCGCCAATGATTAAGATACTTACCAAGGAGATTGGTAAGACCATGGGGCCGGAAAAGGGTAATACCAAATACCTGTATGAGCTTTATCCTGCTGGTCCTGCAAAGCAGGCGTGTAGGTATGCAGGGCTTCCGAAACCGACTGGCTGCGTATAAAAAAAAGATATCCGGAAAATATCTAATAACATCTAAAATCTAAAACTGGATGTTTTTGGTCAGTAAATGCGACCAAACAAAAGCAGGAAGGGGGGTTTATAATGGAGGGACTGGGTATTGTCTTTAACCTCCTGGCGTATGTAGTAGCGGCAATATTTGTGCTGGGATTCTTTTCTAAAGTTATTGCCTATTTTAAGACACCGTCTCCGCTTAAAATTCCTGTAACACCGGCTCCAAAGAGTTCTGCAGGCGTTGTGATTAGACTTATCCCCGAAATACTGTTTTTCAGGAGCCTGCTCAGGGGAGGAACAGCAGAAAAAATATTATGGCTTGGCGGCTGGTTATTCCACGTTTCATTCCTGCTTATAATACTACGACATCTGAGGTACTTTATTTATCCTGTTCCAGAGTGGATTATGTCCATGCAGCAGATAGGGATATGGGCAGCCTGGGTTTTTCCACTTACCCTTCTAATCCTTATAGCAAGGCGTTTTCTGAATGACAGGTTTGCAACCATCTCGCTCTTCCAGGACTATTTTGTACTAATTCTGATTATCAGTATTGGTATAACCGGGTTGTTACTGAAGTACTTTGTGAGGACTAATCTCGTTGATGTTAAGGCTTTTATTCTTGGCCTGTTAACGTTACATCCAACAACTGTACCTGACAGCCCTTTATTCCTGATACATTTCAGTTTGATTTTGTTTCTTCTGGTATATTTCCCGTTTAGCAAACTTATGCATGCGTGGGGTGTACTTATGAGCCCTACAAGAATGCAGACAGATAATCCGAGGGAGGTCAGGCATGTGACTCCCTGGGCTGAATAAAGTCTACGACTCATGAGAGGAGAATAAAGAATGGCAGATGTCAAAGCTCCGGAATTAACAGGACGAATAGAGGTACCAAAGGTCAAGCCAGGTGCTTCTATGGACCAGAAGCCAACCCTTGCAAAACCGGACTTAATGACAAAACTTGGCTTTCTACCTGAGAAAACGCCTGATTGGAGAGAAAAATTCCTTGAAAAGATGGCCGAGGTTATCAAAAAATACCGCTCTGTACGAATATTTCTTGATATATGTGTAAGATGCGGTGCATGTACTGACAAATGTCATTATTTCCTGAGCACAGGAGACCCGAGGAATATGCCTGTGTACAGACAGGAGTTAATGAGAAGTGTTTACAGGAGATATTTTACAAAGTCGGGCAAGGTCTTCAGAAAATTAGCGGGTGCCCAGGATTTGACTGAGGAGCTGCTTAAGCAGTGGGTAAGCTATTTTTACCAGTGCTCTGAGTGCAGACGCTGTTCAGTGTTCTGTCCATATGGTATTGATACTGCAGAGATAACAATGGCTGCCAGAGAGATTTTAGACTCAATTGGACTGGGCTCCAAATATGCACTGGAGATTATACACAAGGCAGAGACCATTGGTAATAATCTTGGCATGCCAGGTCCTGCAATTAGAAACACTCTTGATTTTGTAGAGGAAGATATTAAAGAACTTACCGGCGCAGATGTCAAGCTCCCCATGGATGTTGAAGGTGCTGATATCCTGCTTGTAACGCCGTCGGCAGACTTTTTTGCTGTCCCTCATATAGAATCCCTTGCAGGCTATGCAAAGGTGTTTCACCAGGCTGGAGCCAGCTGGACGCTTAGCTCCTATGCCTCAGAGGGAGGGAATTTCGGCCTATTTATCGGAAGCTATGACCATATGAAGACAATCAACAAGAGGATATGGGATGCAGCAAGACAGTTAAAGGTAAAGCGGGTAATAGCAGGCGAATGCGGTCATGCATGGAGAATACTGTATTCGTTCAGCAATACTCTGCACGGCCCCTTTGATTTTCTTGATCCTAAGTACAAGAATCCTACTCATATATGCGAATACACTCTTGACCTTGTGAAAAAAGGCGCCTTAAAACTGGATAAGACTGCTAATGACCAGTTCTCAGTCACATTTCATGATTCATGTAATGTTGCACGGGCATCTAGAATGGGTAATACGCCTGGCGACCAGTTCACCATACCCCGGGAGCTGATAAATGCTGTGGCTAATAAATATGTTGATATGCCTGCAGAAACTATTGGACTAAGGACATTCTGCTGTGGTGGTGGTGGTGGGGTGCTGACAGACGAGCTTATAGACATCAGGGTTAAGGGCGCTATGCCCAGAATGCAGGCGCTAAAGACTGTAAAGGATTCGCATGGTGTAAACTTCTTTGCGCTCATATGCGCCATATGCAAGGCACAGTTTTACAAAATTTTCCCTTATTACGGTATTGACATGGAAGAGGTAGGAGGAGTACATCAGCTTGTCAATAATGCCATAGTACTTGGTGCAAAGGAGGGGAAATAAAATGAAAAATTACAAATTACAAATTACAAATTACAAATTTGTAATATTACCTCTCCTGATGCTTTTTTTAATAGTTCTTGGGTGTCAACTATCTGTAGAAAAGCCTTCACGGGACGGAACAGGAAATATGGCGATAAAGATAGAAATGGACGCGGAAGATGCTCCGGATTCTCACCGTGGTGATGTAGAGGCTCCTCCAGCGGTGTCTTTTATTGCCAAGATATTTAAAAGTGACTTAAAGGGGATTGATTACTGGAAGGCTAATCATCCGAATCTTACTACGGGCACAGCAAATCCCAGATTCTTATACAAGGATGAAGATGGTGAGTTTGTGTCATGTTTAGACTGTCATACAGCTGAGACTTCCTGCAATAACTGCCATGGTTATGTAGGTGTTGTAAAGGTAACGGGCGGTGATGAGGAAGAAGAAAACGAAGTCGTAGACGAGTAACCAATACCTGTCTTATGATTTCTTGATGTAAAGTTCCCAGTAGCCTTTATCTTCGAGCTTAACTGCTTCTAACTCGTATCCATTTTTCTCGCAGTATTTCGGTATAGTATCCTCTGCTGATGCCGGGGCATCACAAAGCACCTTAAGTAAAGTGCCGCTGTCAGCTTTCTCAAGGGTCTTCTTTGTAAGTACGAGTGGATAAGGACATACTCTTCCAAGTACATCAAGGGTTTGTGTAGGTGTCTGCGACTTTAAATCAGCCATTATTGCCTCCTTGTATAATTTTATATCCTGATTACACCGATTTATCTTTACCTGCCTGCCGGCAGGCAGGGATGACACCGATTAAATATTCATCAGATAGTTTTAGAAAAAAAGTAGATGGTTCATTTCTTCCATCATCTTATTTATCTCATCAAAAGGAACAACATTAATCTTTAAATCAGCACCGAACTCCTCAGCATCCATTACAATATCATTCTCAGTAAGCCCGAATTTTTCAAGGTCTTCTTTGCATACAAGTATATTCAAGTCAACAAGAAGCCCCATTTTAATGTGTGATTCTGTGCTTGACAGTTTGTAGATGTCCAGGGCTTTCTGGTCCTTTATGCAGTTTAAGACCCCGTCACCTATAAATGCTATATCAGCTGTTACGATGTCCCCGTCTTTTAAATATACCTCGACACTCTGAGATGCAATTGCATGGGTAATAGCAAGCTTCGGATTCTCACTTTTATAGGGGGGTCTCTGAACAATAAATCCCAATTTAGTAGTTGCCATTTCTACTCACCTCCTATATGCAGGACCCTGTCAGCGTCAAAAGCGCTTGCAAGATACCAGTCCATGCTGTGTCTTTTAAAACCTTCCATAGTATTATCCTTGTGATAGCCTCTGGCTTCTGCACAAGCCTCGCAAGCTGTTACATTCAAGCCCTTTGCCATTAGTTCCTGTAAAGGTTTTTCAAGGGCAGAATAGTCCTTAAATGCCCGCTGTTTTTCTATTGAAAGCATTGTTGCGTTACCTGAAACCCAGAAGTCTACTTTATGCCCTTTTTCTATTGCTGCAGCAGACAGCTTTACAGCAAAATCAAGAGTCATTGAGCCGACAAGTGATGAAAAGCAACCGATAGTAAGTTTTCCCATTATCTATATCCTCCTATAACCAGGCAGTTTTTTCGTAGTCATTAAATATTAAATCAACTACATCACCATAATTAACAACTTTGATTTTACTGTCAACTTTCGAGCTGCTCAGCCCCCTTGTTTCAAGGTCCTCTGAGAGCGCGTAGAAATTGGCTGATTTCTCTAAAAGAGGTGAAGGATTTCCGTTCTCTTTAATAGTGGCATGGTAAACACCGTTTCCTACTAGTATTATGCCGAGTTTTTCGGGTTTTAATCTCTCAAGGGTATTGACAGTATTCCTGTAATCACTTACAAAGACAGCTAATTTCATGCGAAGCCCTCCTGCTATAATTTTATTATATTTGATTCTACAGATATCTTACTTGTGATTACACAGATTTCAATAGAAATTATCTGGATAACGTAATATATCGGTGTAATCAAGGGTGGCACTTTTATGGCACCCTATGGGAATAATATTAAATAGTGTAGAAGTTTATCTTTTACACATGGTTTTTGTCAAGAATGAATTGGTCTATAAAAATTCCTTACAATTTGATATTTATACTATGTTGAAATCTGTGCGGCGCTTAATTAAAAGTTTTCTTCGCCAGATAGCTGCCTAAAAGCGCACCGGCAGAATTTGCAATAATATCGGCAATAGCAACATCTCTGTCGGGTACATAAAGCTGGTGGATTTCATCAGTAATACCGTAGAGAACGGTAAAGCTGAACGAAAGTAAAAAAACATATCTTTTAACCCCGCTTTTCCTGAAGGAAAGGGAAGCAAGGAAGGCAAGGAGCATGTAAATAGCGAAGTGAATCACCTTATCTGAATACACTGGAAGGCTAGGTAAGTCTGCCCCCTCAAGAGAAGAAAAATAAAAAATAATCCCCATATAACATATGGTAAAAAACCAGCAAATTATGGCGATTCCATTGTTTTTTATTTCCGGATTTATCATTTATAAAAACTTAGGGTTCGAGGCATGTTTTTTGTTCCGTTTGGTCTCTAATTCCAATGAAATTCATTTTCAAAATAATTATACCCGTAACAACAGATTTTCCTAATGGAGGATAAGCCCCATTAGAAAAATAGGGTAGGACATCTCTTTCTAACGGGGTGAATTATTCAGCAGGCGTTACTACTGCCATAACAACAAGCCGCTCATCAGTTGCCCTGAAACCATGCGGCACCATAGGGTCGCAGAGGATGCAGGTTTTTTCATTAGCCTCAATTTCTTCATCGCCGATAGTAAATATCCCTTTGCCCTCAACGCAGTACATTAAGATCCTCATTGGCACCTTGTGAGGCGTTAATTTTTGTCCGGGCTCAAGGCACATAAGTGCGATTCTCATTTCCGGCTTGTCAGAAAGCATTTCCCTGAAGATTTTTTCAGGATAAAATTTCCTTAACTTCTTTAAATCGAGTATTTCCATTGTTTCTCCACAAATAACATTTACCCCGTAAGATAAGATTTTTATCCAGCAGGTAAATGGATTTCTTGATACAATAACGCAGATTATTAAATCTGCGTTATCAAAGTGTCCTTATTCTTCAAAAGTTATTGCTTCTGTAGGGCATGTGTTGGCTGCTTCTTCGCAGTCACAAGTATTGCATTTGTTGTCCGCTATAACATATGCTTTTTCGTCGTCTTTGAGCTCAAAAACCTCCGGGCATAGCTCAACGCATGTACCGCAACCCTCACACAGGTCATAGCTAATTACAGGCTTTTTCATACCAACCTCCTTCTGCAATAGACATAAAACAGATAATCTATCTGTGTAATCCACTTTTTTTGCCCCGGTCCCGAGGTGACAGGATAATCTGTGAAATCAAACTATACTATAATACTACATTTAATAGTATATTTTAAATATGTATGGCAAAAAAACCATGAGCTATATTGTAATTTTATTTTTTATAGGGCGAGCTGAATTTTGTCATAAAAAATGTGCAAGGCATTTTTTTCTAACAGGATTTTTGAGTCTTTTCCCTTTGGTATGAACTATATGGTTCATACCTTTGCACAATTTGCATATCCCTGATATTCCTTGGTGACAAAGGGCGAAATCGTATTTTAAAGGGTCTTTTGAATCTAATTTTTTTAGTGATTCAGTTATTTCCTTGGCAGTTTTCCAGTCAGAGGCTTTTCTTCGGGTTAAGCCGAGACATTTTGAAATCTTTGCTATATGGGTATCAAGGGGAATAATTAATTTGGACGGAGGAATCTTTTCCCAGATTCCTAAATCAATATCTTTAGTCCTTATCATCCACCTGAGGAACAGGTTCATACGTTTGCATGCACTGCCATTTTTAGGACTCGGGAAAAACTGTTTTAAACCCCCGGGTTTAATATTCTTTCCGTAAATTGGTGATGTGTCCATGTTAAGGAAAAAATCTACGAAATTTGTCAGAGCATAGCCGATATCTTCATGTTCTGAACTGGAATGCTTGTAGAACAGGTTTTTCAGGGAGCCCTGTTTTTTTAGTGTTTGACTCAGCATATATACAAGGCATAGGATGTCTTTTTCTTTATTGAATCTGTAGGCTATGTCTATAAAATATTTGCTATCTTTCTTGAAGGCAAAGCTCCTGAAAAATTGAGCGGGATGTTTCCCCCCTGGTTTGAGGATTTTCTCTATGACGGGTTTAAAAAGCTCAACTTTACCATAGGCAAAGCAAGAAGCAATGAAGCCTGCGGTTTCAATATCCTCAGGAGTAGAGTACCTGCGCGGAAATTCAATAGGGTCATGTTTAAGCCGTTTTTTAAAATCAAATTCCCTGTAAAACCTGTTGAGAATATTTTTCAAAGAGGATTCAGGCATTGAATCTCTACATTTGACTTTTTACGAATGTATCATGGATTGTAATGACCACAACTAATATTAAAAGTGCTGCTGCAACAAACACTGCCCGCCATCTTTTTCTTAAAGACGTCTCTTGGGTTTTGTCAAGAAACGGAGCCAGCATAACTAACAGAAATATGGCAAGAGGAAGTAATGATGTACCGACAAATATCCACTTTCAGAAGCGTTAGCTAACCTTTATTTACCATTTCCCTTAAGTCTTTACCAACTTTGAAGTAGGGAACTTTTTTAGAAGGTACTTCAACAGACTCGCCGGTTTTTGGGTTTCTGGCTTTCCTGGCTTTTCTGCTGCGAAGCTTAAAATGGCCGAAGCCTCTTATCTCAACCTTTCCTCCTTTTGCAAGGGCATCTTTAATGCTCTCAAACACAGTTTCAACCACTACCTCTGTCTGTTTTTTAGTAATCCCGATGTCTTGGGAAACTTTCAAAGCTATTTTTTCAATAAGTGCTGATTTTGTCATAACCCCTCCTTTATTAAAGTTAGAAGTAGGAAATGGGAATTGGGAAGTAAAAACTTCTTACTTCTTACTTATTATTTCTTACTTCTTACTTCTCTATGGTGTAAGCATATATTTTAGTCTGATGGTTGGAAAACCCTCTCTTATAAATTCGTTTGGAAAATTTCCACGGATAACGTTCCAAAGGCTGAACTCCTTTTTTTTAGAAACAACGCGAGGCTTACCTTTGATACCAGCCAGTTCCCCTGCTAATTTAATAGCATCTTCGAGGTTCCCCAATTCATCGACAAGGCCTAATTCCTTAGCTTTTTTACCAGTGAACACACGGCCGTCAGCAAGTTCTTTAACGTACTCATATGTCATGCCTCTGCTCTCAGATACTGCCTTGATAAACTGGTCATGAACGTCGTCTAAAACAGACTGGAGGATTTTCTTATCCTCATCTGTCATAGATTTAAATATTGACCCGATATCCTTATGTTTGCCGCTTTTTATTATTTGCGATTTAACACCAATTTTTTCCATAAGACCTTCAAAATTGGGTATCTCCATTATTACCCCTATAGAACCAGTTAAGGTCCCTGAATTTGCAACTATCAAATCAGCAGGGCTGGCTATATAGTAGCCGCCTGAGGCAGCTACAGAACCCATAGAAACAACTACCTTTTTCTTCTCTTTCAGCTTTTTTATTTCTTCGTATATTTCTTGAGACGGAGCAACTCCCCCACCTGGACTATCAATCCTTAATACAACTGCCTTTATTGACGAATCCTCGGAATAATCCTTTAATTCCTCAATTACATCTCTTGAGTCTAATATCATTCCCTCTATGCGTACAAGAGCAACCTTCCCGCCAAGAGGAATTTTATGTGTGAAAGCAACTATAAAGCTCAGTATTGATATGAGCCCAAGAATAGTTAGGAAAAAAATTAAGACCTTTTTCATTTTCGATTTTTTGATTTACGATTTAAAATCTTTCAATTACCAATTTTTAGATTCCCGCCGCTGTTTTTATGCTGAGACCTATTTTCCTTTCAGAAGTATCTATTTTTATTATTCGTGCAGTTAATTCTGTTCCGATTTTAAAAATATCATCAAAATTCTCTTCCTGGTCTTTTTCAATCTCAGTGGAATATATCAGACCTTCCACTCCTTCTTCAAGTTCAACAAAGAGACCAAAATCAGATATTTTTACTATTTTCCCTTTTACCTGTTCGCCCAGTTTATATTTGCTGGGGATTTCTTCAATCCAGGGGTCTGTACTCAGTTCCTTTAACCCTACAGCTATTCGCTCTTTTTCCGTATCAATGCTTAGTATTACAACCTCGATCTTTTGTCCCTTTTTAAGTATATCAGAGGGGTGTGTTAAATGTTTTGTCCATGATATATTAGATATATGAAGCAAGACGTCAATCCCTTCATCCAAGCTTATGAAGGCACCAAAATCAGTAAAACTCCTTACTATTCCTGTAACTTTCTGCCCTACACTGTATCTTTGTTTTATGGCCTCCCAGGGATTTGGTTTTAGTTGTTTTATACTAAGGGATATCCTTTTGTCAGTGCAATTTACGTTTAAAATGACGGCCTCAACAGTGTCTCCTATTGAAAAATACTTAGAAGGTTTTTTGACCTTTTCTAACCAGTCAAACTCTGTTATATGTATCAGCCCCTCCAGTCCTTCCTCCAGCTTAATAAAAATGCCATAATCTACAATATTTATGATTTTTCCCACAACTTTTTTCCCTATGGGATATTTTTCTTCAACATTTGCCCAAGGGTCGGGTTTTTTCTGCTTATAACCAAGCGTGACCTTTTCTGTTTCAGAGTCGAATTTAAGGACAATAACATCGATAACGTCACCTATACGGAACAATTCGCCAGGATGGCTGACTCTACCCCAGGACATATCCGAGATATGCAGTAAACCGTCAACTCCGCCTAAATCAACGAAAGCGCCGTAATCTGTAAGATTTTTGACAACTCCGCTTACCTGTGTCCCTTCTTCAAGTTTAGAAAGTGTTTCTTTTCTGAGCTTATCTCGTTGTTCTTCAAGAATAAGTCGCCTGGATACTATTACATTAGACCTTTTGTTGTTTACCTTTATTACCTTGAAGGTGCAAACGTTTCCTATAAGATAGTCTGTATCCTTAAGACTTTTAAGGTCTATTTGAGAACCTGGAAGAAATGCCTTTACTCCCTCAATCTCTACTGTCATTCCTCCCTTTACCTTTCCAACGATTTTTCCATTAATCGGTACACCGTTATGAAATGCGTCTTCTAATATCTCCCATGTCTTTATCCTTGAGGCTTTTTCCCGGGAAAGACGTACAAAATCGTCAAAGTGTCTTGCGTCTGTTACATAAACCTCTATCTCATCGCCTGGCCCTAAGTTGTTAAGTTCTTCTGCTGAGAGTTCACTGGCTGGTATGAAACCTTCACATTTGGTTCCTATATCTACTATAATTCCCTCTTGTTTTATCTGCACAACTTTCCCTTTAAGGATTGCACCTTCCTGCAATCCTCTGAAAGTATCAGCATAAAGTTTTTCTAAGTCTTCTCTCTGAAGTTCCATGACCCTATATTATATTACCTATTGTTAGAAATTTCTTTAAGTTTTTTAACTACCTCGTCTATAAGTCGCTGAGGAGTCGAAGCCCCTCCGGTTATACCCACCTTCTTAACTCCCTTAAACTTTTTATTCTGAAGCTCGGCCGCAGTCTCTATGTGATATACTTTAGTGCAAATTTTCCTTGAAAGATTGGTAAGTTGCGTTGTATTGGAGCTGTTTTTCCCGCCGACTACAATCATCAGGTCTACTTTTTCGGCAAGTTCCCTTGTCTCTTCCAGCCGTGAGGCTGTGGAATCACAAATTGTATTGTAGACTTTTACTTCTTTTGCAGAGCTAATAACGTAACAGACAATCTTTTTAAGGGCTTCAAGTGGCTGAGTTGTCTGAACAATTATTCCAACCCTGTTTTTCAGGACGGGGAAGGTTTTATTGCTGTTTGTCCCGTTAGGAAAATTGTTTCCCATAGGGTTTACAACAATTACATTATCTCCTGCAAAGCCGAGTAATCCCTGAACTTCAGGATGCTTTCTGTCGCCTAAAATAAGCACCTGATAACCTTCCTCTTTAAGGGTTTGTGTAAATCGCTGGGCCTTTTTAACAAATGGGCATGTGGCATCAATGACCTTACATCCACTTTTAAGAGCTTCCTCATAGATTTTTGGTGGTACCCCATGGGTTCTTATTATAAGGGCTTTTATATTTTTCAGAGAGTCTGTATTTTCAATTGGGATTACACCCTCCATCCTTAGTTTCTCAATTACCTGGGGATTATGGATTAAAGGACCAAGGGTATACACACCTTTTCCCGTGTCTTTAGCCACGCCAAAGGCAATGTCTATGGCACGTTTTACCCCGAAACAAACCCCTGCTCTCTTAGCTACTAATATCTGCATAGCGCTTTTTTAGCTCTCCTATCGCACGCATAATTTCCTGACTTACATTTTCATAGAGTTTATTGCCTTCCCCTTTTATTATAGAAAGGTCTATGGGTTTATCAAATATTACGAATACTTTAGCCCTCTTTAGCCATTTAGCGTCAACAGGCAGTGCCTTATTAGACCCTATAATCAAAGTGGGGACTACTGTTACCCTGCTATGACTGGCAATCATCCCGATTCCTCGCTTGCCTTCAGTTAGTTCTCCTGTCTCGCTTCTTCTGCCCTCAGGAAACATAACAAGCAGTTCGCCATTTTTTAGTCTCATTATAGCTCTCTTTATGGTTGATGGAAGTGTTTTCCCCCTGTCAACAGAGATTGCATAGCGTTTCATGAACCAGCCGAGAAGGGGCATGGTGAAAAGTCTTTTTCTTGCCATGAAAGTGGCTCTTCTTGGCAGAGCAGCGCCTATTAAGGGAGGATCCAGATAACTTATATGATTTGAAGCTATAATCACTCCTTTTTCTGTTGGTATGTTATCTTTGCCTTTAACTTCCAGTCCGCCGTTAATATAACATACGAGTCTTATAGATAGGATACAAGCTTTGTAAATGCAATCGATAAGCGCTTTTGTTTTCTTAGGGGAATTGTTCAATTTTTCCCTAAAGGGCAGATTGGGTTGTAATTTCTCTGTTGAGGTCAAGATGTTCTTAATGCC
>SDBV01010376.1_pt1 | contig 12215 bp, 7 predicted proteins | sample 2277081 | NCBI WGS metagenome assembly SDBV01 (sample SAMN10402039, study PRJNA504765) | marine sediment metagenome | isolation source: marine sediment core GS10_PC15, 223 cmbsf | place: Arctic Ocean: Southern Knipovich Ridge | collected 2010 | reverse complement strand
AACGGCTCACCAAAATCCACCAGCCCCATATCCCGGATTGCCTTGGTGAAAAAGCGGGCGTAGAGCAGGTGCATCACGGCATGCTCGGCACCACCGGTATAGAGGTCTACCGGCAGCCAGTACTTTACCTTGTCGGGGTCAAAGGCGGCTTTATCATCATTAGGGCTGGCATAGCGCAGAAAATACCATGAAGAGCACATAAAGGTATCCATCGTGTCCGTCTCCCTTTTGGCGGGAGCGGAACACTGCGGACAGGGCGTATTGACGAAGTGCTCGTTGTATTTCAGGGGGGACTCGCCGGTAGGTTTAAACTCGGCATCCTCGGGCAGTAGTACCGGCAGGTCTGCCTCAGGAACCGGAACCAGGCCGCACTTCTGGCAGTAAATCATTGGTATCGGCGCTCCCCAGTAGCGCTGACGGGAAATCAGCCAGTCGCGCAGGCGATAGCTGACGGTGCGTTCACCCCAGGCGTTCTTTTCCAGGAAATCGCTAATCGCCTCGATGCCCTGCTCACTGGGGAGCCCGTCAAATTGCCCTGAATTAACCATAGTGCCTGTTTCAATGTACGCCTCGGTTAGTTCTTCCCCTCCCCGCCCGTCCCGGGCAATCACCACTCGGATGGGCAGGTGGTACTTCCGGGCAAAGGCGAAGTCACGCTCATCATGGGCCGGCACCCCCATCACTACCCCGGTGCCGTAGCTCAGCAGCACGTAGTCGGCAATCCAGATAGGCACCTTCTCTCCGTTGAGTCGGTTAGTGACGTAAGACCCGGTAAACACCCCGTCCTTTTCTTTTTCCGTGGATAGCCGCTCAATCTCCGTCTGCTGGCGCGAACGGGCGACGTAGTCCTCAACCCCTGCCTTTCTATCGGGCGTTGTCAGCCTGGCCACCAGCGGGTGCTCGGGGGCCAGCACCATAAAGGTCACGCCGAAGGTGGTATCGGGGCGAGTAGTAAACACTCGGATTTCTCGCTCGGTCACTTCCGGGTAGTCAAGAGCGAAAGAAATCTCGGTGCCGGTACTCTTACCCACCCAGTTTCGCTGCATTATCTTGATCCGCTCCGGCCAGTCAATACCATCGTGCTCCATCAACTGGTCGGCGTAGCGGGTGGTGCGGAGGAACCATTGCTCCAGGTCCCGGTGGGTGACCACTGTGTCACAGCGTTCGCAGCGGCCATTGATCACCTGCTCGTTGGCGAGCACGGTCTGGCACCGGGGGCACCAGTTAACCGGGGCCTTGGCCCGGTAGGCCAGGTCATGCTGGTACAGCTTCAAGAAGAACCACTGCGTCCACCGGTAGTAGTCCGGATGGCTGGTGATTACCTCCCGGCTCCAGTCATAGATAGCGCCGATGCTCTTCAGCTGGCGGCGGATGTTAGCTATGTTCTGCATTGTCCACGTGGCCGGGTGAATACCCCGGTTGATGGCGGCGTTCTCGGCGGGCAGCCCAAAAGCGTCAAAGCCCATCGGGTGGAGCACGTTAAAGCCCTGCATCCGTTTGAAGCGGGCCATTACATCTGAGGGAGCCATGGCATACCAGTGCCCGATGTGGAGGTCGCCCGAGGTATAGGCAAACATGGTCAGGGCGTAGTACTTGGGCTTGGGGCTGTCCTCGGTGACCTCGTAAAGCCGGTCCTCAGCCCATTGTTGCTGCCACTTCTTTTCGATTTCCGGGGGATTGTAGCTGTCTACCATTTACTTTTCCTATCCAAACAGAAGTCTAAATAAAAGCTTGGTGCCTGTCAAAATGTCAATATAGAGAGCCATGCCACTGTAGTTACGGTGGGGTTGGGTGGGTAGCATCCGGAACTCTCGGTCCCAGATTCGGCCCTATGGCTCGTCACGTTGCCTAATTGTAGCAACAAACCGAATCACCTTCAAGTGATGGGCACCGAAAGTAGTCCCTGATCTCTCCAATCAAACGGCCTTGACGATACAGACAGGCTGTGTTATCCTCCTAGTTACGCTGGATTCGAGTTCGCTTGGTGACCCGGCCGATACGGGAGCCAGAGACAGGCGTAATCCGGCCAGCCTTGATTTGAGAAGTTGGGACGGGGAGTAGATTGAGTTCTTTCGAAAGACAATGGCAGCGCTGGTTTCCCGAAGATACCGATGATGACAAGGCACCGTCTGGCCAGCCCGGGTGGATCGGCAGCCGGGTGTTCTGGATACTGGGCGGCGTTCTGCTCCTCTTTATCCTGTTAAACATCTTTAAGGGAATCTATACTGAGTGGCTCTGGTTTGATAACCTGGGCTACAGCAGCGTCTATACCACTATTCTGAAAACGAAGGTGCTGGTCTTCTTCGTTGCCGCTGTTACCTTTGGCCTCTTGTTTTTGGGTAACCTGCTGCTGGCTACGCGCCTGGCACCCAAAACCGAAGCCCATTTCTGGCCGTGGGGCATCGTGCGCCAGTTACGGCGGATAATCAAGTTGAACGTTATCCTGGGGACAACTGTGCTCAGTATCATGTTTGGTCTGGTGGCCCAGGGTAACTGGCAGGTATTGCTACGTTTCTTCAATGCCCAGCCCTTCGGCATCACCGACCCCGTATTCCAGAAGGAGATTGGCTTCTATATCTTCTCCTTGCCTTTCCTCCAGTTGCTGCGAGGCTGGATTCTGGGCGCATTGATAGTTATCCTTCTGGGCAGTATTGCCGTGTATCTGCTTAGTTACGGGGTGCAGCGGCGCCGGTTTGATTTTGCCCGCTCGGTACTGGCTCATATCGGTGTGCTGGGTATGGCTATCCTGGGACTTTTTGCCTGGGGTTACCGGCTGGATATCTGGGAACTGGTCTTCTCCACGCGCGGGGTTGTCTTTGGGGCAAGTTATGCTGATATGCATGCCAAGCTGCCGGCACAGTGGATTCTTTTATCCGTGGTGCTTGTCTGTATTGGATTCCTGGTGGTTTCCATCTTGCAGCGCAACTTTCGCTGGATAGTCTACGCCGTTGGCGGTTGGATAGTGGCTGCTATCATCGTCGGTGGTATCTTCCCGGCCCTGATACAGCGCTTTCAGGTGGAACCCGACGAGTTGGACCGGGAAAGGCCCTACATCGAGTATAATATCGAGTTTACCAGAGAGGCTTTCGCTCTGAACCGGATTGAGGAGCAGCCCTTCCCTGCCGAGGATATGCCCAGCCCACAGGATATTGCCCAAAACGCGGTCACCATTGATAATATCAGGCTCTGGGACCCACGCCCGCTCAAGGACACCTATAACCAGATCCAGTCCATTCGCCTCTACTACGACTTCAATGACGTCGATGTCGACCGTTATATTATCGATGGTGAATACCGGCAGGTGATGCTATCGGCCCGGGAGTTATCCGCCGAGAAACTGGCCAGCGAGGCTCAGACCTGGGTCAACCGTAAGCTGCAGTTTACCCACGGCTATGGCGTTGTCCTCAGTCCGGTAAACGAGGTTACTACTCAGGGACTCCCGGTACTGCTGGTAAAGGATATTCCGCCCGTTGGCGATTTCCAGATAGAGCGGCCCGGGATATACTTCGGGGAAAAGACGAATGATTATGTCATTGTTAGAACCAAGACCGAGGAATTCGACTATCCGGCTACGGGTGAGGAGAATAGATACACTTATTACGAAGGCAATGGTGGGGTTGGCCTGGGCAGTTTCGCCCGCCGAGCATTCTATGCATGGCAACTGGGTGACCTTAATATCCTTATCAGTGGCCAGTTAACTCCGGAGAGCCGGATACTCTACTATCGGAACATCAGGGAGAGGGTGAACCACCTGGCGCCATTTCTGGAGCTGGACAGCGACCCCTATTTAGTGGTCATGGATGGCAGGCTATTCTGGATACAGGACGCCTATACTACCAGTGACCGCTATCCCTATTCTGAACCGCTCGGCAATGGCTTGAACTACATTCGCAACAGCGTTAAGGTGGTTATTGACGCCTATGATGGTGACGTAACCTTCTATGTCACTGACCCGGATGATGCCCTGATACAGACTTATCAGGCTATCTTCCCTGAGCTCTTTGTTCCCGCCGAGCAGATGCCCGAGTTCTTGCGGGCCCACTGGAGATATCCCATAGACATGTTCAATATCCAGGCTTCAGTATACCAGAGCTACCATATGCGTGATGCCAAGGTGTTCTACAATAAAGAAGACCTCTGGGCCAGGCCCAGAGAGGTCTATGCCGGTAATCAGCAGTCTATGGAGCCCTATTACATCATCATGCGCCTGCCCGGTGAAGAGGTAGAGGAGTTCCTGCTCATGCTGCCCTTCACTCCGGTAAACAAGAATAACACCATTAGCTGGCTGGCCGCCCGTAGTGACGGAGAAAACTATGGCAAGCTGCTGGTCTATAATTTCCCGTCGGGACGGCTGGTGTATGGTCCCAGCCAGATTGAAAACCGAATCGGGCAGGATACCGACATTACGGAGCAGTTTGCCCTCTGGGGTCGAGGCGGTTCCCGGGTTATCCGCGGCAACCTGCTGCTGATTCCTCTAGGCGATTCCATCATGTATGTGGAGCCGGTCTTTCTGGAAGCAGAGGCTGGCGGGCTTCCCCAATTGAAACGGGTCATTGTGGTGGCTGGCGAGCAGATAGCCATGGAACTTACGCTACAGGAAAGCCTGACCGCTATCTTCGGCGCTGCGGTACCCGCTGAACCCGAGGACGGACCGCCGGCTACGGAAGAACCGGAGGAACCGCTTAGCGCTGACATAGCCGGTCTCATTGAGGAAGCCCAGCAGCACTATGACCAGGCTCAGCAGTATCTCAAGGCCGGTGATTGGGCTGGCTACGGTAAAGCGCTGGACGCTTTGAGCGCAGTGCTGGAACGCCTGGCGGAAGTTGCCGCCGGAGAAACGGAATAACCTGGTGGCTTCACGGCCTGGCTTCTTGTAACGTCAGAATGGTGGATTAGTTAGACAAGGCCCTTCACCGGCAAAACTGGCCGATCAATTCCAGTGGCATATGGATAAGGGCACACATCAACCGGATATCTCCAGCCAATGTATGCCCTTATTTGGTCTAACTCAGGTTACCGGTCCGTTCTGGCGGTACTGTAGCAATCGCTGCAATACACAGGTCTACCCTCACGGGGCTCGAAAGGCACTTCGGTTTCCTTGCCACACTGAGCGCAGACCACAGGGAACATCTGCCGCCGGCCGCCGTAGCCGCCGCCGCCACCGCCACCACCACCACCGCCGTAGCGGTCCGACCTTCTGGCTTGACGACATGACGGACAACGCTTGGGCTCATTGGTATAGCCTTTAGAAGCGAAGAACTCCTGTTCCCCAGCACTGAAGGTGAAGGTTGCGCCACAATCGGCACACTGTAGTGACTTGTCTTGAAAGCTCACTGGATGACCTCCTCTCTCAAAATAGTTGGTCAGAGTTGCGGTCATCCTGTAATTGAGCAAATCTGAAATAAGCAACCAATAGTATGATAACCTGAACTGTAACCACCGAAGACATTATACACCGAAAGGTGCTATTTGTCAAAGCCTGATTGGAGATTACCGTCCAATGGCCAGTGCGCGAGATATAATTATCCCCATTGCTTCGGGAGTGCCACCCGGAGCCAGGCAGATTCCACAGCGCTGTCCGACCTCAAAAATAGCCTCATCCAGGCACCATTCACCTTCATCGGTCAGGGCATAAGGGCCGAGAACCTCGGCCATATCAGCAATGAACCTGGCACCAAACATTTTGGCGTATAACACGGATTGTGGCCCGCCATAGACACCTCCCCTCCCACCAGCGTTCCTCAGGCCATACAGCCGCTCTATTTGAGAACCCACATAGATGTTTACCACGCTATTAACCAGGCGCGGGTTTTCTCTCAAGCGCTCTACTATCTTCGGATTGTTCCGGCACTGGGCCAGGAACTTTTCCGCTATGTGATTCCGCGGTGTCCCCGCCGCTCCGCTGCTCCCACGGCTCCCACCGCCTCCACCACCATGCTCGACCTCAAAGGTAGCCTGAGTCACTTTCCACCCGTCCCCTTCTGCCCCAATCAAGCATGATTCATGAATTCTGACATTGTCAAAGAAAACGGAGTTCTTGACCGCCTCCGTATTAGCGCCGGTGGCGCCACTGGCGGCACCAAAGGTGCTCAAGGGAAACAGGTCCAGAGGCTGGATGGTAATACCGGGCAAATCAGCCGAACAAATAAAGCTGGACAAGTTCTCATGCCTGGGAGCTTCCAGGCTACTGCGAGTCAATAGGTAGAATTGGTCTGGTGGCGGGTGAAGTCCCCCGACAAAGATTTTCTGCCCGCTAACGATGAAATACTCTCCTTCACGTTCGTGGCGGAGGGCGTTAGTCTGTTGATTGGCTTCGTCGGTGCCGGCCTCTGGTTCAGTCATCAGCTGCCAGGTGAGGGCTTCACCCCTGAGCATAGCGGGCAGGAAACGCATCTTCTGCTCCTCAGTGCAGCAGGCCATAAGGGCCGGTGCCGCCAGTATTGTCCAATCCTGCACCGGGGGAAGACCCAGCCTTCTCTCAGCCATCTGTTCCCTGATGACACGGCTATGGGCCCCGTCCAGGCCACCGCCGCCATACTGGCGAGGGTATGAGGGAAAAAGCCATCCTTTCTTCCCCAGCGTGCGAGAAAAATCACGGTGTTTCTGAAATTGTTCGTAGCTCATTTTCTGAGCGTCTCTGATGTAAAAGAGGTCTTTTGGAACATTCTCGTCCAGCCAGGCGTCTACCTCTTTGGCAAATTCTTCCTGCTCTTTTGTATAGTCCGTGGAAAAATCCATTTCTGTGCCTCCTCCGGAAGTAGATCTTCGAGCTAAGAATTCTTCAGGGAACTGTCCCTCGTCCGCTGACTTATTTCGTGCCCCGCAGCCCCTGGCTCAGATTCTATCGCTATTCTTACCGGAAAGCAAGTGGATTCAACTGTACCGGCCAGGAATAGTAACTGGCTGCTACTCAATGGCCGGCGTCACCCAGGTGACCCCGGCCTAGGAAGTCTCCACTTCCTCCACGGTTATCTTGACCACGTTTCGTACCGTCATATTGCGGCCGGCAAGTTCGGCGGTGGTCTTGTCGAAGAGCTCGCCTGAGTTGAGTATCTCGCCTTTTCCCCAGATACGGTAGCTCTTGCGGGTTCCTGCGTCCAGGCCGATGATGGCAACCTGGGGATTCTCCTGGATATTGGACACGGTGCGCGGTGAGGCGATATCCATGAACATGATAGTGTCATCATCGAGCACACGTAATGAGCCCTTCGCTGACACGTTGGGCTTGCCGCTCTTGCTGGCCGTGGCCACCAGCGATGGCCGTATTTCTCCGATTGCCTTTTTGGCGTCCTCAGTTAGTTTTCCCATAATAACCTCCTCTATCGGCTCAGTCTTATCTCAGTGGCACTAATTATACATGAGGCGGTTTCTACTGGCAAGGTCAGTATTCGCCGGGTGGTGGGTCAATTTGATGGAGGTATGATATGATAATAGGTGAAACTAATATGAAACGTGATATGGATTTGATACGAAAGATACTTCTGACAGTTGAGTCAGAAGTGCATGCCTTTGCGTCTGAGGAACTAGAAGTGGATGGCTATACCCAAGAACAGATAGAATATCACGCAGTCTTGCTGGGGGAGGCTGGATTGGCAGAAGTAGTCGATATAACGACACTGGGTGATAAGAGCCCCCAAGCTAGAATCATCCGTTTAACATGGTCGGGACATGAGTTTGTGGATTCAGCCCGTGAAAACCAAACTTGGAATCAGGCGAAGGACTTGATAACAAACAAGGTTGGTGGGGCAACTATTCAAATATGGATGGCAGTGCTCACTAGCTACATACGGGGTCAACTCGGTTTAACTTAGTGGCAGGCTGATACTCTGTCCTACTGAGTTACACGTGTAAGACACAAGGGATGTAGAAGTTTGCACGACCTCTATTTGACTCACTACGATAACTTCGTTCGCCCTCATAAGACCTTGTCTAATCCCTACCCCACGACCCCAGCGATGGCAGCAGGTGTCAGTGACCATATCTGGACCGTTGAGGAGATTGTAAGACTAATCAACTAGGGAGGGTGATTTTATGAGTAATATGAAGAATCTAGTAAAGATTGAAAACGAACTTATTAATTATTTGCGCATTTCTTATAAATGTCCTGGTTGCCTAAAACAAGTGATATTAACTCCCGACATTTGGGACAAAGAGTATCTAACGTGCGGGGAATGCCAATACTCACTCCATATTCGCAGTAACCAAGCGATGTATTTGAAGGACTTGATTTTTGAATTTGATAAATATCGCAAGGTATTAGGAATGAACGGTCTTCAGGTATGGATTGAGGGTCAACCGAGTACCAGCACTCTGATTCAGGGTTCCACAACATTAACGTACACACGATAGAATTATTCCTCCCGTTGAACACCTAATTCAAATTGACCCACTACCATTCACCGCTTTCCCTTTAGGAACTACTCATTATCCGGACTCGAGAAAGGGCTGGCGAATCTTGCAAGTCCTTCAGCTACCGTGTAAAATGTGGGCGAGATGGCTTATAGTCAGTTAATCTCGTTTGCGGGCAGACTCGAAAATTGCAGTCGGGCGGCGCAAGAAAAGGAGGAAAAAGTTGACTACGGCATTAGAGGACATTCGATTACTCGACCTCTCCTGGCAGGGCCCCGGGCCCTACTGCACCATGATGTTGGCTGATTTAGGGGCTGATGTTATCCGGGTTCAGGAGCCCGGACTTTCCGGACGGCGGGCATCTCTGGCGCCAGCTGCCCCGGCCACAGCTCCCCGGATTGACCCCAAGATGCTGGCCTACAGTGCCCATGATCGTAACAAGAGAAGCATCACTCTCAACCTGAAGCATGACGGGGCCAGAGAGGTCTTTTACGAGTTGGTCAAGAAATCGGACGTGGTGCTGGAGGGATACCGCCCCGGTGTCACCAAGCGCCTTCAAATAGACTACGAGACGCTGAAGAAAATTAATCCGCGGCTGGTTTACTGCTCTATCTCCGGCTTTGGCCAGGATGGCCCCTATGCCACGCTGGTGGGCCATGACATCAACTATATCTCTATTGCCGGCGCCCTGGGCCTGACAGGGGAGAGTGGGGGAGCTCCGGCCATCCCCTTAAACTTGATAGCCGATTACGGCGCCGGGGGAATGCAGGCTGCCTTTGGCATTCTGGCCGCCGTGCACGCCCGTGAGAGAACGGGGGCGGGACAGTATGTGGATATATCCCTGACTGATGGCGTCTTTTCCCTCATGGCTCAGGTGGTCTCCGGCTATTTGCAGAGCGGAGTGCCACCCCGGCGGGGTGAGATGGCCCTTAACGGTGGGGTGCCCCACTACAATACCTACCAGACCAAGGATGGCAAGTACCTCAGCATCGGCTCCCTGGAGCCCTGGTTCTATCAGAACCTGTGCCGGGCGCTGGGCCGGGAGGACTTTATTCCGCACCAGAATGCCGGCGGGGAAAAACGCGACGAAATCTTCCGTACCTTCAGGGAGATTTTCCAGACCCGCACCCGCGATGAGTGGTTTGATTTCCTCAAGGACAAAGAGGTATGTGTTGGCAAAGTCTACGATTTTGAGGAAGTTTTTGATGACCCTCAGCTTCAGTACCGGCAAATGATTCTGGAAGTGGAATATCCTGGAGGGGGGACCATAAAACAGGCCGGAATCCCGGTAAAGCTATCGGAAACTCCGGGAAGCATCAGACGGCTGGCGGCTGTTCGGGGCGAGCATACCGCAGCCGTGCTGGAGGAACTGGGGTATTCCACTCAGGCTATTGAGGAATTGAAGACCTCCGGGGGCACATAGAACCTGGCACTGAGTATTACCGACCAGGAAGATTAGAGATCGAAGAACAGAGCCGCCGGTGTCTGCCGGCTGGCACTATCAATTTCCGGAGGGAGATCAAACTATGGAAGAGAAAACAACCGGTATGCTCAACCCGTACCGGGTTTTGGACCTGACCGATGAGAAGGGGCTCTTTTGCGGCAAGTTGCTCGGAGACCTGGGAGCCGATGTAATCAAGATTGAAAGACCGGGTGGCGACCCCGCCCGGAACATCGGCCCCTTCTACCACGATGAGGTCGACCCGGAGAAGAGCCTCTTCTGGTGGGCCTTGAATACCAGCAAGCGGGGCATAACCCTCGATATCGAGACCGCCGACGGGCAACAGGCCTTCAAGAAGCTGGTACAGGGCGCCGATTTTGTCATCGAGTCCTTCCCGCCGGGCTACCTGGACGGGCTTGGCCTGGGATACTCGGCACTGGAAGAGCTCAATCCCGGCATCATCCTGGTTTCAATCACCCCGTTTGGACAGACCGGCCCGTACAAGGACTACCAGGCTCCTGACATCGTCGCCTGGGCAATGGGCGGTCAGATGTACCTCTATGGTGATGCTGACCGTCCCCCTATCCGCATCAGCCATCATTCCCAGGCGCACCTGCACGCTGCCGGGGAGGCGGCGGTGGGGGCGATCATGGCCCTCTACCACCGGCAGCAAACCGGAGAAGGACAGCAGGTGGATGTTTCCATCCAGGATTGTGTCGTTCGCATTGTCACCGAGAAGAGGCATATTGCCAGCTGGGATTTGATGAAGGTTAACCAGCAGCGGGAAGGAATGCAGCCCGCCCTGATTCGGATGACACGGATGTGGCCCTGCAAGGATGGTCTGGTCATCTGGATCTACTTTTTCGGCTCGCAGGGGAAACGCTGGAACCTGCCGCTCCTGCAGTGGATGGAAGAGGAAGGGGAGGCTGATGATTTCCTGCAGGAACTCGACTGGGATACCTTTGGTGTTGCTACCACCACTGAGGAGACGCCGGAAGAGAGAATGAGCCGGATGCAGGAAGCGATAGATCGCATCGAAGGACCGACGCGCCGGTTCTTCCTGTCCCGTACTAAAGCCGAGCTCCTGGAGGGAGCCATAAAACATCGCGCCATGCTTTATCCGGTGTCCACCACTGTTGACATACTGGAGAGCGGTCAGCTGGCCGCTCGGGAGTTCTGGGCAGAGGTAGAACACCCTGAATTGGGCACCACCATTACCTACCCCGGCCCTTTTGCTAAGAGTTCAGAAGCGCCCCCCAGAGTCTGGCGTCGTGCCCCTCTTATCGGTGAGCACAACCTGGAAATACTCGAACAGGCATCGGGCCTTTCCGAAGAGGTATCTGTTGCACCAAAGCCAACCAGTAGTCCGCTAACGCTCAACAAAAACAATAAACAACTGGCGCCGGGACTGCTTGAGGGGATCAAGGTTGTCGATTTCGGCTGGGCCTGGACGGGGCCTCTCACCGCCAAAACTCTCTGTGACTATGGTGCCGAGGTGATCAAGATAGAGAGCCAGAACCGGCCTGACCCTCATCGATCATCGGCCCCCCCTTTTAAAGATAACATTCCGGGAGTGAATCGCAGTGGTACTTTCAACCAGGACAACACCGGCAAGCTCAGCGTTGCCCTTAACCTGGCCCATCCCCGGGGAGTGGAAATAACCAGGAGTTTGATTGCCCGGGCTGATATTGTAGTCGAAAACTTCGCCGGAGGGGTGATGGAGAGGATGGGACTGGGCTATCAGGAACTGAAGAAAATAAACCCGGACATCATTATGCTCAGCTCCTGTACGCAGGGGCAAACGGGACCATGCGCTGTTCACCCGGGCTATGGCCTGCATTTGACTTCGCTGGCGGGCTTTAATCACATTGCCGGCTGGCCTGACCGGGAGCCAGCCTGGCTCTCCGCTTACACCGATTTCCCGGCTCCCCGCTTTAATCTGTTGACTATCCTGGCTGCCCTTGACTACCGGCGCCGCACCGGCAGAGGGCAGTACATTGACATGTCACAGTATGAGAATGGCGTTCACTACTTGTCCCCCGTTATTCTCGACTATGTGGTAAATGGGCGGGTAGCCAACAGAATGGGTAACCGTTCCAGCTACGCCGCCCCCCACGGCGCCTATCGCTGCCGTGGTGAGGACAGGTGGTGCGCTATCGCTGTATTCAGCGACCAGGAATGGCAACGCTTCACCACCGTTATCGGCAATCCGTCATTGGCCAACGACGCCAGGTTCGTCACCATCTTAGCCAGGCAGGAAAACGAGGACCAGCTGGACAGACTGATTGAAGAGTGGACGGGTAATCACTCTGCCGAAGAGGTGATGCACCTGATGCAGGCCGCCGGCGTGGCCGCCGGAGTACTGCAAACCGGTGAAGATCTGCTGGAAAATGACCCCCAGTTGAGGCACCGCCACCTCTTCTGG
>SDBV01010375.1_pt1 | contig 12216 bp, 12 predicted proteins | sample 2277081 | NCBI WGS metagenome assembly SDBV01 (sample SAMN10402039, study PRJNA504765) | marine sediment metagenome | isolation source: marine sediment core GS10_PC15, 223 cmbsf | place: Arctic Ocean: Southern Knipovich Ridge | collected 2010 | reverse complement strand
TGCAGTCTTTGATGGACCAACAAACCTAACAGAAGCTTCAAGGTTTACAATAGGATTTGATTTTGTCCACGAAATCAGGCTTGGTGGAATACAAAAATTGTTTCCAGTACTTACAATAACATATTTTCCTTTCAAAAGTTTTGATGATTGCAAAAATGATTTTGCAAGTCCTTTTACAAATGGTCCCATCCCTGTTTTTGGACCTCTAGGTAAAACTAATGACCTTGTTGTGGCATATTTTGATAGTCGTTTAAAGCTTAATTCATCATTTTGAGGATAGAAAGCCTCCAATTCGCATTTCCCAGAAAGATGCTGAGCAAGAGAATATGCATAACCAGTATGTCCCCCACCTCCTGCAAGCAAAATTACTTTGGACAATAGAAAACCCTTTCAAAACGGCAAAATAAGGTTTGCATCAGTATAATAACAAATACTGAAGAACATTCGAGTACATTTACATAAAATTTTCAATTATGATGAAGAAATTAAATATCATTAACCATATTTTATACCAAAGTACAAGTTCTCCCAATTAATATTAAAAAATTAGTAAATGATATTTGTTAACCTAGGCTACCCAATCCCTTGAGCAGACAAGATTTCTTATAATGTTTTTTTAATTTACCCTGACAATCATAAATAAAAGGAACATATGATTTTTTATAGACTCTTTGTATTTCATTGATGCTTTTGGTGTGGTGTTGAACTATTACAAGACACCCTGTACCTGAAACGTTTTCTTTTTTTAATTTAGATAATATACTTAGTTTAAATTCTTCCATTTCATTTTCATAAAAATATTTACTAAGCAAATTTTTCTGTATGAAAGGATCATGAATCATTACATCATATCCTTTCTCACTAAATTCTTTAGCTATCTTAAATCCTGGAGAGTCCCTCATATCAGGCATGTTCATTTTATAAGACATTCCACAAATAATAACTGATTTTTTAAAGTTATTTTTTTTAATTATTCCGTCTATTGTATTTGAAATGTATTTTGGTATAAAGTAATTTGTTTTTACAGCACTTTGAATAGTTTTAAAATCAAAATTAAATTTTTTTGATGAATTTAGAAGAAAAATTGGATCTTTTGGAATACAATGACCTCCTGCACCAGCTCCAAAATAAAATGGCATGAAACCAAATGGTTTGGTTGAAGCACCATCAATTACATCTGAAATGTTAATCTTTAATTTATCACAAAGAACAGCCAATTCGTTTACAAGAGAGATATTAACGAGTCGAAAAGCATTCTCAAATGATTTGATTACTTCTACTGTCTTGGGTTCTTTTATCCTAAACAAATTACCTTTGTTTATGTGATTGTATATTTTTTTAATTGCAGAAAATGTATTATTATCAGATGTATAAATTACTCTAGATATATTGTGCAGATCCCATTTTTTATTTTTTGGATCAATTCTTTCGGGGCAATAAGATAAGCCAAAATTTATACCTAAATGGAATCCTTTCTTTTTGATTAATTCCTCTACTAATTCAGTGGTCCCTACTTCTAAACTACTTTCAATAATTATGATGTCGCCCGGTTTTGAAGAAGAAAGAAAATCCTTTACAGCTAAAATGACATAATGATCAGATTTCATATTTTTTTTTGGAATTGGAGTGGGGACACAAATAATTCCAATTTTAGGTTTAGAATGGGGGGTGGAAGAATTAGAAAATATCAAATTTTCTTTTTTTCGTACATTTTTAAAATCTGATTTTAAATTCCTCTCGTTTCCAATAAGTAAATCCTCTTCTAATCTTCTTAGCTTGTCAGGACCAGTTTCAACTCCAAATACTCTAAACCCTGCTTTTGCTAATTTTACTGATAAAGGAAATCCAACATACCCTAGACCAAAAATTTCAATTACACATTCTTTTCTAATTATTTTTTTACTAGTTTCTTTTATGTCCAATAATTTCATAATTTTATTTTTTATCAACCTTGTTCTCTTTGTAAAGTTGTATCTACATTAAACATTTATGACGAATCTACCTAAAAATTTCTTTTCTCCATATTATTATAATAAATTTGGAAGGAAATTGTGCACATATTATGAAAGATAAATTACTTTTTTGGATTCCTGCTCATTATTATTTTTTTAATTTTTGTATCGCCAAATGTATTTCCGAAAAATATGACTGTGACATACATACTATAATAGATACAGACAATGAAAAAAAGACTTTTTTTGAAAAACAGCAACTAATTCATTTTAAAACTATTTGGTACTATCGTGACCATGTTGATTTAAATCCTCAAAGAATTCCTGATATAAATTACTTAAAAGATTTTGAACATCGTACCGGAATAAATCTCTGGAATATTGCATATAGTGAACGTCAATTTTATAATTTTAATACCTATTATCAATTTTCTCATAATGAAATATTATCTATTTTAGAACAAGAATGTAAATTATTTGAAAAAATTTTAGATAAAGTCAATCCTGACTTTTTAGTAATAGGAGTTACCGATAAGCAACATAATTATTTACTTTCAGAAATTTGTAAATCCCGCAAAATAAGGGTTCTTATGTCAGGTGCAGCACGATTCGGGCTTAGAGAATTGATATCTGAAGAAGCTGATATTATAGACGGAAATGTTCTGCCAAATTATCATGAAAAATCACAGAAAGAAATTTCTTTTGAAGAACTCCAAGAATTTTTTGATAAATTTAATTTTATTAAACAAATTAATAAAATAAAAAAGACATATACCTATACCAATGCATTAAAAATAAAAAAATTTTTCAAACTAGTTTTTATTTATGGTGATAAAAAATATCAAAATCATTTTGATCATCGTGGAATGACAAGATGGAATTTAATGAAAAAAATCCCTATCTTAAAATTTAAACAATGGCGTGTACGTAGATATGTTAATAAAATTTTTACAAAGACTATAGATCAAAAATCACCATTTATCTATTTTCCATTACACTCTGAACCTGAAAGAGCTCTCTCTATCGCTGCCCCCTTTTTTACAAATCAAATTGAAGTCATTACTAATGTTGCCAAATCAATACCCATTGGATATCTTATCTATGTGAAAGATCATCCTATAATGGCGGTTAAGGGTGAAAGAACTCTGGAATTTTATAAAAAAATTAAGAGTCTACCTAATGTTCGGCTAATTCATCCTTCAATAAGCCAAGATAACCTCATCAAACAATGTTCAATAGTAGTTACCATTGGGGGAACTGCAGGTTTGGAAGCAGCAATTTTTGGAAAGAGCTCCGTGGTTTTTTCTAAAACAATGTATTCTAGTCTTCCTTCTGTTCATGAGGTAAAAAATATCAATGAACTTCCCTCAACAATTAGAAAATCATTACAAACAAAAGTTAATCCTAACGATGTAAAAACTTTCATTGATTTCATTGATAAAAACTCATTTCAAGTCGATAAGGGTATGGCTATGTCTGATTTACGTGCAAGAGTTCATCATAAAGAGATCTCTGAAGACGAGATGCTAAAATTTTTGAAAGACTATGAACCAGAATTAGATATTTTAAGTTCAGAACATATTAAAAAAATCAATGAAATCAAAGCAAAAGAATTATCTTCTAAAAACTAATTTTTCATTCTCCTCAAAAATCTTCTTTTCCTTGCATTAAGATCAACATCACATCCATACAAATTCTTAAATCCTTATTTTCTCAAAAAATATAGAATTAGAGATCCATTACATCCAACATCTAATTTTTTTAATATTATCCTTATCACTATTTGAATAAATAAAATTAATAATTTTCCAAGTATCCAATGATTAAACCCTATCTGAATGTGGAAATAAATCTAAAATTCCTAAAATTTTACTGTATCGTCAATTTCTGAAGGCTTTTTTAATACGTAGTTTAAACCAAATTTTTTTGGGATAATTAGAGTTCTAATTTGTTATACCTTAGGTGGTAAAAGATTTTCGGCAAGTAAAATATCTTTTAATTCATTCTTTGTAATTAATTCTACTTTATCTGAAGAGTATTGATCAATTAAGTTAGCAAATGGAAGACTATTTTTATTATTCATTTTTTCATCAAATATAATGTAATCCATTTCACTTTCAAGCGAATTTCTTATTTCATCTTTGTTGATTAAAACTTCATGAAATTTTTCTCCCGGTCTTACTGAAATAACATCAACATCATTTTTAGCATCCATTAAATCCACAATCGCATCCTTCATATCTTCAACTCTATATGCTTTCAACTTAGGAATGAAAACTTGTCCACCATCACCATTTTTTATTGCCCTAAAAATCAAATCCAACGCTTGAGTCATTGTAATATTAAACCTGGTCATATTGGGATCTGTTATTGTTATTTTCTTTCCATCTAAAACCTGCTTTGATAATGTAGGAACAATTGAACCTCTACTTCCAAGAACATTTCCATATCTTACACACAAAAATTTTAAATTTTCTCTTTGTTTTCCTTTATAATAATTTCCTGAAATAAATAATTTTTCCATTAATAATTTAGTGGCTCCATATGTGTTAAATGGAGATACCGCCTTATCAGTTCCAATTGCTAATGCAAGTTCAACATTTTTATCTAAACATGCATTTAGAACATTTTCTGATCCATACACATTAGTTTTGACTGCTTCAAACGGATTGTATTCGGCTACAGGTACATGTTTTAAAGCAGCTGCATGTACGACAATATCTATATCCTCAAAGGCTCTCAAAAGACGTTCTTTATCTCTTACATCTCCGATTAAAAATCTTATTCGTTTATCATCAAATTCTGATTGCATTTGAACTTGTTTTAATTCATCTCTGCTAAAAATTCGAATTGTTTCAACATCAGTTTTTAATAGTCTTTTAGTTAGTGCTTTTCCAAGAGAACCAGTTCCTCCTGTAATGAGGATTTTTTTACCATCAAACATAGTCATTTTAGATTAAATAATGTTTAAAAATCCTTGTTATGGTAATTAGATTTATATAAATTCAGATTCAATATTTGCTAAATTTTACTTTTTAATTCTCTAACTAGAGAAAAAGCTTCTGCTGCTCTAAATCCAGAAACAGTTCCCCAATGTTTTGCAACAGCTTCTAATCCTTCTATTGATCTAGGATGAGGAAATTTTCTCAATTCTGATTTGTAAGCCTCCATTGCGCGAAGTTTTTTTGAAAGCTCCTTTGTTATATCAACAAAGATATTCGGAGAAAACAATACTGGAAAATACCATTCTGTTGAGGAAGGAACTTCAAAAGAGTAAACACTTCTTACAGAAGTTTTTGAGCCTGGTCTTGTAGCTGTAATTGTAGCATTATACAAAATTCTGTGGTCTACATTGATATCGTGTTGTGAATGAGTATATACCATATCTGGTTTGAAATCCTCAATTAATTTTTCAATAGTTTTGGTAACCTCTAAATTTGATATTGTATCCATTTCGTTATCTGGAAAATCAAAAAATTGAATATTAGTAACTCCAACTATCTTTACTGCTTTTTTTGCATCATCTCTTAATTTTTTTAATTGTAAATTTGCATCTTTCATCTTTTTTCCACTCATAGTATATTTAGAATTATTTTTTAGTGTCCCAGACCGTCTTGCAAAAATTCCTGTGGCCATAATTACAATCTTAACATGGTGACCTCTATCAGTATATTTTTTAATTGTACCACCCATACCAAGAATCTCGTCATCTGGATGTGCGGCAATAACAAGTATTTTCATTCGATTTCTCCTTCAAATCTAATTTTATTTCCTTTCAATTCTGCTGATTTAAAAACAATTTTTTTATTCTTTATTCTGATGAATGCGTTTGGATATGGGTCAGCTAACATCCGTATAAAATCATAAAGATATTGGTTAGAAAAATCTAGATTTTTTAGCTCACTTTGCTCAGGTTTACGTCTCTTAAATACAGTAGATCTTCCTTTTTGTTTTTTTATTTTGAATCTTCCTTCTATAATTTTATTTATCATTTCATAATCATTTTTTATCATTCTTTGAAAAATATCTTTTATAGGCCCTTCAAGAGACAAGGTTTTCTGCATTATTATGTCTCCTTCATCCAAACCTTCTGTCATTATAAAAGCAGTTGATTTAGTTTTTTTTGTGCCTCTAATTATTTGATTTTGAATTGGACTACCCCCCCTAAATTTGGGCAAATTGGACTCGTGGAAGCAAATACATTTGTGATTTTGAATAATGGTTTTTGGCACAATCCATGACCAATCTGGAAAAAAAATGTATTCGGGATTAATTTTTTTAACATAATTGGCTGTTAATTTTTTTTGGGATTTTAATAAAATAAGTTCTTTTTTGTATTTATTGTATAATTTCTCATAAAGTTCAATTGCCCATTCCCGATATGCGCAAAATATGTAAACCATATGATTTGTTATTGTTTGGCTGCATATATTTTAGCCTAGGTAGGTTTTGATATTCTACTGATAGAAAACATGATTGAAGGAAAACACGTTTTTTTGAGAGCATTAGAAAAAGAAGATCTTACAAAATTACGAGATTGGAGAAATAGCTCTCATGTTCGTAAATCAACTCGTGAATACAGACTGTTAAATATGGTTAACCAAAAAAATTGGTTTGAATCAATTCATCAAAAAAACCCTCCTCAAGAAATTATGTTTGGAATTCTAAACAAACAAAAAAAATTGATAGGAGTAACGGGTTTAACTTATATTGATTGGAAAAACCGACATTCAGAAATTTCAATCTATTTGTCCACAAAAGGATGGCAAACAAAACCTGAAGCAAAAGAAGTAATCCATTTGGTAATGCAATATGGATTTGAAGAACTAAATCTTCACAGACTTTATGTTGAAATTTTTGAATTGATGAAAGAAAACATAAAGTTATTTTCTAAAGAAAAATTTGTAAAAGAAGGTTGTCTCAGACAAAAAATTTGGAGAAATAAAAAATGGTGGGATACAATAATTTATTCAAAACTGGCAAATGAATATGAAAAAAAGAATTAAATTATTTGATCCAGTTTCTGGAGAGGAAGAGGAAAGAGCATTAATTAAAACACTAAAAAGTGGTTTTTGGGCCTCTGGATCAGGAACCAATCAAGTAAAAAAATTTGAAGAAAAATTCAATAAATTTGTTAGCTCTAAAAGCTCCGTTGCCGTTAACAGTGGTACAGCCGCTTTACATCTTGCAATGGAGATGCTAAAAATTCAAAACATGGAAGTTATTGTTCCCTCTTTATCTTTTGTTAGCAGTGCAAACTGTGTATTGTATAATGGAGGAAAACCAATTTTTGCAGATATTGATCCAAATACTTTGTGCATAGATTATAACTCAATAGAAGAAAAAATCACAAAAAAAACTAAAGCAATTTTACCGGTTCATTTTGCTGGCATGCCTGCTCAATTAAGAAAAATCCAAAAAATTGCCCAAAAACATGATCTCATTATAATTGAGGATGCAGCACATGCATGTGGAGCACTTTATGATGGGAAAAAAATTGGTTCACATTCTCCCTTTGTTTGTTTTAGTTTTCATCCAGTAAAAAATTTGGCCATGCCTACAGGTGGATTGATTTCAATCAATCATTCAAAAAACTTTGAGATAAAGGAAAAACTTGCTTCCTTAAGATGGTGTGGTATAACAGATAGAATGGATGCAAAATATGATGTAAAATACTTGGGTTGGAATTATTATATGAACGAATTTTCAGCTACTTTGGGATTAGAACAACTAAAAAAATTAGATTCATTAAATTTCTGTAGGAAAAAAATTGCAAAAAGATATCGCGATGAGATAACTATACCCGAAAAAATGCCATATGATAAAAATTCCGTTTATCATTTCTACTGGATATTAGTAAAAAATCGCGATGAATTTCGGAAAAAAATGCTCAATTCAGGAATAGAAACTGGAATTCACTATCATCCTATTCATAAAATGTCACTATACAAATCTAAAATTTCATTACAACATACAGAATATGTCGGCAAAAAAATTATTTCGTTGCCAACTCATCCTAATCTTTCTGATTCTGAAATTACAAAAATAATTAAAACTGTCAATAAAATTTACAACAAAATTGGTTAGTAAATAAGATGATATCAAAAATTAAAAATAAAATTAAACTTAAACCAATTATAAAATCTGATCTTGTACTTTTGAGAGATTGGAGAAATTCAATGGAGATTTTTCCATATAACACACAATTTTTCTTACTAAATTTAAAAATTCAAAATGATTGGTTTAAAAAACTACATATTGATAAATCAAGAAAAATGTTTATGCTGATTTATGAAGAAAAAAAAATTGGAGTTGGTGGCTTGATCCATATTGATTATAAGAACAAAAATGCTGATATAGCCATAATTATTGGAGATAAAAAATTTCATGGAAGAGGAATAGGATCGGTTACATTAGATAAAATTCTTCAATATGGATTTAAAAAACTAAATCTCCACCGCATTAGCGCTGAAGTTATTGAATATAACATAAGTTCTATTAGGTTATTTGAAAAATTTAATTTCAAGCTAGAGGCAACGTTTCGAGACATTCTGTGGAGAAAAAATCAATGGTGGGGCATAAAGTCTTTTTATTTAACAAATGAAAATTATCGTCCTTTCTTATAAACAAAAATCATTTGCAGTATTTTAGAAGAATTCCTTCTCCTAACTTAATTTTACGATTAGATTTTTTTCCAATTATTTTAGTTAGAAATTTTGCATCTTCTCCTCTTTTTTGATTTCCTGGTCTCAAAACTTCCACGTTTACCCCCTCTACAAATACTTCATTTTTTTCAATTTGTTTTATTGCTTGAACAGATCTGGTAGCAAATTTTCTTAATTCTTTTTCATTTTTCAAAATCTTTTTCTCTCCATCACCGAGTGCCTTCTCCGATTCTCTTATTGCTTTTATCATTTTCATCAATTGTTGTGGATTCAAAGCAAAACTATGATCAGGTCCTTTAAGTTTTTTATTTAGAGTAAAATGTTTTTCGATAATTGTTGCACCTAATCCTACAGCCAGTATCGGAGCAAGAAGTGGATCTTCACTATGATCTGATAGCCCAACTGGGACACCATATTTGTTTTTCAACATCTGGATAGCCTTAAGATTTAAAGAATCAACAGGTGCTGGATATTTTGAGGTTGTTTGCAAAAGATAAATTTTTTTTGCACCATTTTTTTTTAATAAGTTAATTGCAAAATCAATGTCATTATAATTACTTGCTCCAGTAGATAAAATAATTGGTTTTTTTGATTTTGCCAAAAATTCCAGCAATCTCACATGATTAATTTCAAAAGCTGCAACTTTATGGATTTTAGAATATTTATTTACTTCCTTAGCATCTTCTACCGAAAAAGGTGTAGACATAAACAAAATTTTTTTTTCATAACAATACAATGCTAATTTTTTTAACATTTTGTAGGGCATAGAATGTTTTTGGAAAACTTGAAAAATATCTTTTTCATATCCTGATTTTGATAAATATTTACTCTTTCCGGCATTAATTACATAAACACTTTGAGGATGATATGTTTGAAATTTGATGGCATCTGCACCGCATTGAGCTGCAACTTTGATTAACTCTTTTGCTCTAAAAAGATCATTTTCAAATGATCCGACTTTCCAATTAGATCCTGCTTCAGCAATTACAAAAACATGCCTAGGATCATCTAATTTAATAATTTCTTTCCTCTCCACGAATATTTCCTTACTATTACTTATTTTATATTTATTAAATAATTACAATTATGATAACATACCTTTCAAAATTTAGTATTAATTTAATTACCATGTGTTAAAACATGACATACTTTGGTTTTGGGGTGCATTGTACAGGCTAGAATGGACTCATCTAGATTGCCAGGCAAGGTAATGATGAAACCAGATGGGAAAAATCCTATTGTCTATTATGTGATAAAACAACTACAAAATTGTAAATTACTGGACAAAGTTGTAATTGCAACTACTAATCTCCCAGAAGATGATGTTCTAGCTGATTTTGTTAAAGATATGGGAATCTCACTATTTAGAGGTAGTTCAAATGATGTTTTGGACAGATATTATCAGTGTGCAAAAAAATACTCTTATTCAGATATAGTTAGAATAACTTCAGATAATCCACTTATTGATCCTACAATTGTAGATTTAGTCATAAGTAAATATTTAGAGAGAGAATTTGATTATGTTACAAATTCTTACCCCAGAACCTTTCCCCAAGGTACAGAAACAGAAGTATTCTCATTTAGAATTTTGGAAAATGTTTGGAAAAATGCCAAAAAACCTTCTGAAAGGGAACACGTTACTCCTTATATTTACAATAATCCAGATAAATTTAAAATATTTAATGTAACTTATCCAGAAAATTTATCTCATTTAAGATGGACAGTAGATAAGAAAAATGATTTTAATTTAGTGGAAAATATACTAAAAAAAATAAAAAATAGACCTATTTTGATGAAAGATATTTTAGAATTATTTGAGCAATATCCTGATTTAAAAAAAATTAATGCACCATAAATCATTACAAACATGTAGAATTTTCTCCCTTTCTGTAGAAAAAACTTCACCTCTATTATTAACAATATTTTCTTAAGTGAAAAATATGGATTATACTTTTATGCAAAGACGCTGGTATGATTTTCGTGTGGGCCATGCTGTGTATTTGATTTTTGCCCTATCTTTTGGAAATTTTATCTTAATTTCTTACAGGCTTCTCATTGAAAGAGTACCTATTCTCAATGAATTTTTTTCAAGTTTATGGTATTTTGTAATTATTTTTATTCTAGCATATGTTCCATTATCAATTATTTTGGGAGCTTGGCACAGAAAAACTCAATTAAGAGTTGAACAAGATATTGTAACGAGACAAAATCCATTTTTAGCTAAAGTCCTTAAATTAATTATCAATATCCAAACCGGCCAAGCCTCAAAAGAACAAATTGAAACAATGCGAAAGACTTTAAATGAAATTGAAAAAGGTACTCAAAAATCTGAAGATAAGGACAATTTGTAATAATACCTTTGATGTAATTATCTGAGTACGGAAACATCATTTAAACCAAGGAATTCATTTTTAATATGTCTCAAGCTACTCATAACTAAATTGGAAGATCTTGGAAAAAATCATTCCTCATTGAGAACAATTGAATGGAAAGATAACAAGGTTGTAATGATAGACCAAACAAAATTACCAAATCAACTGGTCTATGTTGAATTTTCTGACTATAATCAAGTTGCAGATGCCATTAGAAACTTGGTAGTTCGTGGAGCTCCTGCCATAGGAGTGTCTGGAGCATTTGGTTTAGCCCTAGCAGCTCTACAAAGCAATGCATCTACAAAAGAAAATCTTTTAGAAGATCTTGAAAAGGCAAAAAAAATCCTTTTTGAGACAAGACCAACCGCAGTAAATCTTGGTTGGGGACTAGAGAGAATAATGAAAATAGCTAATGCAGGTGATTCTGTAGAACAAATCAAAGAACTAGTAATCAACGAAGCCAAAAAAATGGCAGATCAAGATATTGAAATCAACAAAACTATGGGAAAAATTGGATCTGAATTATTTGATAACAATGACACCATAATGACTCATTGTAATGCAGGAGCATTAGCTACTGTTGCATATGGAACAGCTTTAGGAGTAATTCGAGCCACAAAAGAGAGTGGCAAAAATATCAAAGTAATAGCTACTGAAACAAGACCAGTACAACAAGGTTCAAGACTTACTGCATTTGAGTTAAAACATGACGGCTTTGATGTAAGCCTAATTCCAGATACTGCGGTAGGATATAGCATGGCAAATGGTCTAGTCAACAAAGTAATTGTAGGAGCTGACAGGATTGTAAAAACTGGGCATGTCTTTAACAAGATTGGTACCTATCAGATAGCCACAATGGCAAAGCAACACGGAATTCCATTTTATGTGGCAGCGCCATTGTCTACCTTTGATATGAAAACCAATGCCGAAGACGTAATCATTGAGATGCGTAAAGGATCTGAAGTAACAGGAATTGGGGACAAAAAAACAGCACCAGATGATATAGGCGTGATAAATCCTGCATTTGATATGACTCCTCCTGAGCTAATTACTGGAATAATTACAGAAAAAGGAGTGTTAAAACCACCTTACGAAGATTCTATAAAAAAATTATTTGAAGCTAATTAATAGAAAGTTTTTATTGTTTTTTAAACTGTCTTTTAATAATATGAGTACAGTCTTAGCATCTTCCATTGAAGATTCATTAAAACAGTGCATGGACCCAGA
>SDBV01010374.1_pt1 | contig 12217 bp, 10 predicted proteins | sample 2277081 | NCBI WGS metagenome assembly SDBV01 (sample SAMN10402039, study PRJNA504765) | marine sediment metagenome | isolation source: marine sediment core GS10_PC15, 223 cmbsf | place: Arctic Ocean: Southern Knipovich Ridge | collected 2010 | reverse complement strand
ATCACTGATCTTCTTTGGAAGAAGAAATATGCTCAGCTTATGGGCGACTTCATGGAAGAACTCAGAAAAGGAGCCTCAGTCGCTTATCTGTAGGCTAAAGTATCCTTTGCCTCTTTTCTCTTTTAACGGGCGCCTTTCTCACAGTTCTTTTTGTTCCAGCTCGTTTGATAATAATAACGCTTTTTCAACCAGTTCATCTGTTCGATCTTTAAATTCATCTTTCGATGAAAAATATGTTTTAAGTAATGTACTCAAATCCATATCAACGTGTGCGCCGGTACGTCGTTGACGGGTAATTGGCTTTCTAATTGGTATGATGCCGACAAGATACCATGCATCTGCACAATAGAGTTGAACTTTTTTTAAATCAACTTTGTCAGGTTCTTCTGGTGGTACATGATACACAATTTTTATGACTGCATTTTTAATTGTTTTTTTTGCTAGAGCATCAAGCACCTGCTGCGTGTGGCTTTCTTTTGCTTTTAATTTGACTTCGATTTGAATAAAAGGACGAGTAGGAACTTGTATAAATTCATGTGTGGTTTTATCTTTTTCTTCAATGGTAACAAGGCAAAAACCTTTTTCTTCTTTACGTTCACCAAAATCAATACGTTCAATGGAACCTGAATATACAATTGCAGGATAACCGTTTTTATTTAAATCTTGATAGCGGTGCAAGTGGCCAAGTGCAACGTAATCAAATGGTTTTATCGCTAAGTCAGAAGGTAAAAGGACGGGATCAGTTCCATAAATCGCTCGTTTTTCAGAACCAGAAAATATTCCTGAAGTAACCGTTAAGTGACCCGCAAGAACTGCGGGAATTTTCTGGTCTAATTTTTCTGCGCTATTTTTGATAATCTGTGCGACCGCTTTTGAAATATATTCTGTGATTTGCGTAGCATTTTTTAGTTGATGTTTTTTATTAAGTGAAATGCTATTACGTGTTGGCCAGGGGATTCCTACAATTTGAATTGGTCCGTTTTTTGTTTTGAGTGTTATGGTTTTTGGTTTTGAAATAACATGAAAACCATCAAGAGGAAGTGATCCAAAAACATCTAAACTATGCGCCTTTCCAAAGCTTAATGGATTGTCATGATTACCTACGACAATAACGATCGGGATATTTTTTTTGTACAAGCGCAAGAAACATTGGAGTAATAATTTTTGTTGAGTCGGGCTTGGTGTGGTTGTTTTATAGGCATCACCAGAAAATAAAAAGAAATCGACTTTCTTTTCTATAGTAACATCTATGCAAAAGTCGAGCGCTTTTTTGAAATCGAGCAATCGAGAATGGATTCCTGTTTTAGAATCAATTCTTCCGTAATTTTCCATTCCAAAATGTATGTCAGCGGTGTGTACAAAACGGATCACTAACCCCCCAACATGTCGCTATCGATGGTGTGTGTTCGAGTAGAAGGAGTAAAAAGAATTTCATCTGTGAGTGACGTTTGTTTTTCTGCCTGGTTCTTTTGGGTTCGATTTTCTTTAATTTCTACAAAACTGCCGATTGTTGCGTTGTCATTAATCTGTGCATTGCCATGTATATGTGCGAGTGGACCCACTGAAACCTGGCTTCCAATAGTGCAATTTCGTAAAACGCAAGATGGATGAATAGTTGTATTATCACCAACCGTTGCTTGTGTAAGAGAACAAAAAGAGCCAATAGTGCAATTTTTTCCGATACGTGTGCCACTCAGTAGATTTACACCACATCCAATTAAACTTCCTGTTCCAATGGTTACATCAAGATCGATGTGTACATGTTGAGCACCGGTGAAACGAACGCCCTTTTCCATCCATGAGCGTATAATTTGGCCGCGTTTTATTTGTTCTGCTGCCCACAATTCTTGTAGTGTGTTTGTTCCACGTATTTGATCAAATGGTGCTATGGTTGTAGTCACAGTCAAGTTATTTTTGCTTGCAAGGTTGACTAATTTACCAGTGCACAATTCTTTTCTGCTGTTATCATGCTTAATTTCTTGTAAATATTGTTCTAAAAAACTTTTCTTGGCGATATATATTTCGGCATTAACGTAACAGTGCTGACACCAGTCGCTTCCGAGATCCTTTGTGTGCACAATATCAATTTTATTATCTTCTTGTTGGACTACACGACTGTAATTTTTACTTGCAGGGTCAGAATTGTGAGCCATAACAAAACTTATTGTAGCATCTGTTTTAATATGTTCTTCGTAGAGTGCTGTAATGATATGTTCATGTGCAAGCGGTATATCTCCATTGATTACCAGTATGTGATCCTTGTTCCAGTTGTTGCGTGTGCAGGCAAGAGCGTCTGCGGTACCCAGTTGTTCAGGTTGAGTGACAAAAGTAATTGGTTTTGCATTACTATTGCGCTTGCTATTAATGGCAGATACCACCAGTTCTTGTTGATAACCAACTACAGTGGTAATGGGAATTGCAAGAAGATCAAGTAGTTTAATGGGAAATAAAATAATTTCTTGGCCACAAATTTTCGATACTAATTTGGTTGTACCAGTTTTGAATCGTTTTGTTTTTCCAGCCGCAAGAATGATTCCTTGCAGGTTGTCGATAGACATTTTTACCGTTCCTTTACGTTGCGTACTACATATTCAAATGGTCAAGAAATAATAGCAAATAATAATGATAGTGTCTATATTTTACATTGATTGTCGCACAAATAATAGTTTTAAAAAAGGGGATGCGGAGATTGTGTAAAGACGGTATACTAAAGTCATAGCTTTTTAAAAATATAAAAATTGATTATCATTGATAACATAAACTTTCTGCGAGAGTCAGTAAATCAACAAGTCGATGTGTTCAACGGAATCATCAGGATAGACATGAAAAAAATCAGAAATAATTTCAGTAATTGGTTTGCGGTAGTAGTTATTGTAGTTTCATCTACCTTTGTTTCACGCTCATTTTCAATGGTATATGACAATCGATTTATACCACTCTTACAACGTCCTTATATACGAGTTCCCTGTGCAAATACCTATCTTTCTGTAGCGCCATTTTTTGCATACTCAGATAAATCGTGGTGTTCAAAAGATAACGAGCAGTCCCTTTTAGAAATTTATGGATGTTTTGATCAGGGAGCGCTTGGCAATGCGTTTAGACTTGTTAAAGGATGTAATCCTATAACAGACTACAACCCTGAATGGAAGGGACCAATTGGGTGGATAATCGATGGTAAAATTCAGGCACAGGGAATTTCGTTTTCCGGTGAACATAGATTCAAAAAGTGGTTATCCATTGGTTTTTATTCGTTGTTTATGCATGTAAACTCAAGTATAGATTTCATACGTAATTTGGATCCCCAACATGATAGTATTTGTGGCAATGCAACAGAAGAAGACAAGATAGCATTGGATAGAATAAGAAGGCAGATGTTCAAAGAGCTTTGTTTGTCGTGCGGACATTCAAGTCAATTTGGTTTCGGTGATATTGATCTTTATTTCCGTTTGGGATGGGAATGGGATTATGCATATAAGTTTAGACATATTGATGTAGGCTTGCGTATTGGTGCTTTGTTAGGTACCGGCCAAACACGGCAGATTAATGATCCACTTTCTATTCCGTTTGGTGGCAATGGACATTATGGAGTCTATATAAGTGCTGATGGTGAATTTGAAGTGAAAGAAGATTTAATAGTTGGTTTGTTGTTTCGTGTGAGCAAACGATTTGCTCGTACCTATAGAGAGCGCATGCCCGTTTGCCAAAAGCCATCAGAGTTTAAGGTGCCACAAAATTTTGCTGTAGAAGTAGGAAACGTTCAAGTTAATCCTGGAGCTACATTTGTTTTTTCTCCGTATGTTACTGCAGAAAATGTACGTGATGGGCTCGGTTTTCGGTTACAGTATACGCTTACTCATCATCAAAAAGATCACTGGACCGATAAGCGACCAACAGCAAAAAAAGGAGATGTATCGGTTGATTTAAAGGAGGTTGAAAAGCTTTCTGTCTGGGGTTCTGATTATGTTTCCCTTACAGCTTTTTATGATTTTGGTAAAGCAAGAGTGTGTCGTGGATATGAACCTATACTTTCTTTAACTTGGGATCTTCCGACCACATGGTTGGCGTCACAGAATGTCAGTCAGACGCAAAAACTGACAATAGGTTTAGAGTTTAATTTTTAAAAAAAGGAGTTCAGTTATATGAAGGAAAAACTAAAAAGGCTGTTTAATTTTGACAAGTTAAAGGGCTTATCTAATAAAAAGGGATTTTTTCCTGCTAAGAAGTTCTTCAATTTTTTTTCTAATGATATCGCCATTGATTTGGGCACTGCCAATACCGTGATATATGTTCCACAAAAAGGAATCGTGCTCAACGAACCTTCGGTTGTAGCAGTTAAGGCACGTACGAATCACGTTCTTGCTGTAGGAAAGGCTGCAAAGGATATGCTTGGCAAAACACCTGAAAGTATTATTGCGTGTCGTCCATTGCGTGATGGTGTTATTGCTAATTTTGAACTTGCTGAAAGTATGTTACGTCATTTCATTAAAATGGTGCATCAGGACCGAAAAGTATTAATTAAGCCGCGTAGATTTGCTGGTCCTCGCATGATCATTGGTGTTCCTTCAGGTATTACCCAAGTAGAAAAACGCGCAGTCATTGATTCTGCCATACAGGCGGGTGCACGTTGTGCGTACACTATCATCGAACCAATGGCGGCTGCAATTGGAGCTGGGCTGCCGGTGGAAGAACCCTGCGCAAGTATGATTGTTGACATTGGTGGTGGCACCACAGAGGTTGCAGTTATTTCATTAAAATCAGTTGTTTTTTGCCGTTCAGTACGCGTTGGTGGTGATGGAATGGACAAAGCAATTGTTCAGTATGTTAAGCGTAAATATAATTTGTTGATTGGTGAGCGCACTGCCGAAATTGTCAAGATTGAAATTGGTGCAGCTTTGCTTGACGAAGAAAATGAAAAACGAACAATCCAAGTTAAGGGGCGTGATTTAACAACAGGTGTTCCGAAAACTATCACCTTAACTGCGCCTGAGGTTAATGAAGCATTGTTGGAAACTATCTCGTCTATCGTAGATATTGTACGTGTGGCACTTGAAAATACTCCACCGGAGCTCTCTTCCGATTTAGTTGATAAAGGTATTGTGTTAGCGGGTGGTGGAGCATTGCTCAAAGGCATCGATAAACTTATTTCAAAAGAAACAGGATTACCTGTCAGCGTGGCAGAGGATCCTCTTTTTTGTGTTGTTAAGGGCATTGGAAAAGTAGTTGAAAAATTTGATTCGTACCAAGAAGCGTTAATGGATTAAATCAGTGGCTGCAAAATCGTCTGGCATTTATCTTAAGAAAAAATTTGGACAACACTTTCTTCGTGATGAAACAGTTGTTCAGCGGATGCTCAGTTATGTTGATGTAACTGAGCAAAGTTCCGTTTTTGAAGTCGGCTGTGGTGAAGGTGTGCTAACGAAAGAAATTTTACACTATAAGCCTGAACGATTGTGGATTTTTGAAATTGATCCTGATTGGGCAGAACATGTAGAAAAAGAACTCGATGACGAGCGTATTACTATGCATGTTACAAACATTCTTGATGTTGACTTTACTGCGTTTGAAAAAAATGCGCCATGGATTTTACTTTCTAATCTTCCCTATCAAATAGTTTTTCCTTTTATGTATCTTATGCAAAAAAAATGTCATCTTATTTCAGAAGCTGTAGTGATGATGCAAGAAGAAGTTGCACAAAAAATTATGAAAAAATCTGGAAGAGGATATGGATATCCATCCTTATTTTTACAACATTTTTTTAATTTCAAGCTTAAAGATAAAATACCTCCAGGTGCTTTTTATCCTCCTCCTAAAGTGAATTCACGATTATTATATTTTAAACCAAAAGAACATGTGGAACCAATTCCCGACGAACAAGAATTTTGGAAATTTATCAAGATGCTTTTTAGACAGCCTCGCAGAACAATTAGAAATAATCTGTTGCAAACACATTTCAATTTAAGTTTGATTCCAGAAGAACAATTGAAATTACGTGCGCAGCAGATGAGTATGAATGACTGTTTAAAATTATGGGAATTGCTACGTAAAAAATAATCGGTTATTTACTTTCTATTACAAAAGCGAGTTTAGCTGTATTCCACGAACTATTTTTTCTATGGTCTTTAAAATAGTCTCGAGCAAGCTTGTGAGCGTCGTCTGTGTGCTTATCATAGAGATCTTTGGTGTAGTTTTGTGGCATGTATGCTTGCACATAATTACACATGTGTTTAATCTCGTTTTCTGAGAAAAAAGGCGCAATCATGTATTTGTTACAGTTTTTTGCTTTTCTAATAATCATGTGTTCATAATCTGGACGAAGATCGGCAATGACTGTTTCTTCTGGATGGATATGTTGTTTGTACTCTTTTAAATGTTTGATAATATGAGGAATAAATGCAACGGTGGGCAATGGATAGAGTGGATAATGTTTGCGATAGTAAAGTGGCGTCCAACCAAAGAACCACAACTCAGTATGCCCGGGTGATCTATCGCGTAAAAAGTGTGTTTTACCGAGTGCAACAAGTGGATTAATTCGAGGAGATGGCAAATCAGTTGGAACCCCCTTTTTCTTTTTGGTAGTATCAGTGACTCGTATTTCGATTTGTGTAATTTTTTCTGGTACAGAAAAATCAGATCGTGATGTGAACGTTCTACGTGAAAAAAAACGTTTAAATGAAAAACAATCAAGTGGTTGAACGCGGTCTGATGATGAATATACGTTGTATACGTGTTTAAACACATTGCTTTCAACTAAATGATCGGTTTCGCATTGTATAGGCGTTCCAATTAAAATTAGTTCATCAACGATATATGGGTGTTTTAGATAGAATTTTGACTTCACAGCGCCAAGGTTAAGTGCAACATTTCCGCCATGGCTATATCCAATAACGCGTATTTTAGGATTAACATTCTGATCTTTTAATTTTTCTACCTCGTCAGCAAGCGCGTGATATAATTCTTCTCCTGCGCTTTTTCTTGACCTTTCACTTATAAGGCCTGACCAGCCGAACGTGTAAAAGTGATTATTGATTGTACTGTTGCTTTTTTTTACAACACTATCAAAGAGCGATGCAAGTGCTCCTGACGCATATCCGCGTTCCCGTCGTGTGGGATAAATTTTTTCAAGGCCCAATTGCTGCATTGCCTGATTTTCAAAAAAGAAGGGGTTTTCTCTCATAATCTTTACTGCCTGTGCATAGGTTGTATTTTCAGTTTCATCTTTCATGAGTCTTATAATATTAGGCAGACTTACATGTTTTTTGATACTCATTATTCCGTGCACAAAGACGGTTATCCAGGTTTCTTGTGTTTGATCGGTATTAAAATTGTTTATACAGACGGTTTGATCACAATCGATTGAGGTATGTATATGGCCCACTAATTGCTGGCAGTTGTATATTTCTATTGGAGTTACATGGCCGAAAAAAGACAGGTAAAGGCAAAGGCTTGGTGCGCAGAGCAGAGCAATGAGGATAAAGTGTTTGATGTGCATGTTAGTGCGCTTCATACCTTGTTTTCCCTTTTATAAGCCTTTTTTTATCATTAACAAACAGTTTTGGTAGCTAAGACAATATGGTGTTGTCTATGGTTATACTATCAAATTTTATATTACTTTTTCAAATAGAATAAAGATTTCGTGTTAAAAACACTTAAAAGTATAGTGTTTTTTGTTGTCATTTTGTTTTTAGACTCAAAAATTTAGTATTTTTATATTTGCTATTAATTCAAATATGAAATTTTTAAATTGATAGCAAAATTTTATTTATATAGCTTGTTCTGTTAGATTTGTTTATGTTATTTTGAGTTTAACAACGGTTAGATAGGGATTAGGAGAATAGAAATGATAAAATGGATAGTATTATCGATATTAGTCTTATTATTAAGTGGCTCACTTTTAAACAGAGACCCTGTTCACCTTGAAAAACAACGTACTATTTTTGATCCTTTTGAAAATGTTATGGGAATATCAGAAAAATCATTTCAACAACTTCCGCTATATAAGCAAAGTAGCTATTTACAAAATGGTTATCTAGTAAATCAAAAAACGGGAACAAGATATGCTGCTGGTTTGTTTGAACAAAAATCATTGGAAGATTTACGTGCAGAATTGGCCAAAAAACCCGCTGGAAAGGGGTGTACGTTTCATGTTATTGAGGGCTTTGACAAACCTTGGGAAAGTTGGTTTAGGCATAAGGTTGATATAACCGCGCTACAAGCTGATCCTAAGAATAAGGATGCAGTTTTTCAAGTTGCATCTAATTTTAATGCCCTTGAGGGAAATGGTGATCCTCGAATGGGAATTATGCCATATCTCAGTCCGAGTTTGTACGTTCAGGGGGAAGCGGCAGTCCTTTCGGCAATGCCAGGAACTATTTACCGCATGTATTATGCTCCGCATGTGATACAGGGAAAAAAATATTATGGTCAGCTTGAAAAGCAGGTTAATTTTTTACAAAATTTTTCATCGACTAATCCTCCATTTATACCAGTAAAGAATGGATATCTTGGATCAATTCAGGATATTGGGATGTTTGACATTGCCAGTCATGAACAGATACAAGAATATACAGGCCGCGTTGTGCTGGGGTTTCATGAAGGCATACAAGTGACTGGAGGACTAGGGCCACAAAAATCAGAGTTGCCTATCTATAAGGCAGTAAAAATTACAGACGATACACAGCGTGTTAATCAAGTATTTGCTGCTGCAATGATGAATCCATCTAGTGCCAATTTAGGTGAGCAAAAACTTGCTCGAATATTGCTAAATGCTGCATATGAAAGAATTTTAAAATATTCAGAGGCTAAGAACAAGAAAAAGGTCTTCTTGACGCTCATTGGAGGTGGTGTTTTTAACAATAAGCTTACATGGATAGCCGATGCAATTGAGAAGGCGGTCAGAGGCTGTCTGAATCAAGGAAATTTGGATATTTATCTTGTTGTGTACTACAGCCAGGAATATGATTCTAGTGAGTGGAATTATTTAAAAGAAAAAATGAAAACACTTGTGGAACAAAGTGGTGCACCTATACACAGTACAAAAAGGACTAAACTTTTTTGTTGATTGCTGTCTTCAAAGAGTCAATTAATTAAACTCTTGGTTTACCTCATCCGGTAAGAGTACTGTAGTGATGAGCAACGTGATAATAACGCAAATCTAAGGAGAGCAGTATGATTTTTAGACGTATCATATGGTGTTGTGGTTTCTTTTTTAAAATGTTGCGTGTTGTGTTTCAAACTACCTATGGCGTATGGAAGGTATCGCGCTTACCAAAACCGCTTATATCCATTTTTGGTGGAGCCCAATTAAAAAAGAATGATCGTTATTGGCGTATGGCGCACGAATTAGCTGCAAAACTAACAGCAGTTGATATTTCTGTTTTAACGGGCGGTGGTCCTGGAGTTATGGAAGCTGTAAATTGTGGGGCCGTTCCACAAGGTGAGGGCAAAGGTGTGAGTATGGGCATAGGGGTAAAAGACCTGGGTGAAGGAACAAACCCCTGTGTGCAAGAGTATCATGAACTAGATTATTTTTTCGCACGCAAGTGGTTACTTACTCGCTACTCGAGTGGTTTTGTAGTTTTCCCTGGTGGTTTTGGAACACTTGACGAACTTACAGAAGTTTTAACGTTAATTCAAACAAAAAAAATACCCCGCGTTCCTATTATTCTTATTGGCGTTGAATATTGGGATGATTTTATGGCATGGGTCAAAAAAGAAGCATTAGATCATGGTTTAATTGATAAAAAAGATTTACAATTGTTTACTTTAACAGATGATATAGAGCAGGCGTTTTGCTTAGTTAGAGATGCGTGTAAAATAGAATCAAAAAACAAAGATAAATCGGAGGCGCAATGAAATTAAATTGTTTTTCAGGGACATTATCTTCAATCTCAAAAGCAGTCAGTAATAGTTATCATCTTGCACGTGGTATTTGCATGCTATCTCGCATACACGCTCCTATTGTTTCTATTTTTGGTAGTGCGCGCGATAAAAAAGATGGAGAGTATGAACAAGCAGCATATGCACTTGGTAAAAAATTTGTTGAAAATAATATTTCAGTATTAACGGGCGGTGGACCAGGAACCATGATTGATGCAAATTGTGGTGCGCAATCTGCAGTAAAAAAGAAATCTAAAAAAATATGGTCTGCCGGGATTGGAGTTATTGGCGTTGATGACGATTTTGATACGAAATGCCAAACTTTTTTGGCAGTCAATTCATTTAGCGTGCGCAAAATATTACTGACTCGTTATTCTTGTGGTTTTGTTATTTTTCCTGGTGGAATCGGAACGGTGGATGAATTTTTTGAATTGCTCAATGGCTTTAAACATGACAAAATAGAACGTTGTCCTGTTGTTTTATTTGGTTCAGAGTATTGGAAAAAATTAACCGAATGGTATCATGATGCAATTGCTGCAGGCTTTATTAATAAAAAATATCATGATTTTTTCATCGTCACTGATGATGTACAACAGGCATTTGATAGTGTGCACAAATATTGTGCAAAATAATCAACCACGCATCCTGAGTAGCGTAGCGTATCGAAGGGTGAAACAAATAGTATCGAAGGATTATTTTTTCAGTTTTATTTGATTACCAATGATATATCCAACTGCTGAAAGAATGATTGGTACAAAATCATTCAACATTGGTATTGGGTACCAACGTGAAATGAAGAATCCAAACAAACCAGCAATCATAGCTGAACCAGCTGCATATTTATTTAGATCATCTTTGTAATATGCAACAAGGAGTGGAACTAACAGGCAACTTACTGCAATTTCATAACTTGTGACTAAAATATCAATAATATTAAGTGGTACAAAGAATGATGCAACTACTGCTCCAATGCCGGTAAGCAGTGTGAGTAGTTGCGCAATGCGTAATTTATTTTTTATGCCGATAAATGAAAAATCAAAATCTTGTGCAAGGTTTGAACTCACTGCACACAAGAGTGAATCAGCGGTTGAAGTAACTGCAGCTGCAATAGCACACAGTGCAATTGTTGCAACAAATCCATTAGTTAAAAATTCAATAACAGGAATTAAAGGGCTTGCTCCTGGTGCAATATCAATATTAAGCAGCTTAGCTTGCATACCAAAATAAATAGGGATGAGCGCAAAGAGTAATAAGATAACACCACTCAAAAGCGCAGACATTGAAGCGATTTGTTTGTTTTTTGCAGAAAAAAAGCGTTGCGCTAAATCTTGTTCAATGAGTGCAAACAATGCAGGGAAGATTAAAATTTTGGAAAGGCTGCTCATTGCGCCGGGAGTAAACGTTCCCCCACCATTAGAAAATAATGCTGACAGTGATCCGGGGTTTCCCATAAGAGCGTATGCAAATAAACCCCCAAAAAGAACAAGAATAAAAAGTACTTGTACAATATCAGTGGCTACAACGGCACTCAATCCACCAATCATGGTGTATGCAATAATAAAAACCCAAAATGCAATGAATAATGCAACATTTTCAACACCCACACTAACCAATACGGTGCGTGAGGCAACAACCTGTGCAATTAATATTCCAAACAGTGCGGCGATTGACAGCAACGATGCAATTTTTTTCAACCCGGGAGAGTGATATTTTTTTTCAAATAATTCTGCTGTAGTTGCTACGTTTGCTGCTCTCATTCGTGCAGCAAATCCACCAGCGAGTAAAAAGAATCCGATGATAATACCCAGTGTGTAAACAATACTGTATATGCCCATGGTGTATGCACCTTGTGATGTTCCTAACAACATGCCACCACCCAATTGTGTGGCAACAAGGGTAAGTGTAACAGGCATGAGGCCCAAATTGCGTTTGGCTAAAAAATAATCAGTGGCAGTTTTAATTTTTTTTGATGCTATGTAACCGATAATAAGATAGATGGTTGAGAGTGCAAAAAAAAGGCCCAGAAAAAGCGGCATATTCATTACGAGTTCCTTTGTTAATTTCAAATTGTGTTCACACTATTTTTTAAAAAATATATATGTGAAAAAGATACTACAGATCTATTTATCAGGCAAGAATATTTTAAACCTATAAGAAAGTAAAATAAGATAAAAAGTGGTTGTTTATTAGTGATAATGTGCTAAGATAGTTGAGATTACAACAAAAATTTCATAACCTTCATGATCATCGGGAGTATTTCATGAGATCATTACGTACAAAAACAGCGTTATTGTTTTTACTTATTCAAACTGTTCCAACAACTACTCTTCCTTTTACCACT
>SDBV01010373.1_pt1 | contig 12217 bp, 13 predicted proteins | sample 2277081 | NCBI WGS metagenome assembly SDBV01 (sample SAMN10402039, study PRJNA504765) | marine sediment metagenome | isolation source: marine sediment core GS10_PC15, 223 cmbsf | place: Arctic Ocean: Southern Knipovich Ridge | collected 2010 | reverse complement strand
GAACGGGACTGCCCTGGAACCGGACCGCTTCGAGGCGAGGGAGATCGGGGCGTTCGAAAGTCTCTGGGGCTGCGTGACGCTGGCTGAACTGCCCGAAGGCGATTCGGCGTTGCTGCTGGAGCGTGCCGTGAAGCAGGCGGGCTCGATCGTTCGGCGAAAGGGCAAGGTGAAAAAAACACGCGGTGCGATGTGGTGCTACTGGCTCAATCTGCACATGGCGGGGGCGATCGGTGAAGCGAAATGGAACCGTCTTACAAGGGCGAAGAAACGAACGAGCGAAAGGACATTGTGAAATGAAACTGCCGAAATTTGAGATCTTCTGTGTAGTTATGATTCTCGTTGGTGTTTCAATTGCTTATCTGGGCATAACGGGGATGATCGCGGAACCTATGGACATCGGTAAATGCGATCATCCGATTGGATCGGATGGGGTTCCGGTCTGCGTTATTACAGATCCTCCTGCGTTACCAGAAGACGTTGATATCACTGCCGAGGTGGGTATGAACCTTTTGGACGGCACCTACCTTGAATTAGTGATTGATGAGAATGTTACATTCTCGTTTGAGCGGGCCAAGTTAATTCCACGAAAAGGGGCAACGGTTGAGCCAACTGTAGGTCCGGACGGACGGGCGGGTATGCTTTTCTCGGGAGTGTTCGACTTTTACCAGCAAATAGACGGCAACTGGGTATCGGAACTGTATTTTGATTGAAGCGAAAGGACAGTGCGAAATGGACAGGCAAAAACAACCAAAGTTCGAAGTCTATCGGGAAAAGGGCAATCGAAAACTGTGGCGATGGCGATTCAAGGCCGCTAACGGAAAGATCATGGCCGATTCAGGCGAAGGCTACTCGTCTCAGACGGCGGTGAAACGGGCGATCGATAAGTTCATGCGTCTGATTGTTGGCGACGTTCGTGTGATGATGTTCCGACCAATGGCGGTTGTGGTGAAGAAGTGAAGGCTTCCGGCGAATACCTGGATGAGTTTCTTGAAGGCCGTAGGCTGCTTGACGAAATTCGTAAGCAGATACTGGAATCCTTTATGTTGCCCGCTTCGCTTTTGAAACCAAATGAAAAGTTCACTCACCAAGAGGTGAAAAAATGATGAGTAATGGTGAAACGAAGACAAAGGTTCTTCAGTTAAAAGCGAGGACGTTGGCAAACATAATAGCGATAGCGGAACTTAAGGGTGGGTCGCATGCGTCGATTGTTGAGAGGGCTGTATCTGAGTGGTTAAAGAAACCGAACGAGTGGTCGGACTTTGAACGGAAGCAGTTTGAGGCACTGAGGGACGCAACCTTGAGGGTTTTTGAAATCAAACGGGCCTTGCGAGAAAAACGGACAGGTGGGAACAAAGGATGAAACATGTCAAGTGTATTCAAACCGACGTATTTGCGTCCTATACCGCATGGAGCAGAGAACTGCGAAATAGAAGGAAGGGCAGCGGTGCGGTATGTAGATAGGAGAGGGCGTGAACATATCAGGTTACTTAATAGCGATGGTACGAAGATGATCTGCGAGCAACGGCGCTGGTGGATGCGGTATGCCCTTTCCGATGGCATAGAACGGAGAACTAAGGGGTTCCATGATAAGAGAGCATCTGAGTTGGAGGCGGCAAGACTGGAACGGCAAGCAGAGCGGAAAAGCGTGACAGGAGAATCTACTGATGAGGAACAAGGGTTGTATGCAATCCTCAGAACGGATCTAGCTACGGATGAAACGTTAAAGCGGTTAATGGCGGCTAAAAAATATAATGTAGGGATGTCCTTCTCGCCTAAGACCTATGTTGAACTCATTGCCTTTTGCGAGTTCGTGAAATTAAAGCGAGCTGTAGTGACAGAATTAGCAGTCATTGAATATCTAAAGGATCGTGTGGGAGGTCTTGGTGCCCCGCTTCGATTACGTGTGAAAGAGTTGCTGCGAATGCGGAGGTTGCGGTTGAACGAAACAACCCCCCACGACATCCCCGCACCCCTAACCGAAAGCTGAACGCTGAGAGCTGAAAGCTTCATGGAGAAATGCCACGGATGGTGAATGAGACAGAACAGTGCGAATCTTCGGAAAACACTGCACGCGGTGAGTGGGTGAGCGTCGGGCTCGAACTGCCCGGTGAATGCCGTTATGAAAAATTCCTCCATGCACTGGTGCCGGACTGGTACCCGGATGCCGAACGGTACGAATTCCGCCCGGAACTCGGGCATCGAAACGCCACACAAAAGCCCCCGACTGGTAATGATCTGCTCGATTCGACACCCAGAAGAATCTCCGAAACCACGCTGCCCACCGGGCTGAGATCGCCGAGATGACTATCGATGGAATCCACCCCGCGCACAATTGTGCGCCCTTGTAGTGAGAAGGTACGCATGGACGAGATACACGACATCCAAGCAGACGCTAATAAGGAGCAGACCGATGCCCTGACCAAGAGGCAACGCGATTGCATGGATCTCTATTATGAGGCCGGGCTGACAGTAGTGGAGATCGGTAAGAGGCTGGGAATAAATCATGGCAATGTCAGTCGCAATATCCACGCTGCCAAGCGGATCATTCGGGGGCTTAGACCACGTACGATAAACATGCAGCCCGCCGATATCGACAGGCTGGACCTGAGACGGATACAGGCGGTGATGTAGATCGGTCGAGGTCTGGAGCGGGTGGTTGGTGGGCTACTGCTACCCAGCCGCCTGAAGATGCGGAGAAATAAGCCGCTGGATAAAAGATGCCGAAGCGAGCACGTCGAGCATGTAAAAACCCCAGGTGTCCCAAGCTGGTCGATCGCGGGTACTGCGATGAGTGTGCGGCGAAGCGATCGCGGCGGGGCGAGGATGATCGCAGAGGGACGGCGAACCAGCGAGGTTATAACTATCGATGGCAAAAGGCACGAGAAGCATACCTGCGGGCGAATCCGCTATGTATGGAGTGTGAGCGAGGCGGGCAAGTCGTTGCTGCAACTGTAGTTGACCATGCCATTCCGCATAGGGGCGATGAGATGCTGTTCTGGGATCAGGATAACTGGCAGGCACTGTGCAAGCCTTGCCATGATCGTAAGACTAGACGCGAAGGGGGGATAGGGGGGTGAAATCTCTGGAGCGAAGCGTCTTCTAGACCGTGGTGCAAGCGCACGCGTTTTTTCACGGGTTTTGAGGGTTTTTTGTATTTCAGAGATTTTATGGAGATCACTTCTATTCGTGGGTTAGTCGGTGAGGGTGTATCAGACGCATTCATTCTTCTTTATATGTAATCAGGTGCACTCATGGGAAAGCGTGGCCCAAAACCCCTACCGAACGAGACGCTAAAAATCCAAGGTTCCTGGCGGGCGAACCGCCCCGGCCTGCCGCAGGTGAAACCCGGCAAGCCCAAGTGCCCCACCTGGCTGGACGGCACCGCCAAGCGGCTTTTCCCTCGCATCGTGAAGATCCTCTTTGCTCGGAACGTCCTCACTGAAGCCGACCAGATGGTCGTCGCGGGGTATTGTCAGAATTACTCACTCTGGCGGCTAGCCGTCCGAGCCTCTCGCGATCGCAAGGTAAAGATAGGCACGATAGAGCACCGCCGCATTACCACGACCGCCCATGAGGCTTTTACCGACATGATGAAGGCTGGAGCAGAACTCGGGCTGACTCCCTCATCTCGCCCCAACGTCACCGTATTATCCGATGCCGACCAAAACGAGAAACAAAACAAGACGCGTTTCTTCCGCTCATCGCAAACTGCATGAGATCATCCGGCTCATTCCCGGATACGACCCGTTCGAAACCGCATTACCGGGTCAATACTTCGACGCCGACGCCGGGCAAATGGCATGCGATTTCTTCCCCGCGTGCCTCAAGCATGTCGAGGGCGCGGTCGCTGGGCAGCCTTTCGTACTGGAAGACTGGCAAAAAGCGATCGTCGCGAACATCTTCGGATGGAAGAACGCTGATGGATGGCGTCGATACCGCGAGGTGTTTCTCTACGTACCCCGTAAGGACGGCAAGACACCGCTCGCTGCGGGCATTGCGGATTTTGTTACCTTCTGCGATGAGGAGTTCGGGCAGCAGAATGTCTGTGCGGCCGCCGACAGCGATCAGGCGGGTTTATTGTTCAGGCACGCCGCCGGCATGGTTCGCCAGGAACCGGAACTCGATTCGCGATGCACGATCTACGGTGACAAGGGCGGAACGGTCCGCAAGTCGATCGTTATTCCGTCCACCAACAGTTACCTTCGCGTGATTTCGTCGGAGGCGAACACCAAGCACGGCGGAAACCCGCACCTGATCATCATCGAGGAGCTGCACGCACAGGCGAACGCCGAACTGGTCGACGTGCTGCAGACGTCGATGGCGTCTGCGAACCGTCGTCAATCGCTTCTTATCAGCGTGACGACTGCCGACTTCGCACGCGAATCGGTCTGTAACGAGAAACACGACTACGCCTGCAAGGTTCGCGACAAGATCTTCGACGATCCCGCGTTCCTTCCTGTCATCTATGAGGCCGACACCGACGACGACTGGACGGACCCGGAGGTCTGGGCGAAGGCTAACCCGAACCTCGGGGTGAGCGTTTCGCTGGAATACCTCGAGCGCGAATGCAAGCGTGCCCAGGAGTTGCCCCGCCTGGAAAACACGTTCAAGAGGCTCCACCTGAACATCATCACCGAGCAGGCGGTTCGCTGGCTCCCGATGGACAAGTTCGACGCCTGCGGTGGTCCGGACAATGTTACAGAACTAATCGAGAAGCTCAGGGGCAAACCATGCTGGGCGGGGCTGGACCTTGCCAGCACGAACGACCTTTGCTCTTTGGCGCTGGTATTCCGTCCGGAATTCGAGGGCGACACATACAAGGTGCTTTTGTACTGCTGGGTGCCAGGCGAATCGATGGAGTTGCGGGCAAGGCGGGACAATGTCGATTACCCGACCTGGCAGCGGCAAGGGTTCATCGAGGAAACTGCAGGCAACGTCGCGGACTACTCGCGGATCCGCGCGAAGATCAACGAACTTTCGAAGATCTATCCCATCCAAGAGATCGCCTTCGATCCGTACAACGCCACTCACATAACCCAGGAACTCGAAGATCAGGACGGTTTCCGGGTGATCGAGCATCGCCAGGGCATCATCTCGATGAACGAACCGACCAAGGCGTGGGAGCGGTTGGTGCTCAGCGGTGGACTTGCACACGGCGGCAACCCGGTGCTTCGATGGGCACAGTCGAACGTCGCGATCCACACCGATGCTGCGGGCAACATCAAGCCGGATAAGAAAAAGTCCACCGAGAAGATCGACCCGATCGTCGCGGGGATCATGGCGTTGTGGCGAGCGATGAAGGGCGACGGCGGCGGGTCTGTATACGACACCGGAGACCTCAAGGTACTGTGATGAAATCAAGCGGATATGTAGCGATTTTCGGATTGGTGATTGCATCGGTCGGCGTATGGATGGTTGCAGGGCTCGGATGGGGTCTGATCGTGTTTGGAGGTGGTTTCTACATCGATGCTCTAATCGAGCAAAAGGAACGCGATGGGCGCGATAAGTAACTTGTTCGATCGGCGTGCGACGAAGGTTACGGGCTCGCACCCGTCCAGTCCCGACTATTGGGTCCAGAAGCTCATGGGCGGGGGAAGCGCGACCGATGCGGGCATTAACATCGACCACAATAACGCGCTGACCTATACGCCGTTCTGGGCGGCGGTGAACATCATCGCCGGGGCGGTAGGGTCGCTGCCTCTGGTTACCTACCGCAGGCTCAAACCACGCGGTAAGCAAAGGGCTCCGTCGCACCCTGCATACAAGCTCCTGCACGATCGGGTGAACGATTTCATATCCGCTCAGATCTTCCGCGAAACACTCATGGCACACACGCTGACCTACGGGAACGGATACGCCGAGATCGAACGCAACGGTACCGGCAAGCCAATAAACCTATGGCCTCTATTGCCCAACCGCGTCGTACCGAAAGTCGGAATAAAGGACGGAAAGGACTGGTTGTGGTATGAGGTGACGCTAAAAGATGGGAGCAAGAAGCCGTTACCTTACTTTAACGTCCTGCATATTCCGGGTCTGGGATTCGACGGTCTGAAGGGTTATTCCGTAGTCGAATTTCACAAGAATGCTCTCGGTCTGGGGATGGCAGTCAAGAAGTTCGGTTCGAAGTTTTTTGCCAACGGTGCACGCCCCGGAGGTGTACTGGAGCATCCTAAGAAGCTCGATGATAAAGGCTTTAATCGCCTTCGCAAGCAATGGAACGAGGTGCACGAGGGACTCGATAATACCGAGCGTTTCGCGATCCTCGAAGAGGACATGAAATGGCATGAGACGAGCACCGACCCCACCAGTGCCCAGGCGCTCGAGACGCAAAAATTCTCCGTCACCGACGTTGCCAGGATGTTCCAGATTCCCCCGCACATGCTCGCCGAGATGGACCGGGCGACCTTCAACAACATAGAGAACCAGGGCATCATGTTCCTGACGATGACGCTCTACCGCTGGTTGCGGAAGTGGGAGAACGAATGCAATTACAAACTGTTCGGCGAAGAGACAAGGGGGCATGTTTTCTGTGAGTTCCTTACCGCCGCGTTCCTGCGGGGCGACACCAAAAAAAGGTACGACGCATACCATAAGGGACGTCAGGGCGGTTGGTTGAGTGTAAACGACATTCGCGACATGGAGAACCAAAACCCGATCGAGGGCGGGGACGTCTACCTTAGCCCGTTGAACATGAAACCAGCAGGACAAGACGGCGACGACGATGATTCGCAGGATGAAGATAAGGACGCCAAGGATGGTCAGGTGGACGAGAAGAACAGTCGAAGCATCGTCCGGGTGGAGCGAATCGCAGAGAGTTTCACGCCATTGCTGGGCGATGCAATATCCCGTCTGCACAAAAAGGAACTCAACGACGCCGGGCGTGCACGAGACAAAAACCCCGATGCATTCGACAAGTGGGTGCAGCAATATTACACGCCGTCGGGGAATTTCGCGGAAAATTTCCTCTCAGCGATCGCCCCGACGATCGAGGCGGTTTCTGAGACGCTGTGGATGACGATTACCGCCGAAATAATACCCCCGGAGATGCGAACTAAGGTGATTGGGTTCGCAGCAGATGTTACAGAAAGGTATCTCGCACGGTCGAGGGGGTTACACGCCGGGACAGACCGGGCACTTGACGTGAAGGACTTCGCACGTCGGGAGATCGAACGACTATCGGAACTGTTGAATCAGAACGTACAGGAGCAGGTCAATGTCTGAAAAGTCTAAAAATGACACAAAGATCGAAAGACGCGTATTGCGGGAAATCGAGTTGCGGGAAGCTGACGATGGCGACGATCAAAAAATACCCACTATCACCGGGTACGCCGCGGTGTTCGACCTGCTCAGTGAGGATCTGGGCGGTTTCCGCGAGCAGATCGATCCCGGTGCGTTCAAGGCTGTCCTGAAAACTAACCCGGACGTGCGTGCCCTCGTCAACCACGACCCCAACCAGCGGATAGGACGCAGCATCGCCGGGACGCTGACGATGAGAGAGGACCGTAAGGGCCTTCGCGTTGAGATCACGCCACCGGATACGCAGGTCGGACGCGATACCGTCGAAGATATCCGAAACGGGAACCTCGACGGGATGAGTTTTTCCTTCACGACCAGGACCGACCAGTGGGAGCGGAGCGAGGACAACGCCCCAGATATCCGCACACTGATCGAGATCGAAAAACTCTACGATGTCGGACCAGTGACCTTCCCCGCCTATCCGGATACCTCCGTCGCGACACGATCGCTGGAGGAGTTTCGGAAAGCTCAAGAAACTCAGGAAGCACAGGAAGCTCAAACTTCACCAAACCAGATCAACATACTCAGCAAGAAACTCGATCTCGCTGAGGCGGAGTAACCCGGCATTGCGGACGCCGTTGCGTGACCGGTCGGGAATTTCTGGCTATGTGGACCTGCAGGCTCATCCGTAGATGACGCCGCCGGTCCGGAACCTTTTGGCAAACCACAGACGCCGATTCACAGCGGGCAAGGTGTGCGCGCTGGCGGCAATTTTTAGGAGACTCAGACATGACGTATCTTGAACTGACGGAAAAACGAGCTAAGGCGATCGCCGATGCACGCGCGATACTCAAAAAGGCCGAGGAAGAAAACCGAAACCTCACTGCCGAGGAAAAGGTCAATTACGACAAGGCGTTCGATGACCAGGGCGAGCTGCAGGACCGCATCACTCGCGCCGAACGCGACATGAAGCTCGAAACCGAGCAACGCGAGATGGAAAATACCAGCACTCGCACAGCGACGCTGGAACGGTCCGATCGCGGCACCGAACAGAACAACGAAACCAAGCCCCAGACGCGGACGATCGAGCTGCGAAAGAGCATTTCCGGTCTGAGTCGAAACGTCGTCGTTCCGTGTGACGATCGTGCCATCCAATATGCCGAGTCGTTCTGCAGGTTCCTGATCGGCGGGCCTACCGTTCTTAACGCTGAGGAAGTCCGTGCACTTCAGAAGGACAGCGATTCGGGCGGCGGTTACCTGTCCGCACCGATGCAGTTCCAAGCGACGTTAATCAAGGAAATCGATGACATCGTGTTCATGCGTCAGATCTGCAACGTCCTACCGGCGATTACCACTGCAGACTCGCTGGGTTCGCCTTCGCTGGACAACGATCCGGATGATTCGGACTGGACCTCCGAGCTGGCCACCGGTGACGAAGATGACACGATGAGCTTAGGCAAGCGGGAGTTGAAGCCCCATCCGCTTGCAAAGCGCATAAAGGTTTCCAAGACGCTGCTGCGTCGCAGCGCGATCGGTGTAGATGATCTGGTTAGAAGCCGCCTTGCCTACAAGAACGGCATCACTCAGGAGCAAGCATTCCTCAACGGTTCGGGTGCTGCACAGCCGTTGGGCGTATTCACTGCCTCAGACAACGGTATCTCCACCAGCCGCGACGTCTCGACGGACAATACCACCACTGAGATGACCTTCGACGGTCTCAAGGAAGTTGAATACTCCCTCAAACAGCAATATCGAAAGAATTGCAAGTGGATTTTCCACCGCGACGGCGTAAAGCAGCTCTCCAAGATCAAGGACGGCGAAGGCCGCTACATCTGGCAGCAGAGCGTTGTTTTGGGTGATCCGGATACCATCCTGAAGTTCCCCGTGATGGAAAGCGAATACGCGCCCAACACATTCACCACGGGACTGTATGTCGGGATTCTGGGCGATTTCAACCAATATTGGATCGTCGACGCACTGACACTGACTATCCAGGTGCTGCTGGAACTCTACGCTACGACGAACCAGAACGGGTATCTGTCCCGCATGGAAACCGATGGCATGCCCATCAAACAAAATGCGTTCGCACGCGTCAAACTTGCCTGAGTTTTCCCCCTTCTTTCGACAAGCTCAGGATGAATTCGCCTGCGGTGAGTGCAGTCGAACCGTTAAGAAGAACTTCCCCCCAAACAGGAGCATATACCATGAACCTTGGAAAAAACGTCAAGATCACCTCCGCACTGGACTATACCGATGCCAGCGCGGATCGAAACGGCACCATACTGGACATGCAGGGCTATGATGGCGTCGTGGCGATCGTGAAAACGGCTGTGATCGCTGCAGGTGCCGTGACATCCTACAAGTGGCAAAGCGGTGCCCAGAGCAACATGGGAGACGCCGCTGACCTTGCAGGGACCGGACTGTCGGTTGCAGACGACGATGACAATCAGGTCTTTGTCCTGGAACTGCACAAACCCGCCGAGCGGTACGTCCGCCTGGTCGCCGATAAGGACGCGGCAAACAACGTCGCGGAGTCGGCGGTCTACATCCAGTACAGCGGCAGCAAGTTCCCGATCGACAATAACGTCGCCAACGCCGTCACCTACGAGCTGAACATCAGCCCCGCTGAAGGCACTGCGTAGGTTTTTCGTCTTCCGTTTTCAGCGTAATTTCCACAAGTCAATCCCACAGACGGGGCGGACCTTTCGATAAGCGGAAGATCCGCCCCGTTTACATGGAACCATCACAGGAGCAGAACCATGAAACGATATACGGTTATCCTGGCGATGCTGGCGGTGTTTTTTGTCATTGTTGGCATTGCCGATGTCGCACAGGGGAGTTTCAGCACCGCGGTCTACAAGACCAATGGCGGTGACAAACTCGTCGTCGCCTCGGGCGGTGAGATCGACATCGAGTCGGGCGGGTCCCTCAAGATAGCAGGGACCGCGATCACCTCGAACGCTACGGAACTCAACTGGCTCGACGGGCTCACCGCAGGTGTAGCAACGGCGTCCAAGGCAGTCGTACTGGGTGCCAGCAAGAATCTGGACGACCTCGTACTGGGCAAGCTGAAACTAACGCCCACAGACACCGTTCCGGCGACGAGCGAAGGTCAGATTTATTGGGACGATTCGGAAAACGCACTGAAGGTCTACGATGGAAGCTCATGGCTGGCGCTATCCGTAGGTACGGGCGATAACACGCTCGACGCCGCATACGACGAGGGCGGTGCGGGTTCCGGGCGAACGATCACCGTAGATAGCGGTGCGGTGGTGCTCACCACTACCGCAGCGGACAATAACAACGTCCTAGAGGTCACCAAGAACCCCGGAGGTGCACAAAGCGGTGCCGGGATCGTGGTGACTATGGGCGGGAATGCAACCGGTGCGGGTCTGAGTTTCGCCAACACCGGAAGCGGAAACGACGTACTCGGCAGCGGGTCGACCTGGAACGTCTCCAAGGCAGGAGCGGCGACGTTCGCATCCGTTACGGCGACCACGGGCACCTATACCACGCTCTACCAGTCGGCGATACTCGCGGCGGCGGCGGGAAACGTCAACCTCACCATCGACGCCGCCGGTAACGGCACGATCACCTTCGCGGGGACCTCCACCGGAAATACGATCTTCACCCGCCAGGTGAACCTCAACGGCGACGTGAACATCGGAAACGCCGCGACCGATACGCTGACGATTACCTCCATAATCGACAGCGACATAACGCTCGACGACGGGGCGGGTGCTTCTCCGAGTTTTATCCTCAAGGACGCAACCAACGAGACCGCGACGTTCTCCAAGACGGACGCAGGGTTCGTTTCCATCAACACCCAGGCGGACGATGGGTTCAAAATTCTCACAGGCAACCTCTGGGTCGGCAACGGATCCCCCGGGACAGCCGCGATGGATGGCGAGGATCTTTATGTCGAGGGTGCCAGCGAGTTCGACGGTGCCGTCCAGTTCGACGGTGCGGTGACCGCCGCCGGTGGGATTACCTCGAACATCTTCACCGGTTCGACTACCGTGGATGAAGGATCCAAAATCTCCAGAAACCAGGCAATCACCACCACCGTTCTGCTGGAGGTTGAGACGACCCACGCAGACGACGATCGGTCCGCCCTCCTGGTCGATCACAACGCAACCGGTGCGGTAGACGCTGCACAGATAGAAAACGCCGGGACTGCAGCGGGTCTGCATATAACAGGCGGTGCCGCGGGTTCGGTCGGGGTCCACGTGGACGTCGCAAATTCCGCGACCGCACGCGTGTTCTTCGCAGACGTCGGACCGTGGTTGGGCACGACCGGACAGGGCGTGTTCGATATCGTGAGCGATTCTGCAGCGACTGTCCCCGCCGGTCAGTTTCTTCGCCTCAACCAGCAGGGAACCGGTCAACACGCCGCGGCGATCGACGGGTCTGTTATCTATATCAATGACGACGCGACCGCCCCCGCTGCAGGTACTTCCTACGCCGTATCGATAAACGCTGCAAACATCGAGGCGTTGAACGTCGCAAGCGGTATCGCGGTATTCGCAGAACAGTCCACCCACACCGCGGGCATCAACGCAGACGGCGACCTGGATATCGATTTTTCGGTCAATACCGAAGAGGCGGACATCACCACCAGCGTCACCGATTACGCCGCCGATTCCGCCGTCTTTACCGTCTACGCATCCGGTGCGGGTGCTACCAATAACACCTACCTGCTGCGTCTGAGGCACTTCGCCAACGGTGACGCACAGGACCATTTCGCCGTGTTCGAGGACAACGACGGTGCCGTCATGTGGAAGGTGGATTCCGGCGGTGCGATGACCGTTGCAGGTACCGCGACTTTCACCGGAACCATTACCGCCAACGGTGCGATCACCGGCGACGGCGGTGCTGCACTTTCCGGCATGCTCAAGACCGTAACCGACGATGTGGATGGAAAGACCGTAACTATCGCCGAATCGGGCACCGCCCAGACAAACTCGGGTGCTGTGGGCGG
>SDBV01010372.1_pt1 | contig 12217 bp, 25 predicted proteins | sample 2277081 | NCBI WGS metagenome assembly SDBV01 (sample SAMN10402039, study PRJNA504765) | marine sediment metagenome | isolation source: marine sediment core GS10_PC15, 223 cmbsf | place: Arctic Ocean: Southern Knipovich Ridge | collected 2010 | reverse complement strand
ATCCTAATCCTAATCCTAATCCTAATCCTAATCCTAATCCTAATCCTAATCCTAATCCTAATCCTAATCCTAATGAACAGTTGAACAACGGTTCGCCAACGGTTCCCCAACCGTTAGGAAAAATTAAAAACTTATTTGGTGATGATGTCAAACTAACAGAAGATGAACACACCAAGCTTGTTAAAAATTATGGGGAATTAGACACAAACGAAATGATAACCATTCTTGACAACTACAAAGGTGCTCATGGAAAAAAATACAAATCAGATTACAAGGCTATCTTATCGTGGGTCACAGAAGAACTAAAAAATAAAAAAGAGGGGGGTGATAATCATGGAGGCCGTAACCGAAATTCTGGACCGAGAGGCCCAGAACAAGCAGAAGCACAAAGAATCCTTGACGAGGCAAACCGGAGAGCTCGTGCAGCAATGGGGGATGAAAACAAAACCTTTGATTGCTTATGAGCGAACGCCAAGTGAAGTTATTGCTAAAATTCTTAATGTCGATACATTTTTATTGAAAACCAACGAAGTGTATCAAAGCATCATTGGAGTTGTCGAGGCGAGGGAAAAAGCAAAAGAAGATTGGCCTAACTTGCGGGTTGACCCGGCATTACAAAAAGTCATGTCTCGGGTGTTCTCCGAATGTAAACGAAATGGATTTTTTTATCCTCACATTAGCATATCGAAAGGGAAGAAAGGCTTAGCATGGAATCAAATGGTTGAGTCAAGACAGTTGAAAAAATCAAAACATGTTATTAATCATGACCTTTGTTCTTGTTGTGAGCGGATTTGTCACCGGGGAGAGAAAGAAAAACAATGCTGGAGGTAGCATGAAAATCTACAAAGTAGTAAACGGAAAGATAGAAGAATTTGAGGCGCGAAAGGAAAGCAAAGTTTTTTTATTTTTACTTAAAATCAGACAGTCCGGAATTTATGGCAATTCCCAAAACCTTAGCGTCACTATCAAAACAAGACGCAGTATTGGCCGCTCTTAACGACAGTAGAGCAAGAGAAGCCAGCCTACTGAAAGAAATCAAAGACCTTGAAAAGCTCTTGTTGGAGGTGGAGTAATGACTGAAAAAATAGAAATAGCATTGACCGAAGCACAATGTCATGAGATTCATGCCGAGGAAACCCACTGATTTATCTGTGGGAGGAATTGCCCGCCTTTCTTTAAATAATTAATAAAACACTTGACAACTGTGTTTTGCGTAACTATAATATAATTATGCAAAACACAGAAGCCGTCATAGTTAAAATTATAAAGCCGAATAAACATAAAGCAGAATGGCTTAAAAAAATGTCTATTATATTCTCGCAAGCTGTTCAGCTTGGCCTTGATGCAGCCTGTGAACTTTCTACGAGCTCCAGGGGGAAGATACACAATAGTATATATTATCCTGCTCGCAAACTTGGTCTTCCTTCTGATTATGCAAGGATGAGCGTTAATAGCGCTGTTTCTCTTTCCCGTTCTTTTTTTCAATTGAGGAAGAAACAAAAAAATGCTCGATTCCCCAAGGTCAATGGAAGCCAGGGTATCGGCCTTGGTATTAATGCTTATTCTATTATAGTTGCTGATAGTGGTTTTGTTTTGCGTTGTTCTACTGGTAAGCGTGGTACCTATATTTGGTTGCCGCTTTGTGTCCCTAAAAAATTTAAAGATAGAATGGGCTTTGTTAAAGGCGATGCAAAGCTTTTCCAGCGCGATAATCAATGGTATGCGATGCTTCCAGTAAAAACAATGCCTTCCGGACGTTCCAGCGATAAGACTTTTATCGGCATTGACCTTGGAATAGTTCGCATTGCTACCCTCTCTACCCCTGATATGGTTAAAATATTTGATGGAAAAGAAATTAGACACAAAAGAGAACATTTTGCCAATATTCGCAAGCGGTATCAAAAACATGGCAGGCTTGATAAGATTAAGATGTCTAAAGGCCATGAAAGCCGATGGATGACTGGCACAAACCATAAAATCAGCAAACAAATTGTTGACATAGCGTCTCAATATAATAATCCTGTTATTTGTTTTGAAAAACTTGAGGGAATTAGAGAACGAGCAAGAGGCTCTAAGCGGTTTAACCGGATGATGTCGTCTTGGACTTTTAGGCAAATGGTTGATATGGTTATTTATAAATCTAAGCGCATTGGTATTAAAGTTCAATTCGTAGATCCTCGCAATACCAGCAAAACATGTTATAAATGTGGTCATGTTTCTCGTTCCAATCGCGCTTCTCAAGCTAATTTTCAATGTAAAGAATGTAATTTTAAAGGGAACGCTGATTATAACGCTTCCCGCAATATCGCTGAAGTTGGGCTACATGCCTTTCTTCAAGAGGCGTCTGACACGCCTCGGTCGCAAGACCGGACTGGGTTAGAAAGCTCGGCCTGATGTGGTAAATGGTTATGTTTCGACATAGTTAAACCACAAACTCTTAGTTCTATGTTAGAACCCCACGTGTTTTAACCGTGGGAGTATGTCAGAGAAGCAACCATCAGCTAACCAGCCGTTTCACAAAGACGGCTGAAAAACGCCGCAAGTGAACTAAAACGTTAGATTGCGATGGGAGAATATAAAAATGGGAGAGTATTTGCCAGATGGGTCATATCAGCACTATACCGGGCCGTGTCCTGATTGCGGGGAATACGTCAATGTGAACATTCAAGGGAATATTATTGATCATGAATGTTCACAATCTAACAAAGCAATAAACTCCGACCCAAAATAACCCGCACATTTTGGGTCGGTTAGCTCAAACATTATGCCCTCGGGCAAAAGGAGATAAAAAATGTCAGATACATTAAATCCAAGTGAAGCTGTTTATGGTTTTGCGGCGTGGCTAATATGCAGAAACGAGAAAACAGTATTATCCGCCTCGGATGATGTCGCCCCAATAGTCGAACTTGTTAAACAATTTTGCGAAGTCAATTCTTTGCCAGAAGTATCGGAACAATGGCCAAACAATTTAATCCCACACGGACAGGCTGAAGAATGCGGACACCAAAAAGCGGTGCCGGGGATCCATGAGTTAACCTTTTGAAAGGGAGATATGTAATGAATAAAAACGAAGTAGATATCAATGAGTATCCCCACTTTGATCCTGATTATCACAGCTGGAGTGCCTTTGAAACATTTGCTGAACAGCAGGGCATTGGTGACGACAAGGGCGATTGGTGGGACTGGTGGGTGTGTTGGTGTAGCGCGTACAATATTGCGATAAGCGGGGGCTAAAGATGAAAAAAGTAAAAGTTACTCGTTTTGGGATTGTACATTATACTGCCTCATGTACGGATTGTGATTTCCATGATGCTAGCCATGTAGACAGAGAGAGCCTTCGGAAACGTATTCGAAAGCATGTTGCCCAAACAGGCCATACTGTTTCCCTTGAGACGGGATCAGCAACACACTATTCAATAAAGCAAAATGACATTTGTCTGTTTTGTTCAGATCCAAAATGTAAGAATGCTGAGTGTGTGAGACGACCATTAACCCCCCCGATAACTCACTTTAACGTTATGCCGCAAGGCAGAAAGGAAACACAATGGAGTCATTAGGGGTAGAATTACCAAAAGAAACGGCAAGGGTGCGTGAAATACTTGGACATTACAAAGAAATTGAGCCGAGTGGGGCGTTTGGTGCTGCAATGATCGAGCAGAGTTTACAAGCTGCTGACAAAGCAATGATTGAGGGTGATGTGGTGGCGATGATTGCGGCCTATAACGACTTGAAGAAAATAACTGACTAACCAGTCATTCAACCGGACGAATGTCGGTTAATTCTGCGTTATATGGAGAAATCATGAGTTTAAAAAATTTTGACCTTGAAACAAATTCAGTCATCAAAACAGGCTGTGCAACTGCTGAAGGAGAAGCTATATCACGGTATGGTCTGTTTTGGAGGAAAACGTATCTTGAAACAAGAATATGTCTACGCCGCAAGCAACGTCCTATATTGAATAGGTTGTTTCCATATAACAATCCGCTAAACGCCGACCCAAAGGGTCGGGCGGATTAGCTCAACGTTAGAAAGAAAATGGAGGGGATTATGACACCAGAGGAAATTATCAAAAAATGTGATGAGCAAATAGCAATAGGCTGTGGTCCTGGCAGCATTACGCTCATTATGCCCGGTAAATGGGGCAAAAAAGATACACGTAGTTTGTGTACAGGTGGTCCTACGGGAGAAATCGTGCTTGACAACTTTGATGGCAGAGGAATTGTTGTAATGTTCGATGCTTTAGAAGTTAAACATTTTCTTTCTAACAAGGTGCTGAACCCGACCTCGGAAGCCTCGGCGGGTTAGCTCGATGTTAGCTGTTCTTTGAAAATTGAAAGTCTTAGGCAAAACGATGGAATATTTCTTGACAGAGGACAACGGATGGTATACCATCTAAGAATGGGCCTTTATGTCGAGTCGATAGGGGGGGGCAACCCTGCATCTATAGGGTGGGAGTCCCTTAACTATCGACTTTTTGGCGGAGGGGAAGGGAATCGAACCCAATGCGGGGAAGCATTTCGAAGAATTTTAAGTTCCCGTCTATCACCAGATAGAAGTTCCCCTCCAATTAAAATATAAAGGTTTTGGCGGAGAGTGAGGGATTCGAACCCTCGGTAGGTGCTTCATCACCTACAACTGGTTATAAATCAGTCGGCTTCGACCGCTCGCCCAACTCTCCGGTAGCGTCACTGGACTCTGTCTCAATCATATTTGGGGCAGAGTCTTTTGCGTTGTAGCTGTACAAATAACTTTTCTCTGTTTTTATTGATTTAATTTCTTCCTTCTTCCGCATGTGCATCAACATAGTACGAGCAGTATTCCTAAAATTCTTAGAATTACTTTCATATCCTTCTCTTAGTAAGCCTTCAAAAATATCTTTTGGGCTCCATATCTTTTCTGGATCATCTTTAAGAAGTAAAATAACTGATTTTTTGAAGGGCAGCCCCTTAAGCCGACCTGAAATCGTTTTCGTGTTGAATGGTTGTATTTGTGATTTGTTGGGTGGGGGATGCTGTTCTTTTAGCAAACCAATAACCGTATCAATGGAGGCTAGTTTGTTGTCTATTTCGGTAAGACTTTTCACAACTTGTTTTCTTTTAACTTGCAACTGCTCTCTCAATTTCATTAGCTCATCGTTCATAACAGCCTCCATTTTTGGGTTATGTTAGACCCTACAATATTAGAGGGAACTTGTCAAACTTTTTTTAAACTTGGGGGCTAATTACCGGGAGTGTATTGGGGGGTTATAATAAAACATATAATAATACCGACAAGTTAGGCGCAGGATGGGCGCTGTAGAAAAAAGGGATGGTTTCTTTGGTGATTGGACAGGCTGGGGATTAATTCTTGGCAAGATGTATGACAAATTTTCCCTAACCAAAAGATGCACTCGATAAAGACGAGTGATCTTTGTGTTATCGCCCAACAAAAAAAGGAGGGATGAAATGCTACGAGAAGATTTTGCAAGATTAGCGCATGAGCAATGGGCCGGGTGGATGAAGTACCTCTTTGGGCAAGGGGTGTGCAACGAAGACGGAACGTGGACGATGCCAGCCTGGGCGGTTGTTCGCTGGAAAAAACAGATGGAAACGCCTTATTCAGGGTTGTCTGAAAGCGAGAAGGAGAGCGACAGGAAACAGGCAGATAAGTTTTTAGCGATGATTGTATGCGTATGTTTTCTACTTCTCCCCTCACTATGTCAGGGGTTTGATATCGGCTTTGATCGGTCCTACATCGAGGCCAAATACTACAACCCTCACAACGAATACACACCACAACCAGGATCGGGGGTAGGGGTTGACCGATGGGCGATTGAGTTAAACATGGAGGCTGAGTTTTTCTCAAAAAAGCGGTTTAGGTTGTTTGCAGGGGTGAACCCAGAGTGGCATTACATGGTAGACCACCCCGACGATGTTGAACGTAGGTTTGCCGGTGATTTAAGAGTCGTGACGGTGCGGTACAATGGTGGCATTCGGTGGGACGATATCGAGTTGAGGTATTTTCATCAGTATGAAGACTGGAAAACAGGAGATTGGAGCCGGTGGCTGCATAGTGGAGTGGCCCTTAGGTGGTATTTTGGGAGGTAAGGGATGATTAAATTTGCTTTATGGCCAGACGTTGCGATGAAGCTCCTTTGGTTTTTCAAGGGTGACATTCCAAGAGAAACAGCGTGTGATTACTGCGGTCGCTTCTCTTCTTACTATCTGATTGGGTGTCCGTATTGTTGGGAGCCTGAGCAGCAAAAATGGTAACACTGGGATGGTATTGGGGGGGGTAGGATGGACACAAAAGAATTACGCAAGGCAGCAAAGGCCGTTTACTTTCACTCAAAAACACTAAAAAACCGTTATTCAGCAACAGAAGAATCTATTGCTAAGGATTTATCTGACAAGCTGAATGGTGCTGCCCATGAAATTGATAGGCTCAGGAATGAATTATCCGTGGCAGAACGCAAAGTAGAAGAATTAATTGGGTGGGGTATATGAAAAACTGGAAATTTATAGCGGGAATGTTTATCTGGGGCGTTATTTTATTGCTTGCGATTTTTTTGTGTGTGGCGTAGGGGGCTACCTGTCAAGCTCTTTGTTGCTTTAGCTCGACAAATGGCCCCCTCTGTTTGTTAAAAACCTTGTGCCATTCTCCAGGCGTAGCCGAGGCCTGCACCGAAGACTATCGACAGGAATATGGTACACAGTCTGTCTATCATTGTCGACCTCCGTGAAAGTCTAGTTTCCAGTTTTTAGCATCTTGTTGCAAGACGAACATGAGGATATTTGCCCGGCCCTTGTGGAGCAAGACTATAAAATCAAATTTATCTATCGTGTAGTCGTATTCAAACGCGTATCGTTCTATGTCTACGTAGTCGTACATCCTGCCTTGTTTCATGGCTTACCTCCCTATATTACAAACGTCTCAGGGCCATTCCAATCGGCCTTGCCCTTTTTGATCTCCCGGTTTACTGCGGCTAGGAGTTCTCCGGCTGTTTCGATTTTTTTTAGTGTTTTTTGGAAATCTTTTTCTTGGTATGTTTCCCCTTCACTGAGAACCTCCATGTCTTGATTGCTCCATAGTCTTGTGGGAGGCTGCAATAGGAGATATACGGCTCCCCTTTGGGTTCGATATCCTACGGGAAGATCCCCCCATCGCAAGGTTTTTATTTTCAAAATCTTTCTTTCTTTTGTGCCGGTGAACACCTTTTCCGTCTCGATTCTTATTCTCATTTTCTGCCCTCCACATAAAAGATTCTCGGTTTCCGTACCCCTTGCTTCTTTGCCCATGCCAAGAGTTGTGCTTTTTGTGTTTTTGTCAGTTTCATTGCTTATCTCCGGTAATATTACTTTGATTTTACCCCCTGCCCCCGTCAAAGCACACAAAAAGGGAATGTAAGCAGAGTTGCGTTTTGATTGTCGAAGAAAACAGCCTGCACAATTAAGATATCCGTCTTTAACCATACAATCTTCAGGCAGCGATTCAATCTCTAGCAATATTTTCTGTTTTGTCCCCATAACCTTTTCTCCTTTTTGTTAAGGGTTATTTCCTTAAAGAACCTCAACTTGGATTATTAAATCTTTCTTCCCCTTGGAACGACAGAACGCAACACACTTTAATAGCTCTTCGGCCTTTGCTTTTGCTGTGAACATGGCTCCCGGAAAAGACCCACGAACCTTAATGGTGACATAGCACCAACCGTAGCTTGTGCCCTTGCCGCCCGTTACGGATACATTCTTGGCCCCAAACTCTTTTGCCAGGATTTGCTTTACTTCTTTGTTTCTTTTTTTTACATCCATTTTAATTATTTTACCCTCCCCGTGCCCGGCATGGATGTCGGGCCTTGGAAATAGTTTAACACTACTTGATTAATGGTCTGTCCCCAACGCTTCATTCATTCTTTCCTTTAATATTTTAGCCGCTGACAGGCAATCATAGTAGGCGTCAACAGCGTCTTTATTGTCGGCTAGCTTTAATATGTCAAATACTAGTCTGTGCGTTGCAGGGCTTTCCTTGATTGTTTTTTCCATTGGTCCCATTTTGATTCTCCTTTGTGCCCGGCCTGGCTACCGGGACTTGGAATTATGCAGATTGGCTTTCTTTTAAATAACAGCCTTCGCACAATGCATCCTCTGGTTCCGGGCTTGGTGCGCCTTCTAGCATTAATCCGAACCCTGGCAAGGGGGCCCCCTTGCCGCAGCTTTGGCAAAGAAAATATTCTGCATTAAAACAATCCATACAAACCTCTGCTTCCTTAATTTCAAAAGAATTCCCTTCGTTTATTTCTATTGTGCAAATACTACATTTTTTCATTTTCTTCCCTCCATGTGCCCGGCTTGCTTGCCGGCATTAAAATATTCATTCCTGTTTAATAATTTTACAGTACAGGATGCGCTATTCCTTGTCAAGCATTATTTTACACAAACAAGTATTTTTATTTCTGCAAGCAATGACACCAACGCCTAGAGGGCAGAAAAAAGACTTTACTTGACAATATTGCGCAAATAATGCACAGTGGTGAGGTGAATGCGACTTGCCTTCCTTTTTGAGTGTTCCCCGGCTCACCACCGGGGCGTAAGGGGCCTGATATGGTAATTTCTGGATTTCCCGCCATTGGAAAGACGTACTACCAAAAAAACAAACCAACGGTCCTCGACTCAGACTCAAGCGCGTATTCGTGGATTTCTGACGGCGTGCGACACCCAGAGTTTCCTACAAACTACATGGACTACATAAAAAGCAATATTCCCTTTGTTGATATTATTTTAGTGTCCTCCCATCAAGTTGTTCGTGATGCCCTGTTCCAAAATAAAATAGACTTCTTATTGGCATACCCTGACCGAGAATTAAAAAAAGAATACTTAGAGCGATGTGAAAATCGTGGTAGCGACAAGGGTTTCCTTGCTCTGCTTAATGCTAACTGGGATCAGTTTATCGCCGAGATGGAAGGCCAAAAAGGGTGCCAGCATCTTGTATTACAACAAGGGGAGTATCCAGGCGATGCGCTATCCAGGCGATGCGCTATCCAGGCGGCAGCATGTTGGGCTAGATTATAACAACGGGGTGAAGTAAGGACATTACGCACTGGATGCCATGGATGCCATTTCCAGGGGATGATTAAGCCCATAAAATAAAAACTATGACACAAACAAGAAAGCAGCATACAATTAATAAACACCAAGTTTGGCTCAAGCACTACCTCGATGAGCACGGCGGGTCATTTCTTGATGGTTTTAGGTCGGCGAAAAAGGCGGGATATGCCGGCACAGACATTGTTTTGAGGGCCGTTGGCTCGAATAACTGCAAGCGATACAAAGCGGAGCTCGATAAATGGATGGACGAGGAAGGGCTGACAAAGTGCAGGATAAAAGCAAAAATAGTCTCCCTGATGGAAGCCAAGGAAACCAAATTTTTTGCTCACAACGGCAAGGTCACCGATGAGCGTGAGGTTGAAGCACACGGCATTCAAGGCAAAATGGCGGAGTTGGGGGCCAAGGTCAAGGGCCTGCTGGCACCACAACGCTTCGAACACAGCCTTTCAGGGGACGACATAAAAAAGATACTCTCGGCCTTTCCCGAAGAATTCCAGGCTAAAGTTTTGGCGAAATTCAGGGAAATGACGTAAAACACCCTATTTTCCAAGCCATTGATTATAAACAACAAAATGCGGTCTTACCACGGGGTAGATACAAGAATGAGCGAAACGAGTGAAGAAAAGCTAGAGAGCTTACAGGCACAAGTTGATGCTCTGCAGGTAAAAGTTGATGCTCTGCAGGTAAAAGTTGACCGTCTATATCGCGGCCCGTCTTACAGCAGCAACACAAAGAAGGAAATGCCCAGGTATGACAAAGCATAAAATGGACCTTCTTTCTGCAGAAAGGGACAATCAAGGGCCTCAAAAGCCAACACAGGCCATTTTGTAACCTGTTAATCTTGTTGTATATTATGCGGTCGCTCCACGGGCGGGAGACAAGAAATGTTGAATGTGCCGGTAACTGAGATAAGTTTTGCATGTGTAGCGGCGGCGTATATTTTAGAAAAGGCATTGGATCGGGTAATCAACAGAAAAAACGGGACCAACCTTCCACCCTTTACAGAAAAAGCGCATGATAAGCTTTGTGATTTAAAGCTGAGGTTAATTGAAGCCAAGTTAGAAGAAATATTAAAACACTCAAAACAACGGAGGGCGGGGGATGACAGCAGCTAGGACAGCGGCAAGAGTGGGGATGATTATATTTTTACTTATCGGGGTCGTTGGGCTGATTGTTTGTCATGCCGAGGAGATAACGCTTCAGTGGGACCCCAATATTGAGCCGGACCTTGCCGGGTATAGGGTGTACATGAGTGACACTTCAAATAGCCAAGAGGTGGGCGGTGAATTTATGGCTGAAATTCCGTTGGGAACGGAGACTGCGACATTTGCGGACACTCCGGAGACCGAGGTCACTCATTATTACATCCTTACAGCCTATGACATAGGTGGATTGGAGAGCGACAAATCCAACGAGGTCAGCCACTTCTTCAACCGCGCCCCTATGCCGCCACAAGGGGTTCAGAAGGTCAACGTGATTGCAAATAATATCATAGTCAATGGAGACGTAAATATTGCTTCAGCTACGATTGGCGGGCTTAGGTTGGTGGAGAAATGAAAATATTCGTAACCGGTTTCCATCGGGCAGGAACGCACAGTGCAGCCAAAGAGTTGGCCCATAAGCATGGGTTGACATATTACGAAGAGTCTCACATCTCATGGGATTCCTTTAAGAAAGCAAAAAAGTTGCCCGACAATAGTGTCCTCCAATGTCCCTTTCTTGCTCATAAAACCCTAGAATTAGCAAAGATTGGGAAGGTGTATTGGTGTATCAGGGATAGAATCGCCACCGTAACATCCATGCGAAATATTGAGCTAAGAACAGATGCTTGGATGATTGTCAAAGACTTCAAGAAGGAATTTCCAAAAGATTCAATATGGGAAACGATAGAGTATAAGAGTGGAAGTCAAGATTGCTACGATGGCTTTGTGAGATATTATAACTTGATGTATAAGGTTAAATCCCATTTTCTTAAAACTGTTTTTAAGAATTTATGCGAAACCATAACTCTCGAAGATGCTGATTATTATGACAAAGAAACCTCCATTGCCTTTGTGCGGAAACTAAAGGATCGGGAATTGAGGGCAATATGTTAGTAACCGTGCTTGTAAAAATTGGCGTTCCGGGGAACATAACCGTAGGAAAGATATCGGAAGTCCTGCCTGTTTGGTCCGCGATTAAATATGGCAAGAAAACACTTGATAGCTTTATCCCTGTAGTAATGGAGTTGAAAATTCCATGCAATGACTCTAAAAGTGACTTATTCCTTTGTGGCCCTTGCCAGTGGAATGATTGGGAATTATGTGATCGGATTAAATATTTAAGGAATGAGTGGACACCTGGCGATGTAGACAACCCTCCTAAAGCATTCAGGGGTAGATATCAAATTGATTATAGTGCGTTTATCTCTGAAAGCTCTCTGGCTGAGTACGGGAAAGAGGAAAAAACAGAAACCAAAATGAATTTTCTTATGTTACAAGCTGAAAATAATCAAAAAACAGACGCAGCAATAATAGACTTAATGGGGAAGTAATGGCCTGGAATGAATCTCATGATGTAGGTCCGGCAGCGGCCTTTGGAGGGAGTTCAGATTACGCAACCCTGAATTTGTTTAAAGATGCGCATGATACAGGTGTGACTCCATCTGGTGGTGATGCTATTGCTAACTGTCGTGGAGCCTGTCAAACAGCTCAGGAATACTGGAATACATTTGATTCTGGTATGACCTCTGGCATTAAGTTGGTTATTCAGGCGGATACGGGCTATGAGTGTGACGGGACAGATGGAGACAGTGGATCTCCTGATTACAAGGCTATAATTACAGGACGGCAAGTATTATTTGAGGCCACGAATGCCCTCTGGATGGATTGGGTTGGCTTTGAATTTAGTGGAGCCCCAATAGATCTATACCAGGATGGTGGCGGTGATCTTAGAATTGCCAAGTGTATGTGGAGAGACATGACAAACTCTGGCATTTGGGGTACCTCTAGTGTGGATGCAAATATAACGGTTTATGTAGGAGGGTGTTTATTCAAAGACCTCACAACGAGTGTTTCTTCTGGAATAAGGATTCAAGATCCAAACATAACACTTGAAGCCGTTAATAATACCGCTTGGGGATGTGTTAATGGATTTTT
>SDBV01010371.1_pt1 | contig 12217 bp, 12 predicted proteins | sample 2277081 | NCBI WGS metagenome assembly SDBV01 (sample SAMN10402039, study PRJNA504765) | marine sediment metagenome | isolation source: marine sediment core GS10_PC15, 223 cmbsf | place: Arctic Ocean: Southern Knipovich Ridge | collected 2010 | reverse complement strand
GAAACGGACGCTTCGTTTCGATCCCCGCTCCGGCCTACGGCCTCCGCTGGGATCGAAACATGAACAATAACTGTTACCCATGTGTTGATAATAATGTGTTACCCATGTCCTGGTTTGCTCACCTTCGCGCCCCATCCCCCGCCATCGGCGGGGTTGGCGTCCTTGGCGGTTATTCTCCTCTTCCGCGCACCAGGCGAACGACAGAGGGAATTGTAGAATGTATATTGTCGATTGATGGTTGGGGAGAAGTAACGGGTTTCGAGTTTCCTCTTCCTTGGCGTACTTTGCGCCCCAGAGGCCCGTCCGAAGGCGGGCTTGGCGGTTACTCTTATTCCCCGCTCTTTGAAATGCGAGTTTGAAGCGGGGCCCATTTATCATTTATCATTTATCATTTAACATTTATCATTTAACATTTAACATTTAACATTCAACATTCAACATTCAACATTTAACATTTAACATTTAACATTTAACATTTTTCACATTTCCCCCCTGGTATCACCTCTCCCGTCGGTAGGGGTGAACCTTTTTATGCCCTATCGCGAACCTTTAGTGGACCTTTTGCGGACCTATCGATAGCCTGGATATATCCCAAATAGGCCCTATCGTGATCCCGTAGGCGGGCCACTTCCGCAGAGGCTAACTTCCAGCCAGCCCAACGGGGCGTGGAGGCCTACCTACGCAGATGCAAATCTGTGATTAAGGATAATTGATGCGCAAAAGCAACTTCCGGAATATCGCCATTATCGCCCATGTGGATCATGGCAAAACCACCCTGTTGGACGGCCTGCTGCGGCAGAGCGGCACCTTCCGTGAGAACCAGGAGGTAGCCGAGCGGGTCATGGATTCCATGGACCTGGAGCGCGAACGGGGCATCACTATAACGGCCAAAAACACCGCCGTGTGGTACCACGAGGTGAAAATCAACATCGTGGACACGCCGGGGCACGCCGATTTCAGTGGCGAGGTGGAACGCAGCCTGAATCTGGTGGACGGCGCCCTGCTGCTGGTGGACGCCAGCGAAGGCCCCCTGCCGCAAACCCGGTTCGTCCTGAAAAAGGCCCTGGCGCGAAACCTCCCTATTATCCTGGTGATCAACAAGATCGACCGCAGTGACGCCCGCATCGAAGCCGTGGTGAATGAGGTCTACGACCTGTTTATCGATCTCGATGCCACCGACGAACAGATCGAGTTCCCCATTTTATATACCAATGCCAAGGCCGGGCTGGCCCATAACAATATCGGTGATGGATCGACCGACTTGACCCCCCTGTTCGAGACGATCCTGGCTAAAATACCCGGCCCGGTGGCCAGCGATGACCATGTGCCCCAATTGTTGGTGACAAATCTCGACCATGACCGCTTTGTGGGCCAGATCGCCGTCGGCCGCCTGAGTAACGGTGTATTGCAGTTGAACCGCACATACAGCCTGTGCGGCGAAGGCGGTGTGACCCGGAGCGTCAAATTTTCGGCCCTGTACACATTTGCCGGCTTGCGAAAGGTACAGGTGGAAGAGCTGGAAGCCGGTGATATTATCGCCGTCGCGGGTGTTGAGAATATCGTGATCGGTGATACCATCTCGTCCGAGGATGATCCCCAGCCACTGCCCCGCATCAAGGTGGACGAACCCACGGTATCCATGATGTTTAACGTCAACAACGGCCCCACCGCTGGTAAGGAAGGCAAATACGTGACCGCACGCCAACTTGGCTCCCGGTTGCGGAAAGAGGTCCTCAACGACGTGTCCTTAAAGATCAATCCCACGGACCGCACCGACGTCTTCGAAGTCTGTGGCCGGGGCGAACTGCAGATGGCCATCCTAATCGAAACCATGCGCCGTGAGGGTTACGAATTCACGGTCTCCAAACCGCAGGTCATCACGCGGGAGGAAAACGGCCGGGTCCTGGAACCCATGGAACATCTGTTTCTGGATATCCCCGAGGAGCACGTGGGCGTCATGACCGAAAAGCTCTCCCTGCGCAAGGGCCGCCTGACCAATATGCAGAACCATGGTCACGGCCGGGTCAATATGGAATTCTCCATTCCCTCCCGTGGTCTGATCGGCTTTCGCAGCCAGTTCATGACCGATACCAAGGGCGCCGGCATCATGAACAAGCTTTTCGACGGGTATGCTGATTGGTTCGGCCCCATTCCCCAACGGGTCAGCGGGGCCCTGGTGGCCGACCGCCCCGGCAAGGTCACTACCTACGCCTGCCTCGGTATGGTGGACCGGGGCGAGCTGTTCGTCGAGGTGGGCACCGAGGTTTATGCCGGTATGATTATAGGCAACCGCAACCGCACCGACGACCTGGTGGTGAATATCACCCGCGAGAAAAAGCTCACTAACATGCGTGCCGCCACCTCCGATTTTACCGTGACACTTCGTACGCCGCGCCTGCTGACCCTCGATCAATCACTGGAGTTCATCGCCGAAGACGAACTGGTGGAGGTGACCCCCGGCAGCATTCGCTTGCGCAAGACGGAGCTGGACGCCGGCAAACGCCTCTCGGCCCGCAGAAAAGAGAAGCGGGGGTAGACCACCTGATTTTCCGGGCAGGATACCAAAAGAATCCCGGTTACCTCCCGCTCTTTGATAAGCTGGTCCTGAGCCTGCCGAAGGGCTTGCCCTGGACCCCGCCATCGGCCTGCCCGGGGCTCCCCGTGGGGCCTCGGCGGAGCCGGTACGGCGAGTCTCCGCCCAGGGCCAGGGCGGGGCCAACGGCGGAGCCTCCTCTGAAGCGGCGGCAGCTATTGCCAGGCCTGCCGTAGGCGTTGCCTCCGGCTACGCCGAGGCCGGACCACTGACTACGGACTAATACTGAGGCTAAGGGGAAATGTTTAGTGGGCGGCTCACCCGGAGCCGTTGGGATCAGGCTCAGGCGAAACCGCTGCCGGAGGACGCATTGCACCTCCCCGCCCGGTGGGTATCACGACTGCCCAGGACGCTGACCCGCCTCCACTGACTAGAGTAATGGCATTCTACCGAAAGATGTAGTACATTACATTTCGCAATAATGGGTTATTAACCCATTTACGGGATATATCGTGAAGAAACCGGGAACTGAATTAGGGAATCTGGCAGCTAGGCTCTTTGCTTATACTCAGCTTAAAGGGAAGGATATAGTCCGCACGGGAGAATTAGCCCCTGTACTAGGAATCACTGCATCTCAGGAACGGGATCTGCTCCGTCGTCTTTCGGCTTCCGGTTGGATCATTAGATTGAAGCGTGGAGTCTACCTGGTGCCTTCCCGTATACCCGCTGGTGGGAAGTACAGTCCGGGTGTCGCCCTGATACTTAAGAAGCTTATGAGCGAAAAGGATGGCCAGTATCAGATTTGTGGACCAACCGCGTTCAACTTTTATGACTTTGATGGCCAGGTTCCCAGTGTCACCTATGTGTATAATAACCGGATTTCAGGAAGTCGCAGAATCGGAAAGTTGGCGTTTCAGTTTATTAAGGTTGGAGACGAGCGGCTCGGGTCTATAGAAACGGTGGGTACTGGTGAGGGTACCAAAGTAATCTATTCTTCAAAACCAAGGACTCTTGTGGACGCTGTCTATGATTGGTCTCGCTTTAATAGTTTACCCCGAGGATATGACTGGATTAAGCAGGAGACTAAGAATGACTCGAATCTTGCGATGGAATTAGTAGCGGTAGCTGTTCAGTACGGGAATCAGGCTACGATGCGGCGCATTGGGTATTTGCTCGACGCTATACCGAACACCTCTGCAAATGTGGATCAGCTCCAACGCAAACTCAGTGATTCCAAATCTCTAATCCCTTGGATTCCAGGTAAACCGGCGAAGGGATCGGCTAATCGTAAGTGGGGATTGATCGTAAATGAGTGACTTTGATTTCCCCTACCACCATTTTGAAGATCCCGACATTTTCAGGGAGGCATTGTCACACACAGAAGCTGCGACGGGGTTTACTGCAAACCTGATCGAGAAAGATTATTACTGTTCATTAATACTGCGATACCTCTTTCAGGACCAAACATCGTTGGTGTTCAAGGGCGGAACCTGTCTTGGCAAGGTCTATGCGGATTTCTATCGGCTCAGTGAGGATCTGGACTTCATTATACCGATTGCTGCCGACCAGACGCGGTCTCAAAGAAGTGCCAGGATGGAGCCAATCAAGCGTCTTCTCAATGGACTCCCAGCAGAAGTTCATGGCATTGCCATCTCCCAAGAATTTGAGGGCCATAACGATTCGCGGCAGTATATCGGCTATCTTGAATATCACTCAGCTATGGTCGATAGATTGGGCAATATCAAGGTAGAAGTTGGCTTGCGGGAGCCACTCCTGGTACCGTCAATCTCTGGTGCGGCGCAGACCCTTTTAGTTTATCCGTTTACCAGCCCGGTCGAGAGTTTCCCAGCGATCACGGTAAATGCGATGACAAGGGAGGAGGCCTACGCTGAAAAAGTTCGAGCCGCTCTCACAAGGCGAGAACCTGCCATCCGCGATTATTTCGATCTGTTCCACGCTTCACGGCAAGTTGGGCTTGATTTCAGTGATTCTAATTTTATCGACATGGTGAGAAGAAAGCTTGAGGTACCAGGGAATGAACCGATAGACGTTTCCCAAGAACGCAAGCGGGAGCTGGAAAAGCAACTAAATGGCCAGCTGAAGCCAGTGCTTAGACCGGATGACTTCACGAGGTTCAATTTGGATGAAGCCTTTGATTTAGTTTGCGAAATCGCAGACGTTATCTCAACCTAACGACTGATCGCTGATCCGCCAGCTGGCGGACTGACTAATTTACCCAGCCATCGGCCTGCCCGGGGTTCCCCGTGGGGCCTCGGCGGAGCCGGTACGGCGAGTCTCCGCCCAGGGCCAGGGTGGGGCCTCCTCTGAGGCAGTGACAGCATGTGCCAGGCTCGCCGTAGGCGTTGACTCCGGCTACGCCGAGGCCTGACAACTAACCACGGACAACGGACTGATACTGAGGCTAGGGGAAATGTTTAGTGGGCGGCTCACCCGGAGCCGGTGGGATCAGGCTCAGGCGAAACCGCTGCCGGAGGACGCACTGCACCCCCCCGCCCGGTGGGTATCACGACTGCCCAGGACGCTGGCCCGCATACTGAGCCGCTTCTCCGCCTGGTGTTCCCGGCATTCGGGGCATTCGATCTCTTCAGCCTGTGTCCGGCTGGAGCTCACCAGTGCGCTGAAGGTCCGCCCGCAGGCCCGGCAATGATATTCGTAGATCGGCACAATTACTCCTTAAGGTCTCGGGTGGATTCGGTGGCCACGGGCAATCGATTCCAGGCCCGCATCCCACCGGCGATGTTAGTCGCCTGGAAGCCACGGTCCCGCAAATAGCGGGTGGCGGTCTGCGAACGGTTGCCGCTGCGGCAGATGACATAGATCGGCTGGCCCTTCAGGCTGTCGAGTTCGGCTAGCCGCTGGTCGAGCACCTGCACCGGTATCAGCCGCGCGCCGTCAATGTGGCCAAACGGCCCGCTAAACTCCGCCGCTGTCCGCACATCCAGCACTACCGCCAGTGTGTCGGCGGTCAGGCTGTCGCGCAGGGCGGCCGCGGTGATGGTGGGTATTGTGGTGGCGTCGGGTGTGTTGCCGCCTGTCCCCTGCGCCAGAATGAGTTGGAATAGTCCCATCAGCGATAACACTAAAGTCCTCGTTTTGCTTGCCATCAGCTTCACTCGCAATTATATGGCATCGATGGCCCGGCGCAAGCTGGCGCCCACCTCGGTTGCCAGGTCGGCCAACTCCGGATTGTCGATCACCTTGAACATCACCTGAGCGTCGATGGCCGCCACCCGCACACTGCCGTCGTCATTGGCCGAAACGGTGACGTTGCAGGGCAACAGCAGCCCGACTTCCAGCTGGATCGACAAGGCCTTCAGGGCGCTGGACGGCTGGCAAGCCCCCAATATCTTGTAGGGCCGAAAGTCTGCGTCCAGCTTCTTTTTCAAGGTGGCCTGTACGTCGATCTCGGTGAGCACGCCGAATCCCTCAGCCGCCAGGGTCTCCCGCACCCGGGCCTCGGCTGCGGCCATGGTCAGATCCAGATCACGATGATATCCAATTGACATAGCTTCCCTCGCTCGTTACCGGTTAGATGCCTGGAATTTGGTGAAGGTTACAGTTGGGCGGTAATATTTATAAACGCAGGTAGGCGAACTATGGCCGCCAGATGGGCTCGCATTCCTTCAACAGGGGCAGCAGCGCTCGCCCCAGGTCGTCATCAATGGTATAATAGACGGAGGTGCCCTGGGACCGCCGGCTGATTATCCCGGCACTATGCAGCGTTTTCAAATGATTACTGGTTGAGGCCTGAGATAGATTTAACCAGCGTTGGATGGTGGTAACATTGGCTTCCTGCTCCTCGAGTAGGAACAGAATTTCCAACCGTGCCGGGTGTCCCATAGCACGGAGTAAATTGGCCGCGCGAATAAAGTCGCGAGTTTGACTGTGGGATCGATTATCATTGATCACATGTCTAATTTAATGGAGTATCGTAGTTAAATGCAATACCTACATTGCCGTCATGATCGTGAATGGTACTATTTGGTAGTATAAGGTGACGATTAAACCCGTCAGTAGCGAGTGGAAAGCAGCACCCGGCCGGTCAGAGCGGCCAGATTCGGGGGATAAGTAGAACGCCCAGCAACCAGAACAGCACGTTAGGCGCTAGACCGAAGCGTACATAATCACCGAAACGATAGCTCCCGGGACCGTAAACCATCAGGTTTGTCTGATAGGACATGGGGGTCATGAAGGCCGCTGATGAGGCGAAGGCCACCGCCATCAGCAAGGGTCGGGCATCCACCTGTAATGCGCCCGCCATGCTGATGGCCACCGGCGCCAGGATAATGGCCGTGGCGTTGTTGGAAACCATCTGGGTGAGAATCGTCGTTACCAGGTACAGTAACGCCAGGGCCGCCACGGGAATCCACTCCACGGGAAACAGGTGTGCCAGGCCCGTCATCCCGGTGGCGATATAACTGGCGGTGCCGGTCTGGGTCATAGCGTACCCCACCGGCACGAAAGCCGCGATCAGGAACAGCACCGACCAGTCCACCGAGCGGTAGATCTCGCGCATTTCTACTACCCGAAGCAGCAGCAGCACTACCACCGCAACCACTGCACCCTGCAAGATATCCACTACCCCCCAGGCCACCAGCACTACCAGTACCGGTATGACCAACACGGCCACCCACCACAGCCGTTCGCGGACGAGTTTCGCCTCCACTTCCGATATGATGATCATGTCCTCGGAACGCCGCAGATCGCTCAACCGGTCCCGCGGGGCCAGCATTAAAAGGGTATCAGCCACCCGCAGTGGGATGTAAGCGATCTTGGTCCGCATGATGGAAGCATGGTGGCGCACCGCCAAAACGAAGGCGCCGTAATGCCGTCGAAAATCGATCTCCCGTAAGGTCTTCCCGATCAGCGGGCTGGTGGGAGTCACCAACCCCTCCGCCAGCACCTGATCCTCTGAGGCCAACTCCGCGTCGCTGAGCTTGATGTCGGTCAGCAGTTGCACCCCTTGTTCTTTGCGCAGCCGCATAATATCGTCCACTATCCCCCGCCCGATAATTATGTCCCCCGGTTGCAACGGTATATTGCGAATGTTTTCGTCATACCGCTCTCCCTCCCGAATAATGGCCAGGATGGTGATGTCGTAGTGCTGGTTAATCCCCACTTCTTTGCAGCTGCGACCCACCAGCGGCGAACCCTCATCCACCCGCAGCTCCGTAAGGTAGGTACCCATATGATACTTGCGGGTCAGGGAGCTCAGTCCCGCCCGGGAAGGCAGTAGCCGGCGGGCGAAGAGCAGGATGTAGGCCAGTCCCACCACCAGATACACCCATCCCAACCGGGCGAACTCGAACATCCCCAACGGGGGCTGGCCACTCTGGATGGCAAAAGCATTAACGATCAGGTTGGTGGAGGTCCCCACCAGGGTCAGTGTCCCACCCACGATGGCGGCATACGACAGGGGTAGTAGGATCTTGCTGGGACTTATCCGGAAGCGCTTGCTGAGCTGGATTGCCAGGGGAATGAACATTGCTACCACGGCCGTGTTGTTTAGAAACGCGGAGAACAGGCTGACGGCCACCAGCATGATGCCCACGCCGAACCATTGCCTGTCGCCCACCATGGTCCCCAGCTGCCGGGCGGCCACATCCAGCAAGCCGGTCTTGGTCAAGGCATGGCTGAGCACAAACAGGGCCCCGATGGCCACCACCGCCGGATTGCTGAGTCCGGCCAGGGCCTGCTTCACGTCTACCAACCCTACCACCAGCAGGATGGTCGTCAGCCCGATGGCAGTTACCTCGATGGGCAGCAGCTCCTTGGCGAACACCACCAAGGCGCCGGCTATCAGCAATAGTACAAAGGCGATTTCCCAGGTCATTTGCGGTGGTTTCCGTTCTGGCGGCGGCCATCACCCGAGCGGGCCTGCCGTTGCCTGTTAGTCCAGGTCCGCATTCACAAATCCCGAGAGGAATTTAGGATAGAAATAGGTTGACTTGGGTGGCAGTACCGCCTGCTGCTCGGCCACGTTCAACAGGCTCCGTACCGACATCGGGCGCAATAAAAAAGCCCACTGTCCCTGCTTCACCGCCTCACGGACGGCGGCTTCAGCCTCGTGGTGATAGCTGTATTCCCGGGGCTCGTCACGCTGGGTCGTCGCCTCCAGTAGGGGCAGGAGCGCCTCGTGCAAAACAGCCACTTCCTCCCGGCTGGCTGCCATCTTCACCACCGGGTTGTTCTTTGCCCAACCGATCTGAAAACAGAGCCCCTCCGCCGGCGCCACAGCCAGAATGCTGGGGGCAGAATTGTTCGTTTGCAACTGGGTATAGAGCTGCTTCCAGCGGGACCAGTCGTGGGCGGCCACATCAAAATGGTCTGCCAAGGACTCCTGCAGCCGGACTGCCTCCACCGGTGGCGTTGTCACCCGATGGGTCGGCAGCACCACCAGTCCCGGGTCGCCGCCCGGTACCAGGGTCATCAGGGCCGCGCCGCTGTAGCCCCGCCGCTGATAGTATGTCCTGGTAGTCTCATAACGATGGTGCCCGTCGGCCATGGTAATGGTTAACCCGGCCAGGCATTCCTTGAGCTGATTGATCACCGCCGGTTCACTGATCCGGTAGAGCCGCGAGACCTGTCCCGCATCACCACCGGCAGTCCGGCATGGCTCTCCCCGGGTTGCGGCCGCCAGCAACTCCCGGATGTCACCGGCATCGTCCGGAAAGATCCCGAACATCTGGCTGAACTGGGCGCCGGTAGCCTCGAACAGCGCCAACCGGTCCGCCTTGGGGCCGGCATGCGTTAGTTCATGCCGCATCACCCCACCCGGCTGGTAGGGACCACAGGTCACCTTGGCCACCAGGGCCCGGCGCGTGAAGGCCTGGCCATTAATGGTAAAATCCTGCTCCCAGGCGTACAGCCCCTTGTGCCGATCCGCCTGCAATATTCCTTGATCACGCCAATGACGGTACAAGCGGGCCGCCTGCCGGTAGCGATCGAGCCCCTCACCTGCTTCGGGCAGGATCAACCGCACTATATTATGGGGACTGCGTTCCAGCAGCTCCCTGCGCTCCTCCACCGGGATTACATCGTATGGCGGCGCCACCAATTGTGTGACATCGCCACCCGTCTCCGGGTGGAACAAAACTGCTGCCAGGGTGTGGATTTTCGCCATCGATGTTAGTCAATTCGGTGGGATAACTTACCTCGCCATGACCCCGGATGAAAGTAAGGCCCTGCTTCCCTGGCCGAGAAAATTGGTTGACTGCCAGCCAACACTGTTGGGTAACTTTATACACTGAGATTCCCAATTGTTCCGCAAGAACAGATACAGGCCAACTTGAATCACGCCAAATCCCCGCTGGAACCGGAACCGATCGCCCGATCCGGGGGCCTCGATATTTGGACCGGCCGGTTCTAATGCATCAGCACGACGGGAGACTAGCCCCGTTTTGGCCTCTTCACCGGCACACACTGAGGTAGATTCTGCTTATGACTAAAAAGCAGGTCATCACGTTGTTGAAGGTAGGAGGTATAATCCTCTTCCTCTACCTGTTTATAGTCGGTATCGGTGCAATGGGGCATTCGTTCAAACTGTTCGGTAGAGAGTTCTCCGAGAAAATTCTGACCACCACCTCCTCCCCACTGATCGGCCTGTTTATCGGCATACTCGCCACTTCGCTGGTGCAAAGCTCGTCCACGACCACCTCCATTATCGTGGGCATGGTGGCCGGTGGCGCCATATCCATCGAGGGGGCCATCCCCATGGTGATGGGCGCCAATGTGGGCACTACGATCACCAATACGCTGGTATCGATGGGTCATATCACCAGACGGGTGGAATTCCGCCGGGCCTTCGCCGCGGCCACTGTACACGATGTCTTCAATCTGATCACACTCCTGGTGCTGTTTCCGCTCCAATTGACCACGCAGTTTCTCTCCAAGGCAGCCATCGCTATGGCGGACCTGTTTGCCGGCATCGGTGGCTTGAAACTGGGCGACCCCCTCAAGGCGGCCACCAAGCCTGCCATTCAGCTGCTTTCCCAGCTGGTCAATGACCAGCCGGTGCTGCTACTTATTGCAGCCATACTGCTCACTTTCGCCATGCTGGCCGGGATTGTCAAACTGCTGCGCAGCATGGTGCTTGAGAAGGTGGAGGCCTTTTTTGACCAGCACCTGTTCAGCACCATCCCCCGGGCTTTGATCTTCGGCCTGCTGCTCACAGCCACCGTCCAGAGCAGCTCCATCACCACCTCGCTGATTATCCCCCTGGTGGGCGCCGGACTGCTGACGATCCACCAGGTGCTCCCTTACACCATGGGGGCCAACGTGGGTACCACTATTACCGCCATGCTGGCGGCCCTCTCCACCGCCAACGTGGCTGCCATCTCTGTCGCTTTCGCCCACTTGCTGTTTAACATCAGCGGCATAGTCATGATTCTCCCCTTCAAACGGATGCGGCAGATCCCGATCTCATTGGCCGAAGCGTTGGCGGATATATCGAGCCGCAACCGGCTGATCCCATTCGTAGTTGTCGGATTAGTGTTCTTTGTTATTCCCCTGAGCTTAATTTTACTCACTAGGTAGAAACATGTGGAAATCTCTCATCTCAACCCTGTTCTCGGAAGATAACCTATATATCCAGGCCCTTAAGGAGTCCTATAAGATGTTGGACCTGGACCTGACCATGTACGAAGCGTCGGTGGAATCGTTGCGCCACTCCGACAGCGGCGAGATGGGTGTTGACATCTATAAGCTGGACAAACAGATCAACGAATATGAACGGGATGTGCGCAAGAAGATCATGACCCATTTGTCGGTTACCGGAGCTCAGGACCTGGCGCCCGGACTGGTGCTGGTGAGCGTAGTCATCGACATTGAGCGCATCGGAGACTACACAAAGAATATTTGTGACCTGGCCAGGAACCATCCCAAAAAGCTGGATGCCACGCCCCTGGAAGAGGAACTCCAGGAGGTGGAAGCCGGGGTCAGCGCCATCTTCCGGGATATGATCAAGGCATTTAAGAGCAGCGACGAAGAAAGCGCCAAGCAGCTGATGACCGATTACAAGGAGACCATCTCCGGCTGTTGCGACGGGATCACCAATAAGATCGTCGCCGGGAAGGTGGAGATGACCCCGCCCGCCGATGCCGCCGCCGTGGCGCTCTACAGCCGCTACCTCAAGCGCATCGCGGCCCACTCGCGCAACATCATCACCAGCGTGGTCAATCCCTTCGACCGCATCGGCTATAAGTACCAAGGTAACGATTAAGGTTATGGTGCGATTGGGGCGCTGAGCTACTCATCGGCCTGCGCCACGAACCGCTCGAACGCCTTCCAGATCTCGTCCCGTACCCGCCGGAACACCACCAGCACCTCAGCGTCCGTACCAAAAGCCTCCGCCGGGTCCTCGAAACCCATATGCAATCGGAATTTCACCTGGCCCGTAAACAGCGGGCAGGTCTCGTTGGCATGGTCGCAGACAGTAATGACGTAATCGAAGGTCTGGTCCAACAATTCTTCCACCGCCTTGGGCCTGGCGGCTGACAGGTCGATTCCCACCTCTCTCATCACCTTGATAGCCAGCGGATGTACCCCGTCGGCCGGGAAGGTGCCCGCTGAATGCACTTCCCACTCCGGCCGCAGTCGTTGGACGAAGGCCGCGGCCATCTGGGAGCGGCAGGAGTTACCGGTGCACAGGATCAGGAGGCGCAT
>SDBV01010370.1_pt1 | contig 12218 bp, 2 predicted proteins | sample 2277081 | NCBI WGS metagenome assembly SDBV01 (sample SAMN10402039, study PRJNA504765) | marine sediment metagenome | isolation source: marine sediment core GS10_PC15, 223 cmbsf | place: Arctic Ocean: Southern Knipovich Ridge | collected 2010 | reverse complement strand
TAAAGATTTGATAATATTACAAACAGGATAACAGGCAGTATAGCATCAAATATAAGTTTTAACCATGCAAGTCAAAAGATCATATTGGAATATGGAAACAATTTTTCAGCAAATACATCGGATAAATTCAATTTTACAGTTGTAGATAATGTAAATACAGAAGAATCCAGAGACTGGGTATTTGATATATACAACATAGAGAAAAGCATTACTATCAATCCTCCCATCGCACCTGTAGTTAGCATACGAACACCGCCCTATGCATCAATCCTTTGCACATCTACAATAGATCCTGAAAAACGTATTGCATCAACATCTATTACAAATGATTTTAGAATTCTCCTTAATAATAATGGGAGCTGCACAAATAGAGTATTAAAAGCAATCATTAATGCACCTGCTCCTTTTATAAGTCTGGTAACCCCTAATACAACCCAGTATGGAGGAACAATTATAAATAATGTTACTTCAATGACAATAGACTATACAGGCAAAGGCGGGTTATTAAAAAATGCAGTTGACAAAATAATATTCAAAGCAGCAGATAACTATGAAATAGGAGAAGCCACAAACATAAAATGGGATATCCGGGTGAATGAAGGCCAGGGATATGCTGATACCCGGGTACCGGAAGGTTTAAAACAGCATGTGGATTTTTATACACCAGATCCATCAGTTGAAGCATATATATCTCCTGAAGGAATATTAAATACAAAAACCAATGTGCATTTCAATTATTTCATTAATAACACAGGCATGGGAGATAATGACATCAGGAAAGTTGTTATAGAAATACCTAATGATCCCAACATTATATTAAGTGGCTTGACTAACGTGACTAGCTCGCCGGTTGGTTCAGTCAGTCCAGCTAATACATCAGCTACTCAAATTATAATTAGTTTTGGCTATAAAGAATTTAAACCTGGAGATACTGTAGTAGTCCAGTTTGATATGACAAACAGCTTTCATATAAGTGAAACAAATGTAAGTTTTCCAAGCTGGGCAGCAAATGTTACTAATGGTCCGTTATTTCCTACAGATGTAAAAGTTGGAAAGGAACAGGATGTAGAAATAAGGATTCCAAGCGGGATTTCCCTTGGATATATAAAAAAACCGCCCCAAGGTGTATTATTTACCATAGATACAAATAAAAACATAGAATACCGGATAGAAAATAACAGCTCATTACCAATTTCAAAAGCAGTAATATTTATAACAAATCAAAATTTTGACATAAAACAGGTAACCAGTGATGTAATAACAAATGATGCAGATCATATAAAACTGAATAGCAATAACAGCATAATAACCCTTCGATATGATCTTGATAATACACTGGCAAGGGATTTAAAAGATACAATATTTATCAATCTCAATTTTGCAGCAAACATCACCAAATATACAGTAGTGACATTGCTTGATGGCTCAAAGACACAACCTGACAAACCAGGACGGGATGTTCTTGAGATAAGAAAAGCTGATTTTGGCCGCATAACTGGAATTGTCCTGCCTTTTAATGAAAAAGTTAATATTCAAATACTCGACAGTAATGGTAATCCTGTAAAAGTAGGTACAAAATATACAAATCAATATTATAAAACAGATGATAAATCCATAGTAGATGCAACAGACGGAGCTGATGGAATATATATGCTGGATTTTGTGCCCCCGGGAACTTATACTTTGAAATTCTCCTCAGAGAATTATAGAATTTCCTATGAATATGAAATTACAGTTACCGCAAATAAATATAAAGAAGTAGATGATGTAAAACTAAAAAATAAAATGCTTGATTCAGGCGACAATGTAAATAACGCACGCGAGATAATAGCCGAGGATGATTGTACAACCGTAGAATTCCCATTAAATTCAGTGCTTAATGATTTTTATCTTGATATCTACAAAAAGAAAATCACAGACCCAGAATTGAATATAAATTTAAGTTTTAATAATGATACCATTATAAAACCAAAATACAGCAAGCAATTAAATATATATGATTTTATGCTGCAGGATACAAATGAAGAGGATATTGATGAAATAGAAATAGGTGAAACAATAACCATAATCTTCTGTTATTCAGATGCAGAAATAAGCTTGCAGGGATGGGAAGAGGATTCTCTGGCTATATATTACTATAAAGAAATCACAGGAGAATGGGTAAAATTAGGCGGTGAAATTGATAAAGACAGTAATACAATCACAATAACAGTAAATTACCTGCATTCCACGTATGCAATATTTGGCTCAAAAGAAGTGAAATATGTTAAGATATATGGAGATTTAAAATGCTGGCCTAATCCTTTTCTGCCCGGCAGGGGTTATAATACTTATGATAATTTGAAAATAAGTTTCATATTTAAAGAACCTGTTGATAGTTTTAAATTTGTAGTCTATGACCTTATAGGAAGAAAAATCTATGAAAATGAATACAGCGGAAACTTCACCCAGGGAGAAATATACTGGGACGGGAAAGATAATAATGATTACTTTGTTAAATCAGGCGCATACATCTATCAGATTGAAACCGAATCTGAATATTATCGTGGAAAAGTGATGATATTGAAATAGTATATAGGGGTCAGGTCTTAACATTTCACATTAGGAATAAATGTGAAATGTTAAGACCTGACCCCTGCAATAAAAAATAGGAGTTATTCCGGAAGTCTATAAATCCCGGGAAAAGCTCAGGAAGGATTAACTCCTGAGAGAGGTGAATATTATGCGATTAATTATAATTATTTTAATGTCTGGCATATTAGGCTTGAATCTATCAGCAGCATCATTTGAAGACATAGGCTCGGTCAGGGCAATAGGAATGGGTGATGCTTTCGAATCTATTTCAGCAGGAATTGACAGCGTGCATTATAATCCTGCCGGAACAGCATACCTTGACAGCCTGCAGGTATTAACTGAATTTGGCAAGCCCGCCGTATTTTTTGATGATGAAGCTTCATTCAACAGTATGCATTTTGGGGTTTCCTGCCCTTTCAGTAAACAGCCCTATCTTGTCTGGCTCAATTACCTGTTTAAAGGATTGACAATAGGAAATGAAGATAAAGTAGTCAGAGATGGTTCATTTTCATTTATCTTCCATGACTTTTTTGTTTATGAATTTATGCATGAATATTTATTCACAATAAATATAGGGAAAAGCTTAAACAACCTGTTTGAAGGAGCAAATATGGCTGTAGGAGTCAATTTCAACATATTTAATCATGGCTTTGTAATGACAAAAGACCTGGAACAACATCCTGATTATATAAACAAAAAACTATCAAATTCCAGCACGGGATTTGGTGTTGATGTAGGAATGACTTATGATTTTTCAAAGTTTATAAGGCTGTCATTTGTCATGGCAAACTTAATAGAACCAAATATTTCATTTCTTAAAGGCGAAAGCGAATATGTAAACCAGCAGATAAGAGCAGGACTTGGCTGGCAGTTGGGAGATATATGGTACTTACAGGATCTACTGGCAAGCATAGGCATGGCGCAAATATCAAGAGATTCTGAAGATATCAGGAAATCTGAAACAGTGTATAAAGCAGGAGTGGAAATGTGGCAATGGAAAAGGAGAATAGGATTCAGAATGGGCTTTAAAACCTACTTAAATGTTTTTTCCACAGGAGTTTCATATAAACAGAAGATTAAGAATTTACCACATCATATATTATTCCATTATGCGTTTAATTATCCCTTCAAATCAAAGAATATAAAGAACTATTTTTCCTTAAATTATCAATTTGACTTTCCAAACCACTTTTTTGATTATAGAACAGCAAATGACATAGATAAACAGAATAAAGAAATAATGAACAATTTCAACAAAGGAATGATAGTTGTGAAATATAAAACATTGCCGAATGATAATCTGTTTAATATCTCCCTGATACATTATGGAACACCTGGACAGGCAGAATTATTAAAAAAACACAATAAAATAGAAGATGAGAAAGACCTGCCTGCAATAATGGAAGTCCCATTTGATGCAAAGGCTTTTGGAACATATAAGATCCAGACAGGAGATACACTTGAATCAATATCTGAAAAATATTATGGTACACCGGAAAACATAGAAAAAATTAGAAAATTCAACAAAATAGAATTCTCTAAATTGTATCCCGGGCGAATACTTATCCTTCCAATGACACAGGAGGAAAGAAAAAAATGGGAAGCACTGGAAGAAGAAAGGGAGGAACAACGGAAAATTGAACAGGAAGAGCGGAGTAAGAGAGAAGAAGAAGAAAAAGCAATAAAGAAAGAAGTGGCTCCAATAAAAGAAGAAACAAAAGTGCCAGGTGTTGGAGCAGAAGAGCCAGAAAAAAAAGGCGAGGAAAAAATACATGTTATTGTAGAAGGAGATAACCTTTACAAAATTTCATCCATATATTATGGATCCACAAAATATTGGCAGAAATTAGCTGAGTATAATGGATTAAAGCCGCCAAATTATAATATCCGGCTCGGAATAAAATTAAAGATACCTGATTTATCCGAATTAGAAAAGCAATAAATTCAGTGACAGTTCTAATTATGCTAAATATGCATAAAAACACGAATGAATTCGTGCACATAATTATAATGTGAGACAGACATCACTGTCCCATACAAATATAAATTAACTTCCATTTCCAAAAGGAAAAGAAAAAACAAGAAATTATGTGGTAAAGTACATAATTTTATTATTCTATATATTTCGTTTATGGTATTATCCGGTAGTGCGAAGCCCTTGGGGGGTACCAAGAGGCACCACACAAGTGGCACCCAGAGGCTTAAAAGGTTAAAAAATAACCTTTTTAAAGTAGTCTCATATATATATACTTTACTATACAAAATCATTTAGAGAGTATAATTCTTATACACATAGAAATAAAGTGCATAATATTAAATATTATCAGTTATATTATTCAATTATGTATTTATAATTATTTAGCTACTAATACATTATAAAACACTATAAGTATCTTTAGATCCTAATATAGATGAAAAAAACACAGAATGGCATAAAAATTGCTAAGTGTTATTGTAGTTATGAAAGGAATTAATGTAACACTTGTATCTATCTTTCTTACCTTATATCCTATTTCAAAAAAAAGGAAAAAATTATTTAAAATTTTTTTGACAAATAAAAAAAAAACTATTATATTATACAGTTATTTATAAAACTGAATTTAAAGAATACATGATAAAAAAACATTATTTAAGAGGTTAATTATGAAAAATTCAATATTTAAGAGATTAGCATTGCTTCTGGCGATTTTTATAGCATTACCCGGGCTACTATCAGCAGGCTATTATTTCCGGGATGATTTTAATTCGTTTGATACAGCAAAATGGTCAAGGAATATAATGATTGGACGCGAAGGATTTTATGATTATGTTAATATTCCTTTTACCCCATCTGTTGCTGCTGGTATTATGCAATATGGTGATGGCACAGGAGTAGAAGATACTGGCGGACAAGGTGACTCAGGTGTATGGGCTGGTTTAACCACAGTTCTGACAAATATTTCTTTTTCTGCATCTCCTGAAGAACCATTTGGGTTTGTCTTTCGTATCAATCAATGGCAATTTGCAGGATTTAATGCTCCGACCGATGCATCAGAAGTAGCCTTATTTGCTGTTGAATTAGTAGAAGATTTAGAAAGCAATGTTACTAATTATGAATCTTTAGTAGGAAAGAATTTCAATAATTTCTTACAACTTTTTTATAGAAGAAATAATGCAGCTAATATTCAGACCTTCTGGGGTTCATATGTTAACGGCGCAGAAGTAGATTTTACTTTGACTAATGTAATAAGGCCTGATGGAGTTAATAATGATAATATTAATTTTTTAGATAACCTTGGTGACGACGTAGGAGGTACCTATAATACAAATTTATCAGTAATGATAACTCATGATGGAAGTATAATAAAAATGTATATAAATCCTGATCCGGATGGAACCAGAACCGGCGCAAGGAATGAATTTATGCTAGTCGGAACTTATTCAGTTAGTTTTAATGATAATATGAGAATTGCAATAAATCAACAATCAAAAGATAATGGTGCATTTGCAGATGCATGGTATGATTATGTATTAGTCAGATCTGCTGTTGATGATTATGATATAAATATAACCAGTTCCGCATACCAAACAAATGTAAGTGTAAGTTCTAATGAAGCTGAAATATATAGAAGAGAACTGATTATGACTTTTGAAAATATTGTTATTACTCCTACTAATAATGCAGGTATTAATGTTATTACTGTTAAAAAATCCCCTAACTGGGGCTCCTGGGCCGGTACTAATAGCAATAATACTCTTACAAATGAAATTATAGTTTTAGTAGATAATGGTGGAATTATAACAACAAATATTACAAAGCCTATGTCTCAATTAACTAATTTAGCAGTAAATGAGGTGGCAATTCAAACAAATAGCAGTGGAGATACATTATGGATACGGCTTGGTCAAGCTGTAGATGACACCTTCACAACTCCTAAAATTGAAGTCAAATTTAAATTAACTACGCCTATCATGGCTCCGGATAATTCAAAACACGCTTTTTATACTTCATTAGATTGTGTTTTATTTGATCCTCCTATTAATGGCCAAAATAATTTTTCTACCTGCGGACCTCAACAAAGGGATGATTTTATTGTTATTAGCAACAAGATAATTCTCCCTGCTTTAGCTTATGCTCGCATCAATCCATATTCAGATTATGAAGGTCAAAATAGTTATAATTTTACATATTATATAAGTACAGAAGGAATAACAGGCAGGGAAAATATTGCATGGGCTGCTATTGTCATACCGGATCAATTTACTAATGCTAATGATGTGAAATTCACTAATTTTACTTCTGTTTTAATGGGAACAAATGTAAATAATTTAATCGATATTGTTACTATCGGCCTAACTAATAGAAAAGTTATTCGTCTTGATTATTCAGCAAATAATATAGTTGCTCCCGGAGGCCTAGATGTTATAACTTTTAAAGCACTAGTGATTGGCAATGTAAGTGTAGGAACAGGATACTGGACAAGCTGGGTGGATGGCAGTTCTCTTGACAATTCTTCATTGCATACAATTACCAACCAAAACTTCCCTTCCACAAGATATGTAATAAATCCAAAGGGCCCTTCTGAAGCTTTTGCTTCTATAAGCCCTTCCTCTATTTATCAGGGACCTAATGATTATACTTTTTCATACTATATCAGCACCGCAGGCATAGTAGGTAAACAGGCTATTGCCTGGGCAGTTATCGAAATCCCTGATGCATTCACAAATGCTGTTATCACTGATTTCAACTCTATTGTAATGGGAACAAATGAAAAAAGCTTGATAAAATTTACAAACATCCCGACTTTAAGTTCAAACAAGCTTATCCACTTGAATTATTCGGCAAACAAAATCGCATCACCTGATGGACTGGATGTTCTTTCATTTAGGGTGTTAGGGAATATCAGCATAAGCACATCACAATGGAGAAGCTGGGTAGATGGTGGAACTAAAATTACAGCTAGTTCAATAGAAACTATAACAAATGCGGATTTCCCGTCTAAAGGGGTAAAAGTCTTTCCTGAAGGTCCATCTGAAGCTTATGCATCTATTACGCCTAATTCTCCTTATTTCGGGCAGAATAGTTATTCTTTCACTTACTATTTAAGCACTGCCGGAAAAATAGGCAAGCAGGATATTGCCTGGGTTGCTATTGTCATACCGGATCAATTTACTAATGCTGCATTTACTAATTTTAGCTCTGTTATAATGGGAACAAATACAAAACATTTAGTAAAAATCACAAATATCCCCCTAACTAACAACAAAGTCATTCTACTTGATTATTCAGGAAATAAAATCCCTTCACCTGATGGATTGGATGTCATTACATTCGAAGCTAAAGGAAATATTACCATTGGAACAGGATACTGGACAAGCTGGGTGGATGGTATTTCTCTTACCAGTAACTCGTTATTAACCACTACCAGTCCGGACTTTCCTTCTAAAAAATGTACAGTAATTCCAAAAGGACCTGCTGAAGCTTATGCATCTATTGAACCGGGACTAATTTATCAGGGACCTAATGACTATCTTCTTACATATTACATCAGTACAGCAGGCATAGAAGGCAAACAGAATATTGCCTGGCTTGCCATCGAAATCCCTGATGCATTCACAAATGCCAGTATTACTAATTTTAACTCTATCGTAATGGGAACAAATGAAAAAGCTTTGATAAAATTTACAAATATACCAGGCTTTCCTGCAAATAAACTGATCTATTTTAATTATTCAGCAAATAAAATAGCTTCCCCGGATGGATTAGATGTTATAAGCTTCAAAGTTCTGGGGAATGTAAGTGTAGCCACAGAGAAATGGCGAAGCTGGGTTGATGGGGGAAGTGGCATTACCACTAACTCAATACCCACCACAAATAATGCTGATTTTCCATCCCAATGGCTGATTGTTTATCCCAAGGATCCTGCAGAAGGATTTTCTTCTATAACCCCAAATCAAATAGTACAGGGATCTCCTTCATACAGTTTTACTTATAATATTCAAGCAGGAGATGTATATACTGAGTCTTTTAAACAAGTAGCTATAATGATACCGGCTGGTTTTACAGTCCAGACAAATAGCATAGATTCATTTTCATTAGCAGATGACAGTTATATATCTGTAACGAATATACCAACAGTAGCCGGGACAACAAATCTTATACTAATAGACTATGCCGCAGCAGGTACTGTTATTTCTGCAGGTGGCGGAATGGATTATATTACTTTTTCTATTCATGGAAGCAGTCCTAAAGGAATCTATCAGTGGAAAGCATGGGTTGATGGTGATAAAGTTGATGGATTTTCCTTACAAACAACAACAAATGCTATTTATAAAAGTCAAAATATGTTAGTAAAAGGTGCGCCGCCAAATGCAGGAGGTGGATTTGAGGGGGAGACTTCAACAGTTATACTGTTTAATACAGCCCCGATAAATACCTTAAAATATAAATTACAAAATTATGCGCCCGGATCACAAATTGATAATGAAATCAAAAGCGCTGTTCTGTTTGTTCCGGATATCTTTACTAATGTCTCTGTTACTACCTCAGAGAGAATTCCTTTATCCGCAGTTAAAAAAGGTTCTATAGCTAATTATACTACTTTTACTTTATTCTATGATATTGCCGGAGCTTCAATGGGTCCCGGGACAACGAATTATGATGTTATTACACTTTCTACAATTCATTCATTATCTAATAATCAGCTTACAAATGTCTCATTTTCTGCTGTTGTAAATAACAGTAATGGTGATGGATTTGTTAATCTCACAATACCTGGTGTCAATGAAATAGCAGTAACTGACCCTGTACCTATTGGCTCAGCTTATATTCCAATTGCTGAGAACACTATCTACTGTAGTGATGTCACAAATGATTTTACGTACAGAATTTATAATGATGCCCCATCCGGGTTTATTTATTACTCTACAATAATTATCCCAACAAATTTTTTTACACTTGTTACCAATATTTCCAGTAGTAAAGCGGGAATTATTACTAAAACCGGCCTGAATATTGATATAGATTATACCGGCAATCCTATAGCCACCGCAGGTTTTGACGAGATCACATTTACATTAGCAAATAAGTATACTAATTATGATACTCCAACGTATACCACAATCGAATCAAGAATTGCAAATTTTACAATAACTACAAATACCACTGATTACGATAGTGGTCTGGATTTAGAAAGATATATCTATTTCGTCCCACAGGAAGCGCTTGTTCAGTCCTATGTTTCCAACAACCTGGTAAATACTGAAGTCTCGAATAGCACGCTTTATTATATATTCTACAATGATGGTGATCCAGGCAATATAGTCAAAGATGCGCAAGTATCTTTCTCCGGTGCCGGTGGCGGTGGAGTTATCACTGCCATAACTAAAGCAACCAGTGAAAAAGGCGGCTCATGGAATATAGCAGGCCTGACTTTTAGCAAAAACAATTATAATCTCCAAGCCGGAGAGAAAGATATTGTGATAATCTCTATCAGTGATACTATTATATCTGATACTACCAGGAACTTAACACCACTTGTTACTGTAAATACTCAAGTCAATGTACCAACGGAATTGCCGTCAGGCAAAGTAAACTTGGTCCGTTTTACTATTCCTCCTCCTAAAGCACAAGGAGCAATTTATCCAAATGAAATGTTCGCTACTACAGGCGTTATTACAAATTATTTTGTTTATACAGTATATAATGACGGTCAGGGAAGCAATGAACTTCTGGAAGCTATTATCCGGATACCATCTATTTTATCCGGACAAATAACTGCTTTATCGAATTCATGGGCCCCCGGCAGTACTACGATTAGCAATACTTCAACTAATATTATGATCTGCTATGGTGATTCCTTAGATGCAAAAACAAATGATAATATTTATTTAAGAGTTATTAGTACTGTCGGAAGTGCAACTGATATTATATTTAACCTTCAAGTAACAAATAATGATGGAAAAGGAGTTTACGATACAACAACCATTTCAGGCGGCAGCAAAATTTTATCTATTATTGGTCAGCCAATGGGATTTATAAAATCGCTATCCTCTATTGAATCTGCATCTATTACAAATGAAATTACATACAGAATAAATAATCCACTCCAGGGATTTGCTATCCTTTCCTCCAGGATAATTTTACCTGCGGGATTTTCTGCAGTTAGCAACAGCATAAGTGGAACATGGCCATCCGTTGTTTATTCCATTTCAAATAATTATGTTTATTCTGATTATTCCGCCAACGATATTGATCAGGGCGGATATGATGAAATTACTTTCAAAGCAGTAGATACGTATGCTAAAACAAATTTTACTATTCAATGGAAGTCAGAAATTGCATATCTGAATACTCAATATTATCTGACAGGAACAAATGATGGAACTCAAATCTTAAACATACAATTCACCCCTGCAGATGTTAATGGTTATCTTACTCCTAATCAGGCACTTGTATCAAAAAATACCAATAACTTCACTTTTGTCATTACGAATGAAGGATATGGAAGCAATTATATAAGGGAAGCATTTATTTACTATCCTACTGCTGATCTGGATATTATAAATTTAGCTAGCAGCAGACTTATTTCTGCTAATGTATCTAACAACGATGCTCTTGGATATATTAGACTACTATATTATCAGCAGACAAATCTGCAAGCTGGTGAAGCAGATATAGTATCCTTCGATTTTGTAGATAGTATTAGCAATGAGACCAGTTATACACTATCCTGCCAGGTAAATAATGGGCTTGGATTTATTGAAACAACAAGCATAGGTGGTTCTAAAGTGCTTTACTATATTGATGCGAGAATTGACTCTTACATAACCCCAAACGTCATTGACACTACTACTGAAAGTAATACATTTGTTTATCGAATAAATAATGCTGGGGATATTAATCCTTATTATAAAGTCAGAATTCATGTACCGTCTGTTTTTACGAATATTACTTCTGTTACCAGTGCTGTTTTGGGTAATCTTGGCATAAGCGGAAATATCTCAATTATTACATTAGATTATCCGGGTGCATTATTACGATTAGATTCAGGTGACAGTGATACAGTTACAATTGTTGCGAAAGATGGGTTAAGAAGCGGTTTCAGCAATGTCAAATGGATTGCTGATGCTTCAAACATAAGCTGGACCTTCGATATTAAAAACACAGCAGGACAAAAACAGACTGTTGATTTCCAGATGCCTGATCCTTCAGCAAACGTTTATATTACTCCTGATGAATTATATACTACATCAGTCTCAAATACACTAACTTATTATGTATACAATGATGGTGACGGCAGCAATGATCTTTTTGATGTAGTTATCTTTGTACCCTCTGCTTTTAATAATATTACCAAAGTATCCAGCTCTCATATAGCAAACCAGGCTAATATTCATCCGGTAGGTTTGGGAACCATTTCTTCCATAACCTTAAATTATTATGGTGATGGGAATTTACTTAAACCTGGAGAGACAGATATCATTACTATTAGTGCTAATGATAATGAGACTGCTTTAAATTCAACAAGTACATGGACAAGTTATGTAAGGAATGTATTAAATGGTTCTAATTTCACGACTACCGTTTCTGCAGGCAAGAGTCTTACTACATTATTTATAAGGCCGCCATTAGTAACAATAACACCAAATGCAGTTGATACAAC
>SDBV01010369.1_pt1 | contig 12218 bp, 9 predicted proteins | sample 2277081 | NCBI WGS metagenome assembly SDBV01 (sample SAMN10402039, study PRJNA504765) | marine sediment metagenome | isolation source: marine sediment core GS10_PC15, 223 cmbsf | place: Arctic Ocean: Southern Knipovich Ridge | collected 2010 | reverse complement strand
TTGAATAAACCTGGAAATAGAACGGTCATAAGTCTTTTCAACATTATCAGGAAAATAGCAGGCCGGGAGTTCTCCTGACCTTTTATGATACATAATACACTCACAGCACTGCCCCTTCCTGGAGCACGGTTCATAAGAACAATTACAATTACTCATATTTTTCGCTTTATTTTCACATGCCATAATAAAATCTCCCATACTGAATAATAATATATAAAACAATATTAAATTACAGCAAGATGTCAAATAAATATTTCTTGAAATTATAATTTAAACTATTATATATTTAGTTATGAATTATTTTAAACTGGAAAAAGAAGAATATTTCACAGGTGAAAAATTTGACAATCCCTTTTCCAACGGGCCAAGAATCTTTCAATTACATATATACCCGGACTTCAAATATGATAATAACTGGGTAGCAGCAATATGCGATGAGAATGAAGAGATAAATGATCAAAATAAAATCATGATCAATAAACAGATAATGCAGAGAAGAATCTCTTCCGGAAAAACTAACCGGCCTTTTATTAAAAGTGACGAAGTACTAAAAATATTAAATGATGTAATTGGAAAATACGATTTGGAATAAATAAAAAGTAATATGTAATAAATACATATTACAAATTATGATAACCCGGATTAATGATTAATATTCGACTTATGAAATAAATATATTACCTTTTATATATGCGGGAAAAACCTGACAGGACCAATATTGAAGTTCTATCTGCTAAATGTGAAAAGGCTTTTCTTGTCTCTATCCAGCAGGATATGATGAATGAAGAGGAAGCCCAAAATCACATAGCTGAACTTGCCCGGTTAGTGGACACAATGGGTATAGATGTTGTCGGGAAAACTATTGTAAAATTAAAAAAAATGAATCCGCGGTTTTTAATTGGCAAGGGTAAGGTTGACCAGATCATAACATTGGCCAGAGAAAAGGAGTCAGATATAATCATATTTGACGATGACCTATCCCCTTCACAGCAAAGGAACCTGGAAGAAGAATCACAGATAGCAGTCATAGACAGGCATGAAGTAATCCTGGATATTTTTGCTGACAGGGCAAGGACAAAAGAAGCCATGCTGCAGGTCGGCCTGGCAAGGATGCAGTACAGCCTGCCGCGCCTGAAAAGGGCCTGGACCCACCTTTCCCGCCAGCGCGGAGGCACGCGGGGCACAAAAGGGGAAGGTGAGATGCAGCTTGAAGTTGACAGGCGCCTTGTTCTAAAGAAGATCACGTTTCTTAAAAAAGAATTAAAAAAAGTAAAACAGCGCCGTGCTATTCAGAGAAAAAAAAGGATGCGTGTCCCCCTGCCCACAATCTCCATTGTAGGATATACAAATGCCGGAAAATCTTCCCTGCTTAATATTTTAACAGATGCAGATGTATTTACTGAAGATAAACTATTTGCAACACTGGACCCGACTACGAGAAAGACCCATTTGGAAAACGGACAGACCATACTTCTGACAGATACAGTTGGTTTTATACGCAAACTGCCCCATGACCTGGTTGAAGCATTTAAATCAACCTTAGAAGAGACTGTACTTTCTGATTATCTTATTCATATACTGGACATATCCAATCCTGAAGTTGAAGACCATATTAATACTACCCTCTCTGTACTGGATGAGATTGATGCACGGGAAAAAGATATACTCACTGTATTTAATAAGATCGACCTTCTGAATAATAATACTAATAAGATCCAGACATTAAAAAATACATATCCCGGTTCGATCTTTATCTCTGTGCATACCAGAGAAGGACTGGACGAACTGAAAAAAGCAGTTAATAGACTTCTTTATAATAAGCTTATCAATAAAAAAATGAAAATTCCTGTTAATAGATATGATATTGTAACATACATACATAGAAATGGAAAAGTATTATCAGAAGATCATACCGGTGAAGCAATTATTATTAAATGCCTGATAACCGAAAAAATGAGTAATATTATTACTGAAAAATTAAATATAAAAAAAACTCAATAAAAAATAGAAGTAAATAAAAAAACTTACAGGCACTTGGTGCTGAAAAACCACAGGGCCCAGTGGCGATAAATGTTATCGGCAATGCCACCTTCCTATAATTATCAATAATATATTATTATAATTTAAATTTCAACTATTATTACTGACATTTCTGATGGTAAAATAATAGTAAGCTTGAGCGACATGCACGCCCTAATGTGCTCTTGAGGCAGATGGCGTCATCCTCCGTGACCTGGCTTTGAGAAGTATCTCTGCAGAAGAATAAAGATAAATAAAAGGATACCAATTACGATCTTTGTCCACCATGAACTAAGGGTCCCCTGGAAGGTTATAAAGGTCTGGATAAGCCCAAGTATCAGGACTCCTATGAGCGTGCCTTCTACAAACCCGATACCCCCGGTTAGAAGTGTTCCCCCAATAACAACGGCTGCAATAGCATCTAACTCTAATCCCACACATGCCAAAGGATAACCTGATAATGTATAAAATGCATATACTATCCCTGCAAGCGCACTGCATGTACTGTTTAATATATAAATAAGTATCTTTGTTTTTCCTGCGGGCAGGCCCATAAGTACGGCGGACTGTTCATTACCGCCGATTGCATAAGTATTGCGCCCGAATTTTGTAAAGTGAGAGATATATATTCCTGCTATTACAATTATAATAAAAATAATGGCAATTACAGGCAGAAGGACTCCCCCGCCTAAAGGTATATTGAATTCTACAATGCTGTTAAAAAAATCATTCTTTATTGGAATAGACTCAAGACTGACAAGAAAAGCAAGGCCGCGCATAAAAAACATTCCTACAAGTGTCACCAGAAAAGGGGGTAATGAGAAGAAATGGATCAAACAGCCCATTATTAAACCAAGCACTGCGCCAAGTAAAAGGGCCAGCATTATAACCAGTAAAGGCGGGACATTATGAAAGAGCAGTTTAGCAGAAAAAAGACTGATAAATGCAACAACTGATCCGACAGAAAGGTCTATGCCGCCTGAAATTATTACAAAGGTCATGCCTATAGCTATTATTCCGACAAATGCATTATCAATGAATAGATTAACAAAGACCCTCATGGAAAAGAACCCTGTGTACATTATGGACCCGGTCAAATAAATAAGGAAGAATATACTGATAGTAGCAATGATCGGTATGTTTTTCTGTGTTAGCCTTATTTTCATGATCTTCTTTCCTTAATTCTGTTGAAAAACATAAACAATATTTTTCTGAATTTTTCTGACTGAATAAGTACTACAACAATAATAATGATTGCCTTAAATACCAGGGTTACTTCAGGTGGAATTCCCCTGGTAAGAACAGTGGTTGTAAGGCTTTGTATTATCAACGCCCCTATTATTGACCCGGCAAGAGAGAATCTGCCGCCCCACATGGTTCCGCCCAAAATAACTGCAGCAATGGCATCCAGTTCAAAAAATAATCCTGCATTATTCGCATCAGCACATTTGATATCCGCAGTAATGATAAGCCCTGCCATGCCTGCGCATAAGCCGGAAAAAATATAAACCATTGTTTTTATTAATTTTGTCCGGATCCCGATGATACGGCTTGCTTCAGGATTAGTTCCTACTGCTTCTATAAATAATCCTAATGAGGTTTTCCTGGTTAAGAGATAGATAAAAATAAATACAGCTATTGCTATGATTACAGGAAAAGGCAAGCCTAAAAGATATCCGCTTCCAATAAATTGAAAAGAGGAATGTTCAAAGACTAATGTCTGGCCTTTGATCAGCAGCTGGGCAATTCCCCTTCCTGCAACCATTAGGATCAGAGTAGCGATGATCGGCTGAATACCGATGTAAGCAACTAATAGTCCGTTCCATAATCCTACGATTATTGAAACTAACAGGGGTACCCCAATCACAAGTAAAAGCGGGGCCAGTTCTCCATACTCAAGAATACCATTAATATACCCCGGCCGTATTATGAATGCAGCAATAGCACCGGAAATAGCAATAACTGAGCCCACAGAGAGGTCAACGCCGCCTGTAGCAAAGACCAGGGTCATACCCATGGAAAGAAGCATCAAAGGAGCAGCCCGGTTCAGTATATCGATCAAACTTCCAAAAAGCCGTCCGTCTTTTATTTCTACATGAAAAAATCCTTTTGTAAAGATAAGATTAAAAAGAATTATAAGCCCCAATGCTATCAATGGCCATAAAAATTTATTAATATTATTATTTTTCATTCCACATTGCCGTGTGCTATTAAATGCATTATATTTTTTTCTTTGATCCGGTCACCTGTCAGTTCGTCAAGTTTTTTTCTATCTTTTAATACTGCTATCCGGTCACTGCATCTGATCACTTCTTCCAGCTCGGATGAAATAAAGAGGATAGCCATCCCTTCCCTGCTCAAAGAGAGGATCAGTTTCTGGATCTCTGCTTTTGTACCTACATCTATACCCCTTGTTGGCTCATCTAAAATGAGAAATTGCGGATTTGATGCCAGCCAGCGGGCAAGAATAACTTTCTGCTGATTACCGCCGCTTAAATTTTTAATAATCTGTTCTTCCGAAGGAGTAATTATATTCAGAACCTTGATATATTTATCTGAAATTTCTTTCTGTCTCTTCTTTGATAAGTTTTTAAATAACCCGTTCCGCGCCTGAATAGCAAGGATAATATTTTCCCGTACAGTAAGATCAGCGATGATCCCTTCTGCAGCCCTGTCCTCAGGACAAAATCCGAAATAATTCTCAATTGCCTTTCTTGGCGAAGAAATAGATATTTTTTTATTATTTAACAGGGTCTCCCCTTTATGCAGCTTATCTATCCCAAAAAGGAGCCGTGCGGTTTCTGTCCTGCCTGAACCGAGCATACCGGCCAGCCCCAGTATTTCGCCTTTGTATATATCCAGGTCCATTGCAGGTATGGCCCCCTTCCGTTCCATTCCCCTGGCCTGGTAAAAGAGTTCCTTTTTTATTTTTTCTTGAGGCTTTGTTTTTTTCTTATACTCTTCTTTTTCAAATTTTGCGAATTTTTTACCCAGCATTTTAGCTATCAGTTCTACTTTTGGAAATGTGCGGGTTTTATATTCTCCAACCAGCATGCCGTTTCTCAATACGGTTATCTTATCTGTGATCCTGTATGCCCGGTCTATAAAATGCGTAATAAATATTATACCGAGTCCGTCTTTTTTAAGCTTTTTCATTACTGAAAAAAGCTGTTCAGCTTCAGGAAGATCAAGACTGGATGTTGGTTCATCCAGGATAAGTATCTTTGCAGATATATCCAGGGCGCGCGCAATAGCTACCATCTGCTGTATTGCAGTTGAATAAGATGCCAGCGGTTTTGTAACATCAATATTTATATCAAGTTTTTTAAGAGCTTTTAGAGCCCTTATGTTTATCTCTTTCCAGAGGATACGGCCGTAATGCATGGGCTGACGGCCAAGGAAGATATTCTCTGCTACTGAGAGAAAGGGAATAAGATTTATCTCCTGGTGCACAGTACTTATGCCAAAAGATGGTGCTTCCACAGGAGAGTTAGGTATGAATTCTTTTCCTTCAAGAAGTATTTCACCTTCATCTTTTTTATACAGCCCGGTTATTACTTTTATTAAAGTAGACTTGCCGGCGCCATTCTCTCCCATAAGACCGTGTATCTCGCCTTTGTTTAAAGAAAAATTTACTGAAGAGAGGGCTTTTACACCGGGGAAGCTTTTACTTAAGTTATTTACCTGAAGTAGAGGTGTTGATTTATTCATAATGATGATAAAAAGGTGCTAAAAAGGTACCTGGTCGTGACATCTGTCGTTATTAAAACGACAGATGTCACGACCAGGTACCTTTTTTACACTCTTTTAAAGCTTTTTTTTACAATATAAGATAAGATTTAGAAGTCAAATCTTATTTTACTAAACAGATTTTGCTTGATATCATAGTAAAAAATGATAACATGTGAATATGTTTTCAGATGATAAGATAGCTAATGAGTTACAGGAAACTTTTAAAAACAGATTTAAAAGCATCAATGATCTGATCTATATACGCGCGCCGGGCAGGGTTAATTTAATAGGCGAGCATACTGATTATAATAACGGGTTTGTCTTTCCTGCTGCTGTTAATTTGGAAATATACGGGATCGCCTGCAAGAGGGATGACTCTGTTATACAGGTATATTCTGAAGATTTCCAGGAATTAAAAAATTTTGATGTGATTCAGGAAATAAAAAAGGAAGATTCCTGGATAGATTATATAAAAGGTGTTATTAATGAATTAAAAGATATTGGGGAGATAAAATACGGGGCTGATATTGTATTTAAAAGCACTCTGCCAATTGGGAGCGGGCTTTCTTCTTCTGCTGCATTTGAATTTGCAAATGCTTTATTATTCTCAGATATAAATAGTATTAAGATTTCCAGAAAAGAGCTTGCCCTGTTATGCCAGAGGGCTGAAAATAATTTTATCAAAGTGAATTGCGGTATCATGGATCAGTTTGCCGTTGGACTGTGCAGGGAGGGTTCAGCTTTATTTCTTGATACTATGAGCCTGGAATACGAGATTGTTGATCTGAATATGTCTGCGCATAAGATGATCATTGGCAATACAGGCAAACCGCGTACTCTTGCTGATTCAGCTTATAATACCCGGCGCAAAGAGTGTGAATCTGCTCTCTCTATATTAAAAAAAAATAATGATCAAATTGGATCTTTAAGAGATGTGGATATTGATATGCTCAGGGAAAATAAAGGCCTTTTTGAAGAAAATATATATAAGCGGGCTGAACATGTTGTAGAGGAGAATAAGCGCGTGCTTGATTCAATTGTTTTTTTAAAAGAAAAGGATTTGGAAAATTTCGGGAAATTAATGATAAGATCCCATGAATCCCTGCGTGATCTATATGAAGTGAGCTGCAGGGAACTGGATCTCATGGTTGAAGAAGCATTGAGTATTGACGGTGTTGTTGGAAGCAGGATGACAGGCGCGGGATTTGGCGGGTGCACGATCAGCTTGATTAAAGAGAATAGCGTTGATATGTTTATTGATAAAGTGGGAAGTAATTACGAAAAAGGAACAGGCCTTAAACCTGAGTTCTATGTTGTAGATGCTGTTAATGGCGCGGAGATAATAAGAAAAGGAGAATAATTATGGAATTTCGTTATAATCCTTTATTGGGTATGTGGTCCATGTTTGCTTCATCAAGGGAGGGTAGGCCCTTAATGCCTGAGGACCAGTGTCCGTTTTGTCCCGGTTCAGGAAAGGTGCCTGATAAGTATGATGTTCATTTATATCCTAATGATTTTCCAATTATGGAACTTAACCCGCAAGAAATAGATAAAGATCTGCTTGATTTTAAAACAGATGATAAAGATTTAAGGAAAAAGATAGAGCGTTTATATAAAACAAAAAAATCTTTTGGGCTTTGTGATGTTATATTATATTCTTCAGAACATGACGGGAAAATATATGATTTAACAAAAGAGCATATGGGGAAACTGATCAATCTCTGGGTTGAAAGGTTTAAAATCATGTCACAGGAAGAAAAAATAAAATATTGTTTTATATTTGAGAACAGGGGTGAAGCAGTGGGCGTGACCATGCCGCATCCCCATGGCCAGATCTATGGATATTCTGTTATTCCAAAAAAAATAGAGCTGGAATTAGATCATTCTAAATCCTATCATGAAAAAGATAATACCTGCATGTTCTGTGATATGATTAAAACAGAAAAAGCTATGAAAAAGAGATTGGTTTATGAGAATGATTCTTTTATTGCTTTTGTACCTTTTTTTGCTGAATATCCGTATCAGATCTATATATATTTAAAGTCACATAAACAGAGCCTGCCTGATTTTTCAGATAAAGAAAAGGAAGACCTGGGTAGTATTTTACAGTTGATAGTGAAAATGTATGATAAGTTATTTAATATGGAGTTTCCTTATATGATGTGCTTTCACCAGGCGCCAGTGGATGGTAATACTTATGATCATTACCATTTTCATATTGAATTTTATCCGCCTTTGAGAAATAAATTAACCCGGAAATTTAATGCTTCTTCAGAAACAGGGGCATGGATGAGCGGTAATCCTGCATCACCGGAAGAAAAAGCCGCTCAGATGAAAGAATTGATAAAAACTATTTTGTAGACGATGCCTTTAATTTATTTTACTGATATAGACCTACTTGACAGCACCTTCGGTCCGGGTGCTACTCCGGTAGTCCTTCCAGGTATGACAATAGCAGCGCTGTGAACTCATTCTTTGAAGTGAAATAATTATCATAGTAATTATCTTAATGATGGACATATATAGTATATCTATATGTCAGCTTTTTTTCTTCACCCTTCTTGAGGGGAATCTCCCATGTAATAATAGAATTATAATTAACACCGGATAACGACTCTGCGATTTTTTTTATCTTTCCATTATCACTTACTTTTATCACTTCACCTGTTAAATTTTTTCTGATCTCCATATCAATATCTTTATTTTTAAGATTTTTAATATAAAGTTCACCTTTAACTGTGATCTTGTCATAAGACCTGCGATATAATTTTACATCACGGTCTCTTTCAATCTCTTCTTCTTTTCGGTCAGTCTTAATGTCAACAGCAATAGTAAGGCGCAGGTCTGTATCAGAACTTTTAGGTGTATAATTAATAACATCCTGAGCAATAGGTTTTGACCCGGCAACAACAAATGCCGGAGCAGTTGTCCATGGATATTCAGTGGAATTTTCAAGTTTAACAGAATGCCAGACCTGTTCTATTATTTTCTTCCGGCTTGATGAGCCTGACCGCATGTACCCGGTTTGATTAACTTTTGAGGTATCAGGTATCTCCCATTTATAGATATGTTTATATTTAACTGTACTGGAAAAAATATGATAATAAGCTCTTTCACCTTTTTTTAATGTGATGTTTTTTTTATTATAAAGAAAAAGGTCCTGCTCAGATGCTCCAGGTGTGCTGTCAACAGTTGAGTAACCATAATCTGCAGAAGGCGCCTCTTCCCTTGCCCTGTAATCCATGCTTTGTGCCATAACATTCGCAAATCCGTCATATCTGCCTGAATCCCTCCCTTTGGAATTTAATGAATTAATAAACTCCTGTACTGATTGGGTCATTGCCAGGGGTGAACTAATGTTACTGTATAAAAAATTAGGATAACCCACAACAAAGAATAAATTTACATTATTCATATCCTCTATATCATTCATAACAGTTGCTTTCATGGTTATTCGGGCTTCTTTAGGGTCTTCAATATTAAGTATGTAGCTGGGTGTCCACATGATACCTTTTTGTAAATAAGATAATAGCAGCTCAGCTCTATCTTTTGTAGTTTTTATTTTAAATTTTATTTTTTTGACATCTTCTTCCCGTTCATATTTAGTGTTATATTTTCCATTAAATACTACTTTTGTAATAGAGTTTTTATTTAACACAATATCACCATCTTTCGTGCTAAGTATAACAATTGCTGAGGATTTAGTTATAGATGACAGCCTGCTATTTCCACGCCTGTAATTATATTGATTTAAAGGCTGTGGATAAGTTCTGTCCTCAGGTACTGATTTTATCTTACCCCGAATGGTCTTATCACCATAAGTGATTGTTACATACTCATTAATATTAGCTTTGAGTAATTCATTTATAGAGATCGCATTTGTTGCTTTTTTTTCCATTTCCATAAAACTTATTGCTTCTTCAAGACTTGACCCCTTATCCAGTGACGCAATCCACAGTGACCCTAAAGTTGCAGCAGGCACATGTTCTGTAACAGCCCATCCGTTTTTTAAGGAAGTCCGTCCTTCCCTCATAAAGAAACCAAGCCCGTTTTTAAAAATAGCAATAGTTTTAGTCTCGGTTTTTAATAGCGGCAGGTCACTACTCTTTGCATGTAAAGTATTAACAATAAGCAAGGCTATGGCTATAATGAATAATCTTAATTTAATCATCTTTTGCCTCCTTTTAATGGCTAATATGAATTATGCTTCTGAGTCCATACTTCACAAAGATCGGTACTAAGAAGTCTTAAGAAATCTCTTGATGGGATTCTTAATGCTGTTCTGACAGTAATATATTATATTTTAATCTCAATTATTTAAAAAAAATTGTAGGGATAAGATATATCTTGTCCCTGCTTATTCTATTAGCTATTAAATATCAGGCCTTATTATTTAATTATAGCTCTTAACAGATGAATATTTCACTTTCATCTTTTGAGCTAATTCCGGCCGGTTGATTTTTTTATAATAATCAATATACATATTAAGCTTGCCCCTTGTGTGCCACGGTCCGCCTTCTTCTATCACCTTCATCATAGGGTCCTCTTTTATTTCTGCTCTTTTCATCATTTCTTCATGCCATTCCCGGAGTTTATTCAGGCCTTCTTTTACTTTATCCGGCATGGAAGGCGCTAAATTATTCAGTTCATGAGGGTCTTCTCTCCAGTTAAAAAGCATGACCTCGGGAAGATCTTTTAAGCCGTCCATATATGTCTTAATAAGGATATGATCGCCCCATATCACACTTCTTTGACAGGACCAAGGGGCCTGACTTACAACAAGGTAGTCGCGCCCCTGCTCCTTACCACTAATAAACGCATCTTTAAAAGTCCGGGCATCCCATCCGGATGGAATTTTCAGGCCCAGAAGTTCAGTAACTAAAGCAGCAATATCAAACTGGTAATGAAACGAATTATCAACCCCTGCTTTTTTCCCGGGCCATTTTATTATCATTGGAACACGGCATGTAATAAGGTCTGCTATCTGGTGGTCCCCATATACATTCAGCTCCCCCTGGTTCTCCCCGTGATCAGATGTAATAATAATGGCCATATCTTCATACAGGCCGTATTCATCTATCTTTGAGAGCAACATCCCGACTGCTTCATCTGCAAAAGAGATACCCGTATCATACCCGTCAACCCACTTCTTATAATCATCCATATTTTTTATCTGCGCAACACCCCTGGCACACGGAATACTATCCGGTTTATCAAGCACAGCATTAGCAGAATGCGTTCCGTAAGTTTCCCGGTGTTTATCAATGATCTCTTGTGTCATCCATGAAGGGGGCGGGTCATTTTCAAACGGGTTCCCAAATTCTTCAGGCGTCCTATACGGTGCATGCGGGTCCCAGATATTAAAATGCAGGAGCCAGTTATCTTTATCCTTATACTGGTCAATAAAATTCAGGGCCTTATCAGTAACATCTGTTGCGATCTCCGTACCTCCTTTGCCGCAGTCAAAGAGTTCATTAAATCCCGCTGCAAACCACCATGCACAGTGCCTGCCCAAAAATGAACTTACACTGCATGTATGGATACCTGATCTCTGAAGCACCTGCATCCACTGTAAATATTCTGGAGGAGTATTCCATTTGCGTTTTTTTCCGAATGAATACGGATCCGCATATTTCCCGCCATGGTTAATTGCACCGTTATGGAACCCGAACCGGGCATGATGAAAAGCTGCCCTGGAAGGCAGGCACGGGGTGTCTGAAGCAAAACATTGTGTAAACCTTACCCCGTCGTTTGAGACCCTGTCAATATTAGAGGATGTATTCCTATGATAGCCATAACATCCAAGATGGTCAGGCCTTAATGTATCTATGTCGATTAACAGTATTTTCATCTTTTATCTCCGGGACCCGGCATTAATAATTATTTCTAATCTTCATATATTTTCTTTATTTACTGATAAGTAACCCAAAGCTGGTTTTTGAAATTTTTCCTCTACTATTCATTCTTTTTCCACCTCGACCATTCTGGCTCAATACTAAGAAGCTTTTATTTTTAATAATCATAACATTCTCAAACTAAATTTCCATAAAATTTTATAGAATAAATGTATAAATCATTTAAAAGAGTTCTTTAAAAATTCAATAAGCGCGCTGAGGCGTGGGTGAAGATGTATCTTTCGGCATCAGGAGTCTATAAAACTCATTTCCACAATACACTATAATAACCCGTACTAGGGAAAAACTTATCTGGATGAATAAATCCCTAGTACGGGTGGCTGATTGAAGCGGGATTTAAGGATGTTGCGGTTTTTAAGGGATTGGGGGGAGGAAACAGGTCATTTCTTTTTGATAATTAATATAGTAGTGAATGATCAATAAAGCAAAAAACCGTGATAAACTGGTTGACAAATTAATATAAATCACTAACATTCAATAATTAGATATATAAAAGAGGATGCCATATGAAAGTATTAAATTATAGAATAATGTTAAGGAAAGAACCCGAAG
>SDBV01010368.1_pt1 | contig 12218 bp, 8 predicted proteins | sample 2277081 | NCBI WGS metagenome assembly SDBV01 (sample SAMN10402039, study PRJNA504765) | marine sediment metagenome | isolation source: marine sediment core GS10_PC15, 223 cmbsf | place: Arctic Ocean: Southern Knipovich Ridge | collected 2010 | reverse complement strand
CAACCATAAATACTGCTAAAAGCAGCATGAGCAATAGCTTTTTCATATTATTCTCCTTTAAATATAGTAAGTTTGAGTTAAGGTAGATTTTATAACATAATGTCTTGATTTTTACAACTATTGATTCACATATAAATAATGTCCGCCTAATCCGTCATTCCCGCCCCGTATCAGAGTACGGGGTAAACGAAGCTTGTCCTCGAAGGTCGTAATCGGGGAGCGGGAATCCAGGAGAAGGTGCAAAACACTGGATTCCTGCTTTTCATCCTTCGCAGTGCTACGGAGAATGGAGCTACGGAGAACGGGTCGCAGTAATGACAAATATAAGATGCTAATTTATGCAACTGACTATCCGGCATACATACGAATGTTAATCCGCAAATCCTTAATAAAGCATATGCCTCCTGGCTTTTTTATGCCCTGTGTTTCTGCCAATAAAATCAAATAATGTGCCATAGTGCTCTATATCCTGTCCCGTATCCCGTGTCCATGGGGATATTGCATAACTATAAGCAGTCCTTGAGTCAGTGCCTTTAAATAACCTGAGTGGAATTGATATGCCAATTCCCTTGTCGCGGTATCCTCTGTTGGTCTCGTCACTAAAGACAGAAGTATCCGTAATGCTATACCATGCCCGGATGGTTACTCCATTTATGGATTTTGATAATGTAAATCTTACACCATTATCGCCAGCCAAAAACCTGCCGGCCTTTATATCTATAGCAATATCTTTTTCATGGATATTTAAGCGGGTATTTAAGAAGGCAGTAGTATAAATATCTTTTACGTCATTGTTTCTAAGGCCAAAGGGCTTGTTGGGATCCCTTTTTTTAACGGCACTTCCGCTTAAACCTAAAAATATTCTTCCGTCAAGGACAGGCATTGCAACCTCTGCGTCAATGCCTGCATACTGAACCTCAAGGAATCCTGCAGAGGCCTTTGCATATATTTTCGGGGTTAGTTTTTTTATCTGGTCAAACATCAATCTGTCAAGAACAACTTTTTCCTGTTTATAAAGTACAATGTCGGATCTTACAGGTATGGAAAGTGGTTCATTTACTGTAGAAATGTTGTTTAACGGGTATGTTGCAGCCCCTGTTACAAAGGATGCGCCTTTCCACGGATGATAACTCAGCCATCCTGAAACGCCAAACCTGTATTTAAAGAAGCCTGAGGGGTCATTAAAAAATGTCTCAAAAGACGGTTTAATCCCGTATCGGAATGACTTTCTGTGACTTGGCTGAATATCCATGGTCCTTGAGATATCTGTATTAATCCCGGATAAATAAAAAAATTCATTAACCGTAAGTTTCTCAGAATATAATTCAGTTATATCTGTTTTAGTGGTCTTAACCTCGATTACCGGTATGCCGTTTTCCTTAAGCATGATATGAACTTTTTCAATATCTTCAGGTATTATTTGAACAACTGCTTCCATGATTATCCCGATAGCCGTTGAATTGAAATAATATTTCTCATTCTGCGCCTCTATCCATAGCTTGTCCTGTTCTGTTACAACAACAATATCGCTGAAACCGGAGAGGTATAATACCCTTGTTATCCTCTCAGATATTGGACTTAGCCTGTCCTCAGGCTTTTCCCTGTAAGACGGGTTGTATATCGGGAGAAGAGGTTTGCCAATATCAAATACTATTGACAAGTTAACGCCTATTTGATTACCCCTTTGATAACTTAGGTCAACCTCAGACCATTTTGTTGGTTTATAACGTATGCCGAAATTATATTTGGAACTGACAGGCTCTCTAAAATATTCATCCTGTGCAGGGTCTACGGTTTGGACATGATATTTAATCGGGCTGTATTCAAACATAAGGGCGAATTTTTCAGAGGGCGCAAACTGAATGCCCCAGAAAAACTGTGAGTCTCTGATCCATCCTCCCGGGTTGCTCAGAATTTCCAGTTTGAATTCCTCCTCATTTAATGGCAGAGGCTTTTTACCGAATCTTCCGTTGCCGAATCCAAGCGTAAAGTCAAAAGGGTATATCTGCTTACTTACAACCACATACTGAGATGGATAGAGCCGTGTGCCATGAGGGTCCATGATTCCTGCTGCAACAGCCGGCATATATTTGCCTTCCGGGATAAACTGATATTTAAGGCTTATTGCTTTGTCTTTGTAATCGCCGTAGGATGCTGTTAAGGCAGGGACTCCTGTCACTTCTGTTATCCTTCCGTCAATCTCAAGCCTGTTGAGGGGGCTTATTGCGCCATAGTAGTACCTGTAAGGCTTTATCTGGCTGACTCCGATTCGAATGCTGTCTTCCTTCATTATTCTTGCTGTCGGTATTTCCATGAGGCCTGTCCCGCCCTGGTTTGAAGGATATGCAGGTGGTTCATTTGAGGCGGATACAGATACAGAAGAAAGGAACAGCGATATCAGGATGACAAGACATCGCATTAAAATATTCTTAAAGTAACGCCTGCTGTTACTGCAATTTGATACAGTATCTGAGTTATGTCTTTAATCTCTCTCAGCCAGGCAATACGTGTAAGTTTTTCTGATACTACAATCGTATCACCTGGTTCGATTTCTTTTATCTCCTCTCCAAATCCGGACATCTCCCATCTTGATTTAGAGATATTCCAGTTGAAAAATCCTCTTGAAAGTTTTCTTGCTGTGCCGTCTACCTTAAGCACATAGATATTTTTCTTGTCTGCATAGTTTGAATAGCCGCCGGTTAATTCAATATAGTCCCTGTAATCCAGATTTTCAGAATATATAAAACTGCCCTGTGACATCACTGCTCCCATTACATTAACTGTACTGTTTTTTACAGGAATAAAAAGGTAGTCTTCTCCGGCAAGCTCTATGTCGTATTCACTGCCCTTTAACAACCTCAGGTGTACAAGCTGTACAGATAACCTTCCAAGGAGCTCTATTTTTTTCATGGACTCTACGAATTTCTGCTGTTGTGCCAGCTCTACCTTTCTGGCTTCAATCTCTTCCCTGCTGGCGGCTGCGGATACCTGGGCAGCGCCTTTTGTGAGCAGTTCCCTCTCAAGCCTGGAAATCATTTCGTCAAGACTTTTTTTCTGTATCTCTTTGACCTTTTCTCTTACGAACACCGCACCCCTTAAATATGCCTTGTCCGAATAGCCTCCTGCCCTCTCGATAAGCGAAGAAAGCCTCTCTCCTTTTTTGATAGCATAAGTGCCGGGAAATTTAACCTCGCCGTGTATGGTCACTGTCTGATAAGGCATCCATTCAGGGACAGCCCGTATAAACAGGTAATCATCTTCCTTGAGCATTATGTTGCTTTCAGTGTCGCCAGCCAGGGCCTTTTCCAGGTCTATAATAAATTTCTCGATTTCCGGCCCTTCGTTAGTAACATTTACCCTTGTTAATTCAGCCTCTTTTGTATATGCATAATATTTCAGCCCGCCTGCCATTGAGATTAAATCTTTGACACTTATGCCATTTCTGCCTGCTCCGTATTCACCCTCTCTCTGAACAGCGCCTGTCAGCCTTATTGTCTTGCGGTCCTGAACAATCTGAAATATTTTTACAACGTCTCCTGAATGAAGCGTGATATCTTTATCCTGTATGTCATCCAGGTTGGCTTCAAATACTATCTGTCTGCCTTTATCAATAATCTGCTCTATCTGAACCCTGCCTTTAAAGGCAACGGCATTCAACCCCCCGGCCATATCAATTAACTGTGAAACAGTGGTTTTACCTTTAAGCTCATATATAGCAGGGTTGTTCACACTGCCCGTTATACCAACAATAGGTCCAACCGGCGGAATAAATATTACATCTTCAGGCATAAGCCTTACATCCTTTGTCTTATCACCCTTTAGTAAAAAATCATACATATCAAATTTGGTAATGGTCTTGCCGTTCCGCTTAACCTGTATATCACGCATTGTCCCGGTTTTGCCGGGGCCGCCTGTTTCAAAAAGGGCATTAATTAAGGTGGAAAGAGAAGATATTGTATATGCGCCGGGGCGCTGAGCACTGCCGACCAAATAAACCCTTATGGTTCTCAGCGAACCCATGCTTATATTCATCTCAAACCTGGTCAGTATTTTTGAATATTCCTTAAAAATGATTTTTTTCATCTCTTTGATTGTAAGCCCGGCAACACCAAGGATACCGACCTTTGGCAGATTTATGTTGCCGTCCCTGTCAACCTTGATATTCCACTCCCTTTCGATTTCCCCCCAGATATTGATTTTTAACTCATCACCGGGCCCGAGGACATAATCAGGGCTGACCGGTACATTTTGAAAAGCGGCAAAAGCTAAGGGCTGTCTGAAAAGGGCATAACCGAACTGTTTAATACCCGCTGTAGTAAAAGGGCTTTTTATTCCCAGAATTTTAAATGCCGTAGATAACTGCTCCTGTGTTCCGATTAAAAATCCGGCGTCAACAACCATCGGGATACCGATCGATTTGTCTATTCCTTCATCAATGCGGGAAGGTGAACGGCCAGACTTATCTTTTTCCCAGGCTTCTACAACCCGGATGATTCTTACGGCAAGCTTTGTTTTTCCGGGGGGCGGAGGCGCAATACTCTGGGAGAAAACAATGCCGTACTTCTGCAAAATTTCAAACTGTTTTGCGGTGATGTCTATTTTCGCAGAAATATACTGTTCAAACTCTGATAATATTTCTAAAGATGGTGTTAAAATGATTTCAGTCTGGCTTTCCGGAGCTTGTTTTGCCCGTTCAGTTTGCCCGGGTATAATCCCCCGCATATTAAGAGAATGGAATTGGCTTTTTTTCAGTAAAGGGACAATATCAAACTGCTGTGCATGGCCAATTTTAGAAGAAAAAGAAGATATAAGCAGTAAAATCAAAAAGCAGAGTGTAGTATGATACAGTTTTCTCATGTAATTATCCCCCAATATTTTTCTTTGCTGAGGCGCTTACTCCCTGTACTCCGGGTGTCTGATTTTCTGCATTGGTCTATTCTAAATGGGGTCTTTTGTTAATTCAAGGTGAAAATTAATGAGCTTCTTATGCCCTTTTTATTTTAAGTATCCGCAGGTTTTCTATGAGAATGCCTAATAAAGTGATGAAAATGAGTAGAACTAACAACATTGACCATGATTCATAATTGTAGAGTGCAAAAGCAAGCAAAGAAAGAAGAAGAGATAAAATCCAGATTATTTTTACAACCCGGGTTGGCTGGATACCCGACCTTATCATGAGGTGGTGAAGATGGATTTTATCAGGCTTAAACGGGTGTTTTTTGTTGATAAATCTGGTAATCATAACTCTCAATGTATCAAATATAGGAATGCCAAGGACTATCGCCGGTACCATAGGATTAATTTTCCCCTGACCCTGCGTAAGCATAATTGCCATGGCTGATAGCGAATACCCCAGGAACAGACTGCCTGAATCTCCCATAAATATTCTTGCCTTTGGATAATTATATCTGAATAGCCCCAGTGTAGCGCCGAGAGAGATAAGGCTCAGAAAAAAAACAGTGTTATTGCCGTCCATATATGCAAAAACAGCAAAGGATAAAAAAGCTATGGAAGAAACCCCGCAGGCCTCTCCATTAAGGCCGTCTATCAAGTTAATAGAACTAATGATGCCAAATACAGCAAAATAGGTGAAAGGAATGCCCCATAGCCCTGTCTGAATTTCACCAGTGCCGAACAAATTTCCTACGCTTTTAATCCATATACCACCGCCAAAAATAAGAATTGATATAGCAGCCATGGAGACTATAAATTTTAATTTCCATTTAGCCCCTTTTGCATCATCAAAGATGCCAAGAGCGAGCATTAAAGCGGAGGCTGTCAGATAAGATACAATAACCCGGTCAATCTGGAAAATAAAGGGTGAAATAATCAGTACACTTAATGCAATTGCAATTCCGCCAAACTTGGGGGTTGGCGTTGTGTGTATGTGCCTTTTGCCGGGCAGTGCAAGCGCACCGTTGTTATGCGCAAGTGATATTACCAGTGGAACTGTTGCAAATGAAATAGCAAATGCGATTAGAAATATAATATATGGCATAGATAGCCTCTATTCACAAATTTACCGTAAGATTATTTAACATTTTATTATAGCATATTTTAATGTTCTCTGGATTGAAAAATGAAGGTTTGATCCCTGTTTGTTCTTATCGTTCCATTTAACTTTATGTTTATGAGGATTTTTCTTTATAAAAATTTTTTAAAATATGTAAATCAAAAAATCCGGATATCAGCCCATTTGCCAATGCAAAAGCTCTTATCAGTGAGAATAAAGGAACATAGACAGTAATTGCCGGATCATTCTTGAAGGTTAGAATCATTAAAGGAATGATAGAAATAAAAAAAGCTGTAAAAGTAAAAAGGATTGTGACCATGATGACTAATAATTCTTTTGATAATACGATGGACAATAATAAAATCAATAACTGCGGATAAATCAATAAAGACAGAAAAACCTGTAGTTTTAAGAGTTGGGGAGTATAATAATCTTTTATCATTTTTTTGGGATACATTTTGTAAAGCAGGTTACGCCAATAAGAACGACTAAATTTTTGCCTATAATATTTTTTAGCACTTTCAGGATGAATATGATAGCATATTGCAGTGTTTTGAAAGACCAACTTATAGCCATGTTCAGCAATTTTTAAGCTAAGCGCTGCATCTTCGCCTGAAGCAATCGGGAAACGTGTATCAAACATTCCCATATTAAGAAATATATCTTTTCTATAAGCAGCAGCATATGTTCCAATCATAAAAATAGTTTGGTTTTTTTTATATATATTATATCTTTCTTCTATTTCCTGTTGACAGAATCGCGCAATAGCTTTTTCTTGTTTTGTTTTATATCTTCCCTGCACCCCCACAATATTTTTGTTGTAACCATCAATAATCGGTAATGTAATCTCGTGCAAATAATTACTTTCAAGTGCACAGTCTGAGTCAATAAAAACAAAAATTTCACCTTTTGCAACTGATGCACCTTTATTCCTTGCATCAGCAGGACCAGCATTCTCCTGATTTATAATTTTTATTTTTTCTGAATAGTGTTCTAAAATTTGTGGTGTTTTATCACTTGAACCATCATTCACAACAATGACTTCATACTTCAGTGTTGTTTTTTGATTCAAAATCGTAATTAAGCATTTTTCAATGGTATTCTGGGCATTATATGCGGGAATTATTACACTTATGTCGTATATCACTGTTGTTTTAGCTTAATTGAACTAAATGAATTTTTAAATATGAATTTTATAAATGTACCGGAAGCTCTATATATTCTCTTTCGTTCTTTAGGATCGAAAGTCGCTTGCAATACTTTACGGGTAATATACGATGGCCTTAAATAAAATCTGCGTCTGGCATAATTACAGAAACCAACCAGTTCTTTATCAGTAATATATGGAGTAATAACAACTGAATTATGGAGACCCTCAGGTGTTAGCCACTTTTGATAATCTTCTGTTTTTAAATAACCATTTTCTTTTGCCCACTGATAAGCAGTAGTCCCGGGATATACCATAATAGGGTAAAATTGTACTGTATCAGGATTTATTTTCAAAGCAAGCTCCAGTGTTTTTTGTAAGGTTTCTTTCGTTTCCCCCGGGCAGCCAACCAAAAAACAACCATGTACTAACATCCCCACTTTTTTAGCAGCTTTCATAAAATCGTAGATTTGTTCAACTTTTATTTTTTTCCCGATGTTATCTAAAATTGTCTGGTCGCCTGATTCAAAGCCTACACATAACAGACGACAACCAGATTCTTTCATAATTGCAAGTGTTTCATAATCACAATCTGCTCGCGAATTAGTCGACCATGTAAGTTTCAAATTACGGTTAATAATCTCCTGTGCGAGTTCTCTTGCACGTTTACGATTTACGGTAAGCGAGTCATCCTCCAAAAATATATCTTTTATGTTTGGAAATACCTCAGAAATATACTCCATTTCATCAACTACATTTTGGACAGATCTTATTCTATATTTATGCCCGGAAAATGTTTGCGGCTGAACGCAGTAGACACAATGGTACGGACATCCCCGACCACTAAGTATAGTCATAACCGGATAGAGATTAGCGCCATAAAAATATTTATCTATGTAATCATTAAGATGCTTTTTATATACCTTAGAAACAAAAGGGAGCGAATCTAAATCATCAATAAAAGGACGGTCAGGGTTGTAGATTGTTTCACCCTTTTCATTACGAAAAGATAACCCATCGATTGTATTTAGTTTTTCTCTAAAATGCCCGGGATTGTTCCTTATAAGTATAGCCAAATCCCTTACTGTGAGTTCATATTCTCTACGTGCAATAGCATCTATCGCAGGAGCAACCTTAAGTATTTCTTCAGTTGTAGCACTTACATGAGTTCCTACAAGAACAGTAAATGCTTTCGAGATATCTTTAATTTTAGTTGCAACATCAATATCATTATAAATACTCCCCGTGGTAGTATCACTTACTAACAGGTCAGGATTAAATTCTTTAACAAAATCATAAATTCTATCGTGATTCCAATCGAAGGCAGGTGCGTCAATTAGCCTTACCTTTATTCCTTCTTTCTGCTCCAAAATGCCAGTACAATATGCAAGGTAGTAGGGATAATAAAGTGTTGAACTTTTTGTTACTGCGGGAGAGCGTGATTGACGAGAATACATCGGGAGAAAAGGGGGATTAAGCACTAAAACTTTCATAAATATCTTCCTTCTAAATTCCAATATAGGATGATAAAATTTACCAATCTGTAAAATTTTTGGTTTTTACCCCGTTAGAGGACAAAGTTCTCTAACGGGGTTTACTGCTCATTTTTTTAAAATATCACTGCCAATTTTATTATATATAAAAACTTTTGTTTCCACTCTTTTAGACTTATTTAGCCATATACTAAACCAAACTCCTTTGTGTAATAGTCCCCAGAGAATTCCTAAGTACATCGTAAATCTACCCAATAAACCGAAAACATGAAAATGGCTTAAATAGTATAGTAATATTTTTAAATTTCTTATTATTTGAAGGGAAAAACTACTTTTCTTTGAGACCTTCTCCGGGAAGTTTGATTGATCATAATCTAAAGGGGAATTATGTATGTATTCAGGAAAATATTTATAGTCATGAGCATTAGCTATACCGTTATTAAAATGACTTCTTACAAATGCTATTATATTATGGGGTGGAGGATGAATGACCCAGGTATTAGGCACTAGAGCAGTTATGTATCCTCTTTCTCTAACCATATAGCGCAAATAAACATCATCATTACGAAACAGCTCTTCTTTTTCTCCTCCTACTTCATTGTACAGACTTTTCTTTATGGACATCCCTGCATGTGTAACCATATCAGATTTCGTGAGTTCAGTAACTATTGGTGATTCCTCCCGGAACAATTCCATAGTGCAACGTTTCTGAAACCAGTTAGAATTATCTGGAATTAAGCGTGATGCGCCGACTATGCCGACATTTTTAGTAGTAGCAATCGCTTTTACCAGGCTTTCAATTACTGTATCACTGCCCAATTGAATGTCATCATCAAAAAAAACGAGAATTTCTCCATTAGCATCACTTACACCCTTATTATGTGCTTTACTACATGGAGTAAAGCCTTGTACCACTAATACTTCAAATTCAGGATAACTCTGTTTCGCTAATTCATTAAGTAAATGAGGGACATTTCCTCCCCTGTTGCCATCTAAACTGCAAATTATTATTGACACTTTTAAGTTAAAAGACATTTTATATTTTCAAATGTTGTTTGGAAAAAATTAAAGCTACAGGAAACCAGATAAGTGGGCTGTAATAGATTGTAAAAGAAAAAGAAGCTATCAGCATAAAAATAAATAACAGCGAACTTGAAGTAAATAAATAATTGTCTTTAAATGACTTGTATCTGGTTTTTATAAAAAATAATATGTATAAGTACAACATTGCCATAAAAGTGAATCCTGTTAACCCATGCGACGAGAGCATTTCTAAATAATCATTGTGCGCATAACGTCCGGTTTCTCCTAAAACATATCTACCCCCCTGTCCAAAGATTACAGACTCTTGAAATCCATCCCATGCTGTTTTCCATAAATAAATTCTTGAACTTCCGCCGGTCTCCATTGTTTTTGAAAATCGGGAAATTATAACTTCATATTGGCCTGGTATTTCATAAACATTTACAATGTAGTTTGATATAACTATTATTAATATAGAAACAACCAAAATTAAAAGTAATTTCTTAAGATTGAATTTATGTAAAATTATGACAAGCAATAACAATCCTAACAAGATTGTTCCTGTACGTGAGAAAGTTAGTAGAGAAGCAGTGAAAATAATGGCAAACATTAATACTGAAAGCAAATTTTTCTTTTCACGCATTATAGAAATGCTTAAAAAAAGTGGTATTAAATTAATCAAAAAAAAGAAATTGGGATCTTCTCTAAGCCCTTGTAAACGTAATACGCCAATATTGTCTAACGAATAAAAAATTCCAGGGCGCCATAATAATCTATCAGATAAAATTACCGCATAGTTTGAAACTGCTTTCACATAACCTGCAATAGCAACTATTGAGAAAAATACACCTAATATAACTGTCCACTTGCTAAGTTTTTTATAATCATAATTAATTTGTGAAATCAGAAATATCAATGTTGCATTTCTGAGTAGCGCTATGCCTAATGTTATATTTTCCGGATCACCTTTATCTATCACTACAACTGATAACATTTCTAATAAGAAACTGATAAAGATTAACATCAATAAAATTGCAGTATATTTATTTATCTTAAAATTAAATTGTCTTATTCTTAGGTAAAAAGACAATAGAATGAGAATGGCTATGTCAGTTGGAGATATTTTTATCCCAAAATCAAGAACAAAATTTGTCCCCAAATGCATTGAGCCAAACAGAAGTAAAATCAATAAGATTCCCAAAGGTGTCTGCCTGTTTGCTTCTTTAGTTTGCATTTTTTTAATACTTCTAATTTTCATGTTTATCATGTTTATGGAATGTAAAGAATTGCCCTTAAGCTTTTTACTCCAACTCCTTGGGTGATATACGCTTATAAATTTCCGGATAAAATTTTCTCATTAAAGGATATGTAATCAAAGAAACTATAAGTCTGTTCATCCAGGTTAATCTTTCCTTCCATTCATCATCCAGTTTTATATCTATTATACCTGTCTTAAACCTCATAGGATTCCCTGAAACAGTGTGATTTGGTTTTAAATTAGCTTTATTATTCTTTATAAAGAATGATAAATTATCTTTTGTATTTAAAGAGCTTAAAACATCTTTTAAAGTCTTTTCAGGGTTTTTCGCCATATCTTCATATCTAACCTGAATATATCTATTCTGACCAATGTGATTTTTAATTTTTGAAATTAAAAGATTAAATACAATCCAATCTATTGAGCTTTTTATAGGAGAATATCTTGGCATATACTCTCTTCTATCTATAATCTCTGGTCTTAATTTTTTCTTGCTTTGTGAATAAGCAACTGCCCTGCTATCACGAATCATATGTATTACATATAGGTCTATAAAATCACATTTCGATAAAATATATAGATATGAAGGAAGTTTTGAAGAATCAACAATTATTTTTTTATCGGTAGCCTTTAGTATTGAAGAATATAATGGGTATATATACTCTTCACAAAAGATTTTCAAATTATCGCTGAATTTTTCATATCTTAAAAAGGGTATGTATCTTATTCTATCTACAGAATATTGGAGTTTTATAATCTCATCTATATTTTCGTAAATTATCAAAGGATTATTAAAAGCATTTTTTATTACTTGTTGCCATACATCACATTCTTTAAAAGATTTATTACATCCACATAATTGATTTTCTTTAAAACCTCTTTCCCATATATATCTGAGTTCTCCTGCAGAGAAAAGATCATTAATTTGACCTAATAATCTATCTAATAATGTTGTGCCGCTTCTTCCAGAACTTGCGATAAATAATACCTTAATTTTTCCCAAGATTAACTCCGGTTTAAACTAGTGTAGTGCGTCATAAATAAATTTATATAATTCTGTCATTCCCGCTTGTCGGGAATCCTTATTTTAAAAGGAGAAAGATTCCGGTCAAGCCGGAATGACACTTCAAAAAAAGTAAAGAAGCGTTAGACGCACTACACTAGTTAGAACGAATAATATGTTTTTATTTTTAAGTAGTAATTTATAAAAACAACTGAACTCAAATTCCAGAAAATCATACTTATCATGCTTGCAAAAGCAGCGCCGTTTATTCCATATTTTGG
>SDBV01010367.1_pt1 | contig 12218 bp, 23 predicted proteins | sample 2277081 | NCBI WGS metagenome assembly SDBV01 (sample SAMN10402039, study PRJNA504765) | marine sediment metagenome | isolation source: marine sediment core GS10_PC15, 223 cmbsf | place: Arctic Ocean: Southern Knipovich Ridge | collected 2010 | reverse complement strand
AGCCAAAGATATCTGAGTTCGTCCGCTCCCATAAGCGTTCAGTGGTGATGTACGACTCCATCTCACGCGCTGGGGCCGGAAGCCTGAACGATGACAGTACCGCCAACGCCATCATTGACGGCCTGAATGCGGCCTGCGATGCGTGGATAGCGATAGCACATACCCCGCGCAACGATTCAAGCCACATCTACGGCTCCATCCACTTCCAAGCGGGCTATGACCTTGGCGTGAAGATAAGCTCAGACCGTGGCGACGACCGGCTCGGCGTCCGTATGGAGGTATTGGAAGGCAACTACACGAAGCCGCTCAAGCCTGAGTTCTTGGGTTTCACGTATGAGGGTGACGACCTGGTGCTGATAGAGCGCGCACGGGAGACCGACTTCCCTGGCCTCGTCCTCGCCACTGGGTCGTCCCGCATGGAGCAACTCGCAACCCTCATAGGGCAGGCCCCCGAGATGCGTATGACAGCGAAGGACTTGTCCGAGGACTCAGGCATCCGCGACATCTCAAACACCGTCAAAGTATTGAAGAATAGCCCGCAGTTCGTGGAATTCAACGTCATGGGCACTCGTATGTGGGGTTTAGCTGATAACCATGCGACGGAGAGCATTTAGTGGTGGAGCACCAGTACGGTACTTTTCAGTGGAAGTGGTATCTGGGTAGCGTACCCCGAAGGTGTACTACCAGTACCTACCACCCTCACCAGTAAGAGAAAGAAAGAAAAGATATGGAACCGCAGCGCAAGGAGGGAGTGATGGACAAACAAGAGATAGATGCAATTGCAGCAAGGTATGAAGACGACTACCCGTACGCGGATAACTTCTTGAACGACGTGCGAGCGCTCTTGGAGCACGCTCAGGCTGAAACGTGCTGTCTCGTTCAGGCTAAGGAGCGATGCCAGAATCCTCCTACGTTCTCTCTCCGCCACGCGGATGACCCGCATTCCTGGATGCATTCCTGCAACGAGCACCTGCCTATGATGGCCACTGCTGTAGACAGACCCGACTTCGTGGTATGTCCGTACGAACCAGGTGGCCATTAGGGAGACTATGTGATGAGCCGTGTAGATATCGCACAGTGGCCAGCAGATATGAACTGGTCTCCTAGCCCTGAAATGATGCTTGTCCCTCTAACGTGGCTTGTCACACACCGCGAATACTTAGAGCCCGTCAAGGAATCCGAGCCTGGTACGAATGTTATCTACTACCTCACTGAGGAATTGGAAGCCGTGCTAGAAGCGTGCGAGCACAAGAACCACACGCACCGCCCACAAGGCGAGGCTATATGCAACGATTGCTGGAGGGAGGCACCCCACGCATGACAACGCAAACAGACCTACCACCTCTACCAGTCAAAGAAAGGAGGGAGTGATGGAGAAGGTAATCATGCTGAATGCGTATTGTGATAGATGCGGCAAGATGGCATCTGCACTGTATCCTTTCCATCTCCGCGATACCATCACCTACCGTGGCCGTGAGATAAACAAGCCGTGGCTGTGCATGAAGTGCTTCGTTAAAGAGAAGGAGAAGGCGTGGAAAGAGAAGCGTTCGTGACTAACCTACAACTGCTCCGTGACGCGCTGGCGATGTGGGAGCCGTGCCCTGAGACTGGCCCGTGGGCGGAAGGTTACGGCCATACGTTTGACGACTTTCATTGCCTTACTTGCAACGGCACCGGCACCGTACCCACCGCACTCGGTAAGGCTCTGGTGAGGGCACTGTCGAAGCCGATGCTCCAGGGAGGTGATGGCAAACGGGCTTTCCTGAGACCTGTCCTGCGCCCCGTGCCCGATGCGTCTGATACGAACAACCCTTCGAAGAACAAGGCTGAACGGCAGGCATACGTGGAGAAGTTCTTTTGGGTATGGAGCGCTCTTGAAGCTAGGTCTGTAGTTTGGAAGCACGCAAACGACGCAACCAATCTCTTAGCCGCCATCCGTGACGCCTCACCCCAGGCTACGCTGGATGCCGTGGCTGCTGCTGTTATGGGGGTGGCGTGATGTGGCGATTCCAGTTCCATGTGAGCAGAGCTTTCTTGTGGCGTCCGTATACGCACTTCTGGGGAGACTCCCTTCGCGTACTTACCGTTGGCCCGTTTGTGTTCATGCTCGACCGTAAGGCTACCCCAGAGAAGGAGGCACTGTGAGTAGGATACTTTTCAAGCTTCGTCTGCACAGATGGGTTGTGGCTCTCGTTATTCATTACGGGAGGGAGGTGGTGCCACGGCCTATGACAGCGTAGTTGGTATCGTCCATGAAGATTCCTGTGTACTACGAGCATTACGGAGGGCATCGTGAGACAGACACTGGGATGCAACTGCGAGGTTGACTCCGAAGACCGCAACAACACACACAACGGGATGCCGCACCTGCACGTATCCCCGGACTGCACGCAGGGTCACGGGCTACGACCGTTGAACGTGGAAGATGTGGCTCCGTGGGTCACGCAATGGCTCAAAGAGAATGATGCAGTTTCACCAGGGTTGGGCACAGGCATCGCTATAGCCATCTGCGCTACATTCGGTTCTGAATGGCCCCCCCTAACGGACACTGACAGGCCGCTGGCTACCCTCCGGTCTCCTGCCTGTAGAACTGGATGATGAAGTCGATTGCCGCGATAAGTTTGTTGACGGCTTCCGTGAACGCGCTGAAGTCGATGGCCACCACTATCTCGGACGCGCTCTCAACAACGTCAGCCACGGCTACCACCTCGTCGCGCACGAAGAACCACCCGATGCCGCCGACCGCCAACGCGCCCCCGATGGCTCCGAAGAAGCCCGCTACCACTACTAGAGTGACCCACCAGGCTGGGGTAAGCGTCCACTTCCTGAGCATCACTTCTTAGACCAGAACAGCAGCTTTCCGATGCGTGACCACTCAGGCGGAGACATCTTGCCGTCAGCGATAGCCGACGTAAGGGCGGAGACCACCTCGTCGCGCTCCGCGTCCGTGTCCAGGTTCGCCGTCAGTGTCAGCCCAAGCGTTACCAGCGCACGGTACTTCGCAGGCAACAGTCCGAGAATCAACTTCGTGAACATCACTTATCTCCCTAGGTAGTCTCGTGCCGCGTTCGCTATGAGCAAGGCTATGATACCGCGCTCAGGGGTTGCCTGTGCTTGGATGCGCTCACGGACAGACTGGCCACCGTTGCTTCCGCCTGCTATCGGGCGATGGCCCAAGTGGCGCAGAGTCTCGTCTATCCCCTTGAGGCGTCCGTGGATGCCTTTCACCTCAGTCTCTAGTACCGCGATGCGCTCGGGTTGTGTCATGCTACCCAGTCCGGTATGGGGATACGTGGATTCGGGGTAGAGGGCAGAAGCCCTGCGATACCTTCGGTGAACTTGCCCTTGAAGTGGCGCTGGAGACCTATCCAGAAGTCCCGCTGGTCTTGCGGCCCCGTGATGGCAGCCTGTTCAGCGATGAGTTCCCGTGTCTTATCGTAGAGGGGTTCCAGGCGCACGCCATCTATCTCTATGGTGTCGGTGAGTGCCGTGACGCTACTGAGTAGGTCACGGGCCACGATGCGTAGCTGCATCTTCTCCTTGAAGCGGAACGGGAAGTCCAGCGTGCCACCGTTGCTTGCACCAGCGGCAGGGGGCGTCCAGTTCCAGCGCAGGATGGGCTCCCATGGTGCGGAGATAGCCTCCGACTGCCCGAGCACAAGGATAGCCTCATCTACGTAGACGCTGAACGCAGTGCCGATGCCTACCGCTATCCCAACGGCGACGGTCGTAGCCTCACCTATGTTCACCGCTACGCTTAATCGTTCCCATCCCGTGCCACCATGTGCCGAGGAGTCGGTACCAGCGCACCTGGCGGTAACAGCGAGGGCGGTCTGTGTGTTGTAGACCCAGATGCTGAAGTTGGCCTCCACGCGCTGGGTACCCACAACAGGGGTAACGGTCTGGAGCAGTGTCGTCTCGTCCGAAGCATTGCTCAGGACACGTGCGGAGTTAGCCCCTTCGAGGACCTGGTAGTTCTTCGGAGTGGTCGTCTCTTCTTCCTGGTTCACCGTGGAGCCAGTACCACCCACCGTCCAGGACACCGGAGTGGTTGCGTTCGTCCAGTTCTCGAAGCCTGGGTCGACTATCTCGTTCTCTGCCAACGAGGCAGCCTGTACCCGCTCCCGCATGTAGAGCGCGATAGGCTCCTCGCGGATGGTTGCGGGCAGCGTGTACGTGGTCTGGTTCTGCCCCGTCACCAACGTCTCTATATCCCTAACGATGGAAGCGGCGAAGCGCAACCCAGGATGCTGACGGGCACGGTTGAAGTGCTCGCGCACCCGGTTCGGGTGGAGGCGCGTCAGCTTGAAGTCGACAGCCTCATCCTCTGCGCCGAAGTTCGCACCAGCCACCGTAAGAGTGCCCGAGGAGCCAACGTAGTCAGTCACCCTGCGTACGATGCCGACGTTCGTGGACGCACTGCCATCAGAGTCGTTCAGTATCTCGCAGTACCAGCCATTGAACGTATCGTTGACGGGATAATCGTCGGCAAGTTCCGTAGAGATGACTAGAGCAGACCCAGCGATGTTTGTGGTAGTCGCAGCCTCAACCAGCCCCAACGGGCGCATCAGGTCTACGCTGGCTATTGCCCATAAAGTAGTAGGCATCTATACCCTCTCTGCTTCACCTGTTGCCGTCAGCACCCAATGCGGGTACGAGGTGTTCTCAGTGGCCTTGGACTTGTCTTGGGTCACCTTTATCTTTGTAACCTTGCGACCGCGCCGCGTCTGATAGTCATCTAGGAGGTTGGCCTTCACATCGGTAAGGAACGGCGTAAGTGCTGCCTCGGTAGTAGCGAGTTTCTGGGGGACGATAAGGATGCTCTGTACCTGCATCACACCCCCAGTCCCACGCGCCCGATTTGGTAGAGACGGAGAACCTCGTCTGCTGTGATGATGCCAGCCGCGTCGTGCGTAACGAACCAGGGGCCAAGTGGGCCACCCGCGATACTGCCGACGAAGGGCTCTGCCAGCGTGCTCCCAGTGCTGATGCCACCTATAGCAACTACCGAGGTGCCATTCTCCATAGCTCCGTAACTGCCGTTGTTCGTAGCTGTACTTGCCACGGCAGCGCCATTCATATAAAGCGTAACCCCGTTCATGGCAGTCGTTCCGCCAGTGCCGTCGTAGGTGGCTGTCACAAAGACCCAAGACCCCTGCGCGATAGCGGAATCGCTAGCTCGGTTCACCGTCAGCCCAGCGCTATCGTCTCTGCATAAGAAGCGCAGGCCATCTGAGGCATTGATGGAGAGTTGCCACTCCTGAATCACCTCTCCGTTATCGTACTTCGTCAGGATATGGCGGGCGCTGGCCGTGTTCGTAACATTGACCCAGGCTCCAACGCTGAACCCCGCGTCACCCGAATCGTCCACCGACCAGTAGGCGGCGTCAGGTGTGTCCGCCTCTTCGTCCGTGCCGTTGAAAGGCACTGTGGGAATACGTGCAGGCCCCAGTTCAGAAGTAGCCGTATCGAACGCCGTGCGGGCCTCGGAATACGTGAAAACGACTTGCTCTCCACCTCTGGTCGTGACCGTCGTGAAGTCGGCGGCCTCATCCCTCGTGCTACCGATGGGGATTAAGGTCGCGGTCGTACCGAGGATATCCAGCACCGCCTCATAGATGGGCGCGAGCATCATCCTCTGGTCGGCCAGCGAATCAAGGAATCGTGCAGGCTTGATGATGGGCATCTATACCCCCAAAGCCTCACGTTCCAGTTGGTAGAGGCGCAGTATCTGGTCAGCGGTGAGTGCGGTCTGAACGAAGAATGGGCCTAAAGGCCCGCCCGCCATCGAGCCATCGAAGAGATTTGCAGGGGTGGCGTTTAAGTGCGCCAACTTAACTGTCCCTCCTAGGTCTTCGAGGTTGAGGAAGTTGGCGTCGTCCGTGTCGGAACTTGCTATGATGGCACCATCTTGGTAGAGATTGATGCCAGAGGCATTCGCAGACCCATCATAGGTGCCCACGGCGAAGACCCAGGAACCCTCGACTATCGAGACATCTGCGGTGGTATCTATAGAGGCACTCGCCACTGCATCTTGGTCGTGACATCTGAGTTGCAGGTCGTCGCCGCTGGTAAGGCCGAAAATCCACTCGCGCGTATCCCCCGCCGCATCGTATTTGGTGAGGATGGCAGAGCTTGTCGCGTCTACCATGTTTATCCACGCTCCAACCGAAAATGCCCCTGCGACCCGGCTCCAGTAGGCTGCATCGGGGCTATCAGCCTCCTCGTCCACCCCATCAAACTTGATGATGGGGATTCGTGAGGGACCTAGAACCGTCGCTGGCGTGTCGAACCCGTCTCGTGCCTTGGAGTAGGTGAAGACAGCCTGTAATTCCCCACGAGTAGTTACCGTGGTGACATCAGCAGCCTCACTCTGGAGGTCGCCCATAGGGATGATGAGCCCTGTAGCGCCGAGGATAGAGAGTTTTGAACTGTAATAGGGTGCCCAGAGCAGACGACGCTGCGCGAGCGTTGCACCGAACTTACCTGGGATAACTGCCATGGATGCTCCTAGAAGAAGGCTTCGGCCTCAACGGTGTAGTAGTGACCCTTCAACGTGCCAGAGGTGCCACCTGTCCGGATGAATGAAGCCTTGCCTATCTCTGATTCGGAGAGCACCACCTTGTCCCCCACCTCGACAAGTTCACCCTCAGAAGCTGTGGCCGCAGTGCCGTCACTCCGGACACGAATCTGTGCGGTCTCCAAGATACCGACGAAGCTCAGGCTGCCCGCCACCCCTGCGGTAAGGCCGCCTGCTGTGCCAGTGATGGATAATGACTCATAACCTACCGCAGAGTAATTCCTAGCCATCCTCGTTCTCCTTGGGGAGTAGCCACCCCGCGTAATCACTGGGCGTAGCCACTATAGGCTTCCCATCCTTGTCTTTCATGTCACGTGGGTCAGGCAACTCAAACGTGCCCTTGCGCGCGTCGTATAGGTGTGGGTCGCCTTGCTGGTCGGTCACGAGCACCGTGGTCTTTGTTGGGTCGTCGTGGTCGGGCATCAGCACCACCTTGGGCATGTGGTCGCCCCACTTCTCGTACATGGCCGCGTTGTGACGCAACTCCGTCCACTGCATCTCAGACTCACCACTGAGCAACGATGCAACGACAGCGTGGTATGCGCGGTCTATCTCTACCTGGGAATGCTTGAAGCCGTGAGACTTACCGGTGGGGCCGATGTGCTTGTCTTCGCACGTGGCCATCTGCTCGGCAATCTGCTCAGCGGTACCTTCGATACCGTCGCCATCAACGTCACCCAGCATCGTATGAACGTGCCCAGAGCCATCCTGACAAACGTACTGACCCCAGAGAGCGCCCCAATCACTCAGGTGCTCCGGGAGGTCTCTGAACGTAGGCTGCTTCACTTCTAGCCTCGCATCTTGAGCATAGGGGCGATTTCCCCTGGTTCTACCTTCTTGATACCGTCACCCATCGCCACCTCCAGCAACCGTATGTCGTGTACGAGGTGAGCGAAACCCTGTGGCTCCACGCTAGCCGCCATATCTGTCCCCCATCCTGAGCGGTCAAGAGTGATGTGACGCTCCACCATAGTAGCACCGAGGGCAACGGCTGCCAGCGTAGGCGCGAGCCCTGTTTCATGCCCACTGTAACCGATGGGCGTGGGGTAGCGTTTCTTGAGTTCCGGTATCACGAGCAGGTTCAGTTCCTCGGGTGGGCACGGGTAGGTGCTCGTACAGTGCATGATGATGGGGAGCACAGGCCCCATCTGCTTGATGGCGTGGTCTATGTCATCCATCTGACACATGCCTGTCGAGATTATGACTTGAACCTCTGGCCGGTATACCTTGGCTTCCTTACGCATCCACTTCAAGAGCGCATCGTCGGTCACCTTGGCGCTCGGCACCTTGATGTAGTCAGGCTCATACGTCATGGCGAACTCAGCACTGGGGATATCCCAGACTGACATGAATACCCCGATACCTACGGTCTTGCAGTACTCGTGGATGATGTCGTACTGGCCCTTGTCGAACTCCATACGCTCCTTGAACTGGAGATAGGAGATATTCCCCCACGGGGTGTCGCGGCGCTTGTGCCACTCGGACATGGGCACGCTCAACTTCGGAACGCGGCGCTGAAATTTAGCGTAGTCCGCACCCGCTGCCTTAGCCGCATCTATGAGACGCAGGGCAGTATCGAGAGAACCGCCGTGGTTCCCGCCAATCTCCGCCACCACGGTTACGTTCATCCTCGTACTCCTTCGGGGCGGCGCAACGACATCTCCGCCAGCCACAGGTCGTAGGGCGTATCTATCTGCATCCCGCACTTCTCAGGCATCACGTAGAGTTCCACCTTGCCACCGATGCGGCAATGATGCTGCTCCCAGCACTGCACCGTGAAGCAGTAAACGGAACCTGACTCCTCGTATTGGTCTGCCATCTCCTGACGCCGTGGTCGCCGCTTAGGGTCATACAGCGGAACGTCGCCTCGCCATAGGAGGGCATGAGAGGGAACCACTGAAACGACCGAATCGGCCCCCGTATCTTGGAGCAGTCTGATGGCTTCATCTATCTGCCATCCCGCTCGTATCGGAGACGTGGGCTGGAGGAGCACCATGATGTCGTCAGCATAGGTACGCATGACATGCTCTATCACCTCCTCGGTAGACGTGGTATCCGTTGCCAGTTCCACAGGTCGCTCGTCCACGCTGAAGATGTAGGTGGACTGGCGAGCGATATACAAGACCTCGGGGTCATCCGAAGTGACCACCGCATCCGTGATGAGCGTAGAGTCACGCACCGCATCCAATGTCCACTGGATAAGCTGCTTGTGGGCGACCATGGCCGTGTTCTTGTGCAAGATGCCCTTGGAGCCTCCGCGGGCTGGGATTATTGCGGTGATTCCTATGCGGGCACCCGTCCCTTAAATCCTGCCACGGTGAGGCGTATGCCTTCGGTGAGTGAGTGCGTCGGCTTCCATCCCGTAAGCTTGTTAATTTTCCGCCAGTCAAGTTTCTCGTCGGCCTCATCGTTGGGCTTGTTCTCGAAGATAGGTTTGAGGTCAGAGCCCATGGCCTGGATGATGGCGAACACCAACTCTTGTGACGACCATGACTCCTCAGACGAGACGTTGAACGCCTGCCCGTAATCATTAGTCCGCATCACGTAGTTCGCCACACGCAGGTACGCATCCGCCACGTCATCTACGTAGAGGTAGCCCTTCCACGTCCTGCCGTCGCTACGGATGACTGGCGGCTCTCCGTTCAGGATGCTCTGGATGGTGCCAGGGATGATGTGGTCTAGGTGCGGGTCGTTCGGGCCGTAGCAGTTCGTGTTCCGCAGGATAGCCGTGGGCACTCCGTACTGGTCAGCGTAGGACTGGGCAGCGAAGTCAGCAGCAGCCTTGGTGGCCGTGTAGGTATCCATCTTCCTGAATGCTGCGGTCTCAGGCGTTGGGTGGTCAGCGTGGCCGTACAGGTGGTTCGTGGATGCGATGAGCACGGCTTGCAGGTCAGTCTCGTAGCGACAGGCTTCCAGCACGTTGACCGTGCCCCATGCGTTCACGCGCCACGCCTCATAGCCGAGGTCTTGGGAGTGCTGGACGCCTGAGTAGGCCGCGAGATGTATCACCACGTCCTTCCCCTTGACGTGCTCGATAAGCAGGTTCAAGTCCATGATGTCGCGGCCTTCCGTGAGGTCGTAGCCCGACACCTTGGCTCCCTGCTCCTCCAGCATCCGCACCACCACGGAGCCTATGAGCCCCGCGTGTCCCGTCACCAATACCTTCTTGTTCTCGAACGTCATACTTTCACCTCAGGGATTGCTTCAAGAGACACCAAGGCTATCCGTTGCGTCATTCATCCCAACGTACTCTCCCGCTCCACGAGCCCTCTTCGTTGTAGAAATTGCCCTCATGTATCTGTTCCCATCCACAAGCCGAACACCTACGCTCATTCCGGTTCTTGTATTCCCATTGATGCCAGAAGACTAGCAAGCATCCAAGAGGGCGACCTGGGGGCGGACCGTCATCAAGAGGCTCATGTTCACGCGGGCGCGTTGCGTATGGGTAGTCATCCATTATTCACTCCTAGTATCTCTTCCAGTGGAACGTACGGCAGAGGCCCATTGATGGGGCTGTCTGGCGTACAGGACACCATCTTGCCACCGACCGCCTCTACGGCCTTCCTTGCCACCTCGAACGATGGCTTCATTGAACGTATCGTGCGCTCATGCACGGTGACCCCAGGGTCAGCCGTCACGTCGTAGCAGTAGCCAATCTCTGAGAAGTCCACACCCAGGAAGTAGAACTCCCTGAACCCCATCCATGCGGCTACCTGCGTCAGTGTCAGCGGAGACGTACGGCCTGTCTTGAGTGGCGGGAGGATACGGTTACCGTCCTTGTCCACCTCATCGAGCCCCACGAAGCCGTAGCGGCGCATCGGGACGGTCTCTACGTCCTTCTCAACCCACACCCACGGATTCTTTGGTTGATTGAGGAACTGCGCGTCGATGGGGGTTGGGTTCACTGCGAACTTAATCGTTTGGTTGCCCCAGGCTTCACGCACTTCGTCATCATGCTGTTGAAGAATTATCTCCGCAGCGTTGTGCTCCTCCGTCACTCCGAAGAACGTTGGCGTGAAAGGGAGGTCTGTCCAGCGCGGCATCCAATTGCACGTAAATGTGGCTTCGTCCTTCAATCCAGCAAGCAGTGGCAACTGCGCTATCAAAGAGGGGCCATTCCCCAATAAGAAACAGCGACCAGAGTAACCATCGAGAAGGTCGTCATAGAGTCGCCAATCAATTGGCACGTAACACCTCTGCTAAGGGTTGGTACTCAAGCACGCTATGTAACTTGCCATCCGGCGTACAGTCAACGAGGCTGCCACCGGCCTCTTCTATGGCCTGCTTGGCTATCTGGGCACATTCGAGTATGCGTGGCTCGTTCCTGACGGCCTGTGGCGTACGCTGACGCCCGCCGAACACGTAGCCATCCGAAAGCTCACACCCCAGGATGTAGAACTGGCGATAGCCCATCCACGCAGCGAGTTGCAGCCAGGTGATAGGCGCTGCCATGGCGCTGCCCATCCGCTCGAACCCATCACCGAACCCCTGGAAGGGAGCGTGACGTAGGGTACGGAGGCGGGACTTGATGCGTGGTACCCATTGCCAGCCAAGGATGCCCAGGTCGGCAGGCCATAGGATGAAGTGTTGCGTGGTGCTCCCTTGCAGGCCAACGTCCTTAATCATGTCTGGCTTGCTGACACCGTAGTAGCGCGGCGTGAAGGGCAGCCATTCCCACAAGCCCAGCCGGTTCGTGCAGAACGTGGGCTCCTCACGCAACGCCAGCAACTCATGCGTCTGCTCTAGGAGCGACGGGCCTGTGCCCAGCATGAAGATGCGACCAGAGGCCGTGTTATGCAGGGACTGGAGCATCAAGTACCTCATCCAAGTCCATGTACTTCAAGGGGCCACCACGAACATCAGCCAGCGTGCCACCGAACGTGCAGTCGATAAGACCCAGTTCACGTCCAGCCCGCTCGTAGTAGGGCAGTAAGATACCACCAGCGTGCATGTTGCTGACACGGGTTGGGTTGTAGACCTCGCCCTCGCTGGTGGTCTCACCGCCCAAGAGGTACATCTGGCGGAATCCCATATACCAAGCCAACTGCCCCATGGCGAGCGGGGTATCTTTTCCGTGGCATATGTGTGACACCCAATCCGTGGCCTGGCATCCCTTCTCTAAGCACTTCGTCCCATAGTTCAGCACGTCGTGTGCCTGCCCTGGCGGAGCGTTGACGGATACCCAGCCCTCAGGCGCAGGGTTCCAGTTCACCCAGAACTTCGCCTCTGAGGCTTGCGCCTTGTTGTACTGGCCGGAGTCCATCCATTCGGTGGTTTGCTTGCGCTCCGTCAATACGTAGAAGTCAGGGCTGAAACCCGACTCACTCGCGTACTCGGTGAACGCCGAACCCACGAAGATACGCTCCTCGTTCAAGGCAGCACGTTGCTCGTCACTGAGTTTCGCCATGGAAGGGCCATTGCCGATTAACCAAACACGCCCCGAATACTTGTCGTGGAAGTCACTTAGATTTGGCACGTTTCCTCGCTCGTTCCTCCATGCGTTGGTGTACAGGTGCATGGCGCGGGTGGCCCAGGATGTCGTCCCAGTCCGTCACGTAGGCAGCGACCACGGCCACCACCAGTAAGAGGCACACTATAGACAGCCACAGGAGCCATACAAGAACCCATGTCCCGGTCA
>SDBV01010366.1_pt1 | contig 12219 bp, 7 predicted proteins | sample 2277081 | NCBI WGS metagenome assembly SDBV01 (sample SAMN10402039, study PRJNA504765) | marine sediment metagenome | isolation source: marine sediment core GS10_PC15, 223 cmbsf | place: Arctic Ocean: Southern Knipovich Ridge | collected 2010 | reverse complement strand
ATGCGTTCTCAGGATGAGATGCGTTCTCAGGATGAGATGCGTTCTCAGGATGAGATGCGTTCTCAGGATGAGATGCGTTCTCAGGATGAGATGCGTTCTCAGGATGAGATGCGTTCTCAGGATGAGATGCGTTCTCTGCCATCGCCGCCAGATTGACGGCCTCCCGCGGGTCCCTCTCCAGGTCGAAGAGATGCTCGATGTTGCCCTCGTTGTACCAGATGTACTTCATGTGGCCATCGGTAAGCATATGAGAGGCGTCCGGCGTGTCGGGTCCCTTGGTGTAGTCTCCATGAATCGTATCCCGTGCCTGTCTCGAGTCTCTCATGCCGGCCAGCGCGCTCACCCCGGTGATACCCCCGGGCATATCAACACCCGCTGCATCGAGCAGGGTGGGAAGAACATCCTGCAGGCCCACCGGATTCATGCACACCTCTCCGTATCGATTATCCGGATGCTCTCGAGGCAGAACCAGAATGAAGGGGATATTCGAGGCCCCCTCGTAGAAGACCCTCTTCCCGAAATTACCGAAATCCCCCAACAGGTCTCCATGGTCGGCGATGTAGAGAATGATCGTTCGATCGAGAATCTTACGCTCTCTGAGGGTCCCGATAACCAAACTGATCTGATGGTCTATCTGTGTGACCAGGGCATAGTAGGCCCGGGCCGTCTTTCTGTACCATTCTCCCTTTCGCGTATCGTAGTTACCAGAAAGCTGGCCCCGAACGAACTCGGCCGGCAGTTTGCCGGTCCCGCACCAGTCGCCAGTGGCCGGATCGAGCACATCCATGTCTCGATAGAGGTCCCAGTAGGCAGCGGGAGGGGTGTAGGGAGGATGGGGGGCGCAGAAAGACATCCACAAGAAAAACGGAGAGTCGGGATCCAGACGGTTGAACCAGCGACACGTCTCCCGGGCGGTCCAGTTGGTCGGATGAGCGTGCTCGGGCAGGTGCCACGGACGCGCGCCGCTCTCGTTGTTGGTAAGACCGTGGCTGTGATGCTGCCCGGCGAAGCCATGGTCATGCAGCCACTGTTCGTAGTCGTCTCTGTACAGCCCGGGCAGCACCCTGCCCTCCTCGTCCAGAATCATGTTGTCGAACCCGTACCGCTTGCGCTGAGGGAAGAAGTGCATCTTGCCTATGGCCTGGGTCTGATAACCCGCTTCGCGGAAGAGCCCAGGAAGGGTCTGGTCGCTTCGAATAGGGTCACACTCTCTGTAATAGTTGCAGCCAATAGAGCCCTCACCGGTTCCCGGACGCAACCCGGTCATGATGGACATCCGGGCCGGGATGCAGACCGGGCACTCACAGTAAGCCCTCCTGAAAAGAACTCCCTTCTGGGCCAGCTTGTCCAGATGGGGTGTCTGCACAACGGGATGCCCCAGAATGCCTAGAGCATCGCCGCGATGATGATCGGAGCTGATCAAAAGAACGTTGCGGGGTGCGTCTGCCATGCCTTTCTCCTTATTTCGTTCGTGCGCCGGGAAAGCACTGGGCGTACTGGTTCTGTCTCATTACCGGGCTCTCACGGTCACTGCAGTCTAGAAGCGCAGCTTCGAACCTTGCAGGCGGACTTTTACTCGAGCATGGATCTGATCTTCGCTCGGATCTTAGTCGGGTCCGGAAGAACATAGTTTTCCAGAACCGGTGCAAAGGGAATGGGGGTGTTTCTGGCGCCCAGGCGCTCCACAGGAGCATCGAGAAAATCGAAGGCTCTTCTGGTCACCTCCGCAGCGATCTCCGCACCGATACCCATCCTCTGGGCCGCTTCGTGCACAATCAGCAGACGATTTGTTTTTTTAACCGATTCGATGATCGTGTCGTAGTCGATAGGAAAAAGCGTCATGGGGTCGACGACCTCGACTTCGACGCCCTCACTCACCAGCTCTTCAGCTGCCTCCAGAGAGAAAGGCACCATCCTCGACGTACAGACAACGGTGATATCCCGTCCCTTCCGCTTAACATCCGCCTGACCGAAGGGAATCGTGTATTCCTCCTCCGGAACCGGACCCTTGGTAGAGTAAAGCATCTTGTGTTCGACAAAAACCACGGGATCGTCGTTCCTGATAGCCGTCTTTAGCAGCCCCTTGACGTCATAGGGATTGGCCGGCTGAACAACGATCAGACCTGGAATGTGGCAGAAAAACCCCTCGAGACTCTGCGCGTGTTGAGCGGCGGAGGAACGGCCTCCGCCACCGGGGGTCCGAATCACAAGCGGCACCGTAACCTGGCCCCCGGTCATGTAGCGCAGCTTCGCGGCCTGGTTCATGATCTGATCCATGCAGACACCGATGAAATCGATAAACATGATCTCCGCAACAGGCCTCATGCCGGTAACCGCGGATCCCACCGCTGCCCCGATGATAGCCGACTCCGAAATGGGTGTGTTTCTCACTCTCATTTCACCGAACTCATCGATCAGCCCGAGGGTCACGTTGTTGGTTCCACCGAACTTACCGATGTCCTCTCCCAGCAGAAAAACCCGCTCGTCTCTCTGCATTTCCTCCCGGAGCGCCTCGCGAACGGCCTCCCGATAGGTAATAGTTCTCATTGGTACTCATCCCCCCATTGCCAATCTTTATACACGTGCTGCATCGCCTCTTCCGGCTCGGGGTCCGGGCTCGTCTTGGCAAACTCGATGGCCGCTTCAATCTCTCTGACCACCTCTTCTTCGATCTGCCGAAGCTTGGCTTCGTCCGCGAGCTTCTTTTCCGTTAAATAGCTAGCGAATAGAAGAATAGGGTCGCGGGCCTCCCATTCCGCCTCTTCCTCTTTCGATCTGTATATGGCGGGATCACCCACATAGTGACCCAGCAATCTGTAAGTCCGGCACTCGATAAGGCTTGGTCCTTTGCCGCCCCTCGCACGATTCACGGCCTTCCTAGTCTTCTCATAGACATCGAGGACCTCATTGCCCTTAGCAACAACCCCGGGAATCCCGTATGACCTGCTTCGTTCCGCGAGATGCTCGACATTGGTGTGATAGCTCTGTGGAGTCGACATGGCGTAAAGGTTGTTCTCACACACAAAGACCAGAGGAAGTTTCCAAATAGATGCCAGATTCAAAGCTTCGTGAAAGGTGCCCTGATTCGCCGCACCGTCGCCGAAGAAACAGAGGGTTACCTGATCCGTACCCCGCATCTGCGACGAAAGAGCAACGCCGTTGGCGATAGGCAACCCCGCGCCTACAATGCCGTTGGCGCCTATGATGCCGAGGCTCACGTCGGCTATGTGCATGGATCCCCCTTTGCCCTTGCAGTACCCGGTCTCCTTGCCAAAGAGCTCGGCCATCATCCTGTCGATCTTCCCTCCCTTGGCGATGAGGTGTCCGTGACCCCTGTGGGTGCTCGTAATCAAGTCACGCTCCTTGAGAGCCGAACAGGCTCCGACGGCGACCGCCTCTTCGCCCAGGTAGGAGTGCACGAATCCGGGTATCATGCCCGACAGAAACATCTTTACTACCTGGTTCTCGGCATGGCGGACTTTAAGCATGCTGCGGTACATTCCGATGTACATTTTGGTGCTTTCCCTGCTTTTTGCTCGATCAGTTGATTTCATCGTTCATCACTCCTCATCAACAAACACGCGTGGGACCCTTTTGCCCACAAGACATGTAACTTCGTAGGGGATCGTATGCATGATATCGGCAATCCTCTCAGCGCTGGGCACTTGGGACCCTGGTCCAAAGAGAGTCGCGTCGTCATACAGATTTGCTCGACTCCCGCGACCCAGATCCACAAGAGTCTGGTCCATACAGACCCGGCCGACGACAGGGTATCTGTCGCCTCCTATTACCACCTCGGCGCTGTTCGATAGAAGCCGGCTGTAGCCGTCCGCATAACCTACGGGCAGCGTCGCGATGAGCGTATCGTCGGTGGTCTCATAGGTGAGTCCGTAGGAGAGTCCCGTTGCCCTCGCGACATTCTTGAGGAAAACGATCTTTGTCGTGAACTCCATGACCGGTTGCAGATCCAGGATCCTGTCCTGATCCTTGGAAGGGTAATATCCGTAGAGCATGATTCCCGGCCGGACCATGTCCAGGTGACTCTCCCTGCATCCAAGGATCGCGCCGGAATTGGCGGCGTGAACGACTCCTGGATCGATTCCTTTTTCCCGGATCCTCTTGACGCAATCCTGCAGCACGCTGACCTGCTGCAGGGTAAACCCGCAATCCCGGCCGTCGGCTGCGGGAAAGTGGGTGCAAACGCCTCTGAGCTTCAACCAGGGGTTGGAGTCGATCAATTCGGCCAGCCCTTCCGATTGATCCGGCCTGCACCCGATACGTCCCATACCGGTGTCAATATTGAGATGAACCTCTGCAGCCGAGTTCTGACGCTCCGCCTCTTCTGCCAGGAGAAGCGCAAAGTGCTCGCCGCTCAAAAGGGGGACTATGCCCCTGCTGACGATTCCGGGAATCTTCGTCGGAACGGTGGGGCTCAACAGCAGTATCGGATTGTTGATTCCTGCAGACCTGAGCTCTTCCCCCTCCTGTACTGTTGCAATACCGAGCGCCTCGATGCCTTCCTCCACCGCCACTTTGGAGACCCGCACAGCGCCGTGCCCATACGCGTCAGCCTTCACAGCCATGCAGATCGAGACCGATGGGTTCAGTATCTCTTTGAGCAGCCTGATGTTGTGTCTGAGATTCTCTAGATGAATGATTGCTTTCGTACACCGCATGGCTTCGATCAGATTAACCTATTCAAGAAAGTGCAAGCTCAAGAAAGGCGAGGAGCTCCAGCGGATGTCTGATAAGGTGTTCCGCTCCATGCTCTTTGAGCTCTTCCGCGCTTCGAAATCCCCACAGGGCTCCAACGGGAAACATGCCCGCTCGTCCGGCCGTCTGCATATCGGTGCCGGTGTCTCCGAGATAGCAGATATCCTCCGGCGGGCAGCCCATTTCCCCGGCAATCTCCAATGCCGTTGTCGGGTCGGGCTTCTTCGCAATCCCATCCCGCGCGCCACGCACAGCCATAAATCGGCAATCGGGGAAAAACGACTGGACCGTTTGTTTTGTGAGCACGTCCGGTTTATTGGATAACACCGCTATCGGCAAGCCGCGTCCCGCGATCTCGTTCAGCAGATCTCCGACACCCTCATAGGCGCGGGTTTTGTTCTTCCAGTTCCGACTGTAAATCTCCTCCATCGCGGCCAGCGCGCTTTGGATCGTCTCCTCCTGACGCCTCTCACGGGGCAGAGCCCTGGTCACGAGCATCTTCATTCCGTTGCCGATGAAGATCTTGTAGGCATCGTAATCGTGAACAGGCAAGCCAAGCTCCCGGAGAACGCTGTTCGTTGCATCGCCTAAATCGGCAAGGGTATTCAATAATGTACCGTCCAAATCAAAGATAACAGCCTTTTGCATGCGCCTGAGTATATCGTAATTTGCACGCTACGTCTTCAGGTTTCGGTTCAATTTGCAGCAGGAGTAATAGATCGTTGACTTCACCCTCTAAATACTTTAGGATTGAGTCAGTAGTAAAAGATCTGAAAGGAGCCTAAAAAACCGATCGCTCATATCGGACCTTCCGGTAACCTCGGCCTTTCTCAATCTGCAAGCTTTCCTCAGGAAAAAGCTTTTCTCTTTGGCCTTCAACTGGACTCGGACAGCGGGAATCTTTGGACGATCAAGGATTCCCTGCATGAGCTGACCCAACTGGCCTTAACGGCAGGACTTACAGTCACCGGTGCAAGCCAGCAGAAAATGGCCCGCCCCAATCCCCTCTCGTATATGGGAAAAGGAAAACTGACAGAGGTGCGGGACAGGATGCTCGAGCTCGACACGACAACCCTGGTTCTAGACGACGAGCTGAGCCCGGGACAACAGCGAACAATCGAAATCAGCATGCCCGAAGGATTCAAGGTAATCGACAGGACGGCCCTCATCCTGGATATCTTTGCACTTCATGCCTCCTCCAGAGAGGGCAAACTCCAGGTCGAGCTGGCCCAGTGCCAGTACAGACTGCCGCGGCTCACCCGATTGTGGACCCATTTGGTGAGGCAGTCGGGAGGACGCTCCGGCGGAGTCAAAGGCGGAGTGGGTTTGCGGGGTCCCGGCGAAATGCAGATCGAGACTGACAGGCGTCTGATGCGAAAAAAAATCTCAATCCTCAAGCGTCAGCTGGAAGATGTCCGGTCCCACAGAAAACACCGCAGGCAAAAGAGACAGAGGGGCGGCATACCTGTCATCACACTCGTGGGCTACACGAATGCAGGGAAGAGCAGTCTGCTCAACGCTCTCTCACAGGCCGACGTATTTGTCGAAAAACAGCTCTTTGCAACTCTCGATCCGACAACCCGGAAGGTGGTTTTACCCAGTGGACGAGAGGTGCTCTTCACAGACACCGTAGGTATCATCAACAAGCTGCCCCACGATCTCGTCGCAGCCTTCCGAGCCACTCTGGAAGAGATAACCGAATCCGACCTGATCTTACATGTTGTGGATACCACACATCCCAAGGCGCCTGCTCAGATCGAAGCGGTTGAACGGGTGTTGGGAGAGTTGGGAGCGGCCAAGGAAACTATCATCATCGTATGGAACAAGATAGACCGGCTAACCGAAGCAGAAATCGAGGAGGATCACGTTCTCAGGATCAGCGCTCTTAAAGGCACCGGACTTCCGAGATTGCTCGAACGGGTCGAGGAGATGTTGAACGGATCGATGCAGCTCGTCGAGCTGCTTCTCCCCTACTCCGAGAGTCGTTTCCTGGGAGAGATATACAGGGCCGGCTCTGTCGAGAAAGAGGAACACCGCGGAACGGGTACCTTCCTTCGGGTTCATCTGCCCGCATTGCTGGCAGGAAAACTCCGCAAGCACATCCAGCAATCCGGATAGGTACAGAGGCCTAGTCAGGATAGACTCAAGTCAGGATCAATCAGGAACATCCCGTGGTCGAGCCACAGGTGTCACACTTGAAACATGTGCCGTTTCGAACCAGGGTGAAATGCCCGCAGGTAGGACAGGGATCTCCCTCGTAGCCTTGAAGACGAGCCAGATCCTGCATCCCGCTCGGGGTCCCGGGACCCCCGTTGGAAACTTCTGAGTCCACTCCGATCCCATCGTCTTTCTTTTCCTCACGACTCATAGTTGCCGTGGCGATGATATGATCAGGTTTTACTTGAACCAGGTCGGTCCGCTCGAGGTAACAAAGCGCCAGATCGCGAAAGATGAAGTCCAGAACAGAGGTCGTTATCTTTATGTTGTCATGTCCCACCACGACTCCGTTGGGTTCAAAGCGGGTAAAGGTGAAGGCATCCACATACTCTTCCAGCGGAACACCGTACTGAAGGCCGAGTGAGACGGCTATGGCAAAACTGTTGAGAAGGGAACGAAAAGCGGCACCCTCCTTGTGCATGTCCAGGAAGATTTCTCCGAGTTTCCCATTTTCGTATTCCCCCGTTCGCAGGAACATGCTGTGACCGCCTATCTTCGCCTTTTGGGTGTAACCATCCCGGCGGTTGGGAAGCAGCCTGCGCCTATTCGGGTCACGTCTGCGCTCCGTATAGATTTTTGCCATCGGAATCGCTTGCGCGACCTCCTGCACCGGCGTTACCGACGGCTGCTTTTCGAGGGATTCCGATCCAAGAGACTCCTGTCTCAGGGATCGGGCGATCGAGAGAATCGACTTCACCAGAGAATCCTCTTCGGAGACAAAGGCGTTGAGGGGTTGGCTCAGCTTGGAGCCGTCGCGGTAGAGAGCGATGGATTTGAGCATACCGTTCCATGAGTAATGATAGGCGTTCTTGATCTCATCTACGGTGGCGTTGTTGGGCATGTTGATGGTCTTCGAGATCGAGCCGGAGATGAAGGGCTGCACGGCAGCCATCATGTCGACATGGGCCTTCCAGGGGATGGTCCTGTTTGCCGTGTCGAAGACGGCGATGTGCTCCTGTGAAAGGTGGGGCGCCCCATCGACTGTCATGGTGCCGCAGGCGTAACGATTCGCCCCAGCGATAACATCCTCCTGAAATCCCAGGCTCTTTAACAGATCGAATCCCGATGTGTTTTGCACTTCCCGGGGAATCTTGAGGGTCTGCTCGATGAACTCTTCCCCTAAAATGTGGGGGGTGAGCACGTATCCCAGAGAAAAACTGTTGGGAAGACGCTGCTCCAAGCGCTCCAATACTTCATCGGTAAATCCTTTCTCCTTCAAGGCATCGATGGAGACGCCCGGAGCCCCTTTGAGCGTGCCGTGCCCTACACAGAAGTGCACGATCTCCTCGGTCTGCTCTGTTGTGTATCCCAACCGCTTCAGCGCACCCGGGACCGACTGGTTGATGATCTTGAAGGTCCCACCCCCGGCCAGCTTTTTGAATTTGACAAGAGCGAAGTCCGGTTCGACCCCCGTTGTATCGCAATCCATCACCAGCCCTATTGTTCCCGTCGGGGCTATGGCCGTTACCTGAGCGTTTCTGTAGCCGTGCTGTTGGCCGAGCTCGAGGGCCCGGTCCCACGCAGCTCGAGCCGCATCCAGAAGGTCCTCCGGGCAGAATCTCGAATCCAGTCCCTTGGGGACAACACTGAGCCCCTCGTACTCCTCCGGAGGGCTGTTGTATGCGGCTCTCCTGTGATTGCGTATGACACGGAGCATGCCGTCTCTGTTATGCTCGTATTTTGGAAAGGGACCCAATACCTCGGCCATCTCGGCGGAGGTGGCGTAAGACTCCCCTGACAGAATGGCGGAGAGCGCTCCTGCAATGCTCCGCCCCTCCTCGCTGTCATAGGGGATTCCCATCACCATGAGCAGGGCCCCCAGGTTGGCGAACCCCAGTCCCAGAGTTCGGTACTCGTAGCTCTTCCGGGCGATCTCCCGGCTGGGATACTGCGCCATGAGAACGCTAATTTCGAGCACAATGGTCCAGAGCCGTATGGCATGCCTGAAAGCCTCTGTATCAAACTCGCCAGAATCCGAATCGTAGAATTTCATGAGATTCAGGGACGCGAGGTTGCAGGCCGTGTCGTCCAGAAACATGTACTCCGAGCATGGATTGGATGCCCTGATCTCCCCGTCGGCGATACAGGTGTGCCATTCATTGATGGTGGAGTGGAACTGAATTCCGGGATCGGCGCACTGCCACGCGGAAAGGGCAATCCTGTCCCATAAATCGGCGGCCTTGACGGTTTTACAGACCTCTCCGGAGGTTCGTGCGAAAAGCTTCCATTCAGCATTCTCTTCCACGGCTTTCATGAACTCTGCGGTGAGCCTGACCGAGTTGTTCGACGACTGCCCGCTCACCGTCGCATAAGCTTCATCTTCCCAGTCCGTGGTGTACTCTTTCGGTTGATCCAGTTCCGCACCCTGTCCCGCTAGTTGCAGCAAGCGGTAGATATAGTTTGTCGGGACCTCATCGGCTATTGCTCTCCTCACTGCGTCGGAGAGGCGGGAATTCTCAGCAGGATTTGCGCCTCCATTTCCGATCGACCCGGCCTGGCAGGCCTCCCATATAGCCCGGGTGTTCTTTTTCAATATCCTGCTTCCGACTACCATGGAGGCAACCTTGTACTCTTCTTCCACCTTCCACTCTATGTACTGCTCGATATCCGGATGATCGGCATCCAGCGTAACCATCTTGGCAGCCCGACGCGTCGTCCCTCCGCTCTTGATCGCCGCTGCCGAACGGTCGTTGATCTTGAGAAAGGAGAGAAGGCCCGATGAGAGTCCGCCACCGCTGAGAGTCTCTCCCCTCGCACGAAGTCGCGAGAAGTTGGTTCCGGTGCCCGAGCCGTATTTGAATATCCTGGCCTCGCGGGTCACCAGGTCCATGATTCCCCCTTCCTCCAGAAGGGAGTCCTTCACATCCAGGATAAAACATGCGTGGGGCTGGGGTCTCTCATAGGCGCTTGATGAACGGGTCAGCTTCCCGGTATCGGGATCCACGTAGTAGTGGCCCTGGGCAGGCCCCTTGATGCCGTAGACGGCGTACAGCCCGGTATTGAACCACTGTGGAGAGTTGGGAGCAGCAACCTGAGCGGCCAGCATATAACACAGCTCATCGCAGAAGGCCGCGCTGTCATCTTCGGCGTCGAAATAACCGTAACGCTTCCCCCATTCGGTCCATGTGTACGTCAATCGGTGGAAAATCTGATCCGCCGAAGTCTCCCCGTCGCCCTTGCCATTGCTCTTGGGCACACCTGCTTTCCGAAAGTACTTTTGGGCAAGTATGTCGGTAGCTATCTGCGACCACGAAGACGGAACGCTCACGTTCTCCTGTCTGAAGATCACCTTTCCTTCCGCATCTCTGATCTCCGAGATCCGAGTATCGAAGGCGATGTTTCCGTAGGGCGCCTTCCCCTTCTCTGTGAAGCGTCGCTGTATTTTCATGGAACCTTCCCAGTTTTTTGTGTCCCAAAATTATAACATGTTAGTTAGAGCTTTTACAATCAAAAATGAATCATCACCCCCGCAGCTTCGAGGCGCTTCTGGAGAAGCGCTATGGGAACATCCCTCAGCGAACACTGTTTCTCGATGGCCAGCGCTGCCGCGACTCCCGCTGCCTGGCCGGTCAGGGCGCAGGGCGGGATGACACGGGTAATCTCCCACGCTTCGCCCTCTGCGGCAATACTTCTCCCGGCGGTGACGATGTTGTGCATGCCATCGGCGATGAGGGTTCGGTAGGGGATCTCGTACACAGGGCCGGGTCTATCGAAATCGCTGATGCTGCCCACCGAATCATCAAAGTGTTTGCAGGCATCCTGCTCTCTCAGCACGTACAATCCTCTGTTTCTCCTGACGGTTCTGAGCTGAGCCATTCCGGGGAGAGCCAGGAGAGCTTTTTCCTTGGAATCGGCAAAGGCGAGCTCGCTCATCACGTGCCGTCTTCCGTCCATGATGAACTCCGTGATGTCTTTCGCATCGCGACCGGCGTACTTCCTCGATCCCTCAGGCGCCCTCTCCCCCAGCCGGTTGGCGCCCCAGACCCTGTACCGGACGGCATGACGAATATCCTCCTCCATTACGGCCTTCCGGACATCCTCGAGGCTGATGATATAGGCGCAGTAGGTGAGCCAGTTGTCTCCCTCGACGCACCGGGCCCCCGCTTTGGCGAGCAGCTCTGCGTCACCGGTCGTATCCACGACAATCCGGCCTCTGTAGCCGTAACGGCCCCCCTTGTTCTCCACAACAACACCCTGACATGATCCGTCCTTCATTACGGGCCGGCAGAAAACGGTGTCGAACAGCACATCGATACCCTCTTTTCTGACGAGCTCATCCAGGGCAAGCACAAAACCGTTTGGGTTGAACCGGGTTTCGTACCTCCGGTCGGTGTTCTGGAAATCCCCTCCCCCGGCCCACTCCTCGGGAAGAGTGCTGTGCCCGTAACGGATGGATTCGTGAAGCAGCTCTTCAGCTATGCCGCCGATGATCTTACGCCCCTTGCCGTCGCAGAGGGGTTCGTAGAGGATGATGAAACCCAGGGTTGCCAGTCCCCCTAGCATCACGCTCTTCTCAATGAGCAATGTCCGCTGACCGCTCCTCGCTGCGGCGAGAGCGGCGCTGACCCCGGCGATTCCACCTCCCACTACAACAACGTCGTAATCCCCCGCTATCTCTGTTTGCATATTCTCGTTGAGAGTTTCCGCCATGATCTTCGCACCTCGACTGCCGCTCATGATAGCAGAAACTGGAGGGGCGTGCGAAGCGCCTGCCCGTTGGCCCCCCGCAATTTTATTGATTATTTTATTCAAACATGAGAGGATGAGCCATGAAATTTCGACGATACATAGCCTTTGCCGTCATACTTTTTACCATTTTTCTCGCAACACCTGTTTCGGCCATCAACATTAAAATGGGCTGTATGGCTCCGGCGAGCTCTCCCTGGGGAATCGCCCTGAACAGGCTGGCCGCCCGCTGGGCTCGTATCTCAGACGGTCAGGTAAGGCTGAAACTCTATCTCGGCGGAATTGCCGGGAACGAAAGCGATATGCTGCGCAAGATGCGAATCGGTCAGCTCCACGCCGCTGCCGTAACCGCACTGGGACTGGCCACCGTTGCACCTGAGCTGATGGCTCTGAATCTGCCCTTTTTTATTCAGAACGAGAAGGAGTACCATTACGTCCTGGGGAAGGTGAAGGCCGAGTTTGAAGAGAAGATTGCTGCCAAGGGTTTTACGGTCCTCGGATGGTCCTTTGCCGGGTGGGTTCATCTCTTCTCCAGAGAGCCCGTTATCTATCCCAGAGATCTGAAAAGTCAGAGGCTGGCGTTGCAAACCAACGACGCCGATA